>OLNX01003660.1_pt1 | contig 10205 bp, 10 predicted proteins | sample 1672611 | NCBI WGS metagenome assembly OLNX01 (sample SAMEA3136705, study PRJEB25190) | human gut metagenome
TCGTGCCGAAGATACGGTCGCCCGCGTCGCCGAGACCGGGGACGATGTAGCCGTGATCGTTCAGGATCGGGTCCATGGCGGCGACGTAAACGTCGACGTCCGGATGATCCTTCTGCATCTTCTCCCACGCCGGAGGCGCACCGATGATGCACATGAGCTTGATGTGACGGCAGCCGTGCTGCTTGAGGAACGTGCAGGCCGCAGAAGCGCTGCCGCCGGTGGCGAACATCGGATCCACCACGATCACGTCGCGCTCGGAGACATCGGGCGGGAGCTTGCAGTAATATTCGACCGGTTCGAGAGTCTCCGGGTCACGGTACAGGCCGATGTGACCGACCTTGCAGGACGGGATCATTGCAACCATGCCGTCGACCATGCCGAGACCGGCGCGGAGGATGGGGACGATGGCAAGCTTCTTGCCCGCAAGACGCTTCACCGTTGCCTTGGCAACAGGCGTTTCGATCTCAACCTCTTCCAGAGGAAGGTCGCGGGTCGCCTCATAGCACATCAGCATGGCGATCTCGCCGACAAGCTCGCGGAATTCCTTCACGCTCGTGTTCTTGTCACGCAGGATCGACAGCTTGTGCTGGATCAGCGGGTGGTCGAATACATGCAGCTCACTCATTTTTCTTGCTCCTTTGTAGTGTAGTTAGCTTTTATTTTCTCAGGCTTCGTTCATGCGGCTCTGCCGCTCGCGTTCTGCCTGGGAAAGACGAAGATAAACCGGCAGCAGGTCTTCCGCTCCGGTCGGGGTTTTGCTCTGCGCCGCGAGACACACGCCGAACGCTGTCTGCCAGCGAAGCTCCTCGGGGGCCACGGTGCAGAAAACGCCACGTTCCTTCAGCGCCTTTTCGCAGATCGCCCAGCCGTCGCCAAGGACCCAGACGCTCTTTCCGCTGCCGAAGAGCTCTCCGGCAAGCGCGTCGGCGGCGATGGCGCGATCCTCCGTCAGGCGGACAAGAGCGCCGTTTTGCACGGTGAAGAGCGCGTTATAAAGCTGGCTGCGCCGCGCGTCCATGGCGGGGCAGACGATCGTCCCCTCCGGCACGAAGCGGGCGCTCTGCGCCATGGCTTCCAGCGTGGACACGCCGACCGCCGGGATGTCCAGCCCCCAGCAGAGGCCCTTGGCGGTGGATATGCCGATGCGGATACCGGTGAACGAGCCCGGCCCCTGCGCCACGGCGACCATGTCAATGGCGTCTTTCGGCGTTTCGGTGTTGGAGAGCATATTCTCGATCATCGGCAGGAGCGTCCGGCTGTGGGTAAGGCCCGTGCGCTCATAGCTCTGCGCAAGCAGCTCCCCGTCGCGGCAGAGCGCGGCGGAGCAGGCTTTCGCGGAGGTTTCGATTCCCAGTATCAGCAAAGGCTCGCCCCCTCGATCGTGATCTTTCGTGCGTTGTCGGAGCATTTCTCAATGCTCACGCGGATCTCCGAGCCGTCGAATGCCTCGGGGACATTCTCGCTCCACTCCACGGCGCACACGCCGCCGCGGTCCAGGTAATCCTCCCAGCCGATGTCGAAAAGCTCGTCCGCGCTGCCGAGCCGGTACATATCAAAGTGGAACAGGTCCCGCTTTCCGTAAAGCTCGTTCACAATGGTGAACGTCGGGCTCGTAACAGCCCCGTCTACCTCCAGACCGCGCGCAAGACCGCGCACGAACGCGGTTTTCCCCGCGCCCAGCTCGCCGTACATTGCGATCACAACGCCGTGCTCCGGCAGCGAGCGCGCGAGCTTTTCGCCGAGCGCTTCGGTCTCGGCTTCGGAGTGGCTGATAAATTCCATAATCCGTCTGCCTCTGTCTCAAAAAACTCAAACTTCTCTAACTTGGCATTATACACCGAGCATTTGCCGGAGTAAAGACCTTTTCCTGCCTGTTGCAGAAAAAAGAATGTTGTGATAGAATAGAGTGAAATTATATGTATAAGGGGAGGTGCCGCCGTGCTGGAAAGACTCAAAAAACTCCGCATTGCGCCGATCATCCAATATATATGGAGCCGTACCTCGGACTTCTTCAAAAAGGGCGATATGTTCCTGCTCGTCATGTGCTGCATATGCACATGCTTCGGCATCACGCTCGTCGGCAGCGCCACGAAGTCGTATCCGTCGCACACGTTCGTGCCGATCCAGGTCTTCGCGTTTATCCTCGGTCTTTTCCTCTACTATGTTCTGACCGTTCTCGACGTGAGCATCATTGCAAGCCGCTGGAAGCTCCTGATCGGCTTTGAGACGTTCCTCCTTCTGCTGCTCATCCCGTTCGGCGTTTCGGGCGATACCGGCAACTCTGGCTGGCTGCGCTTTTTCGGCATCGGCATTCAGCCTTCGGAGATCGTCAAGGTCGTGTTTATCGTACTGATGGCCAAGCAGATATCCTATCTGAAGGAATATAAGAACCTCAACTCGGTGCTCTCCATTCTCCAGCTTGTCGTCCATTTCGGCTACACATTCGTACTGCTGATGGTCACCACCAAGGACCTCGGCTCGGCGATCGTGTTCGGCGCCATTTTCGCCGTTATGCTGATCGTGGCGGGCGTCAGGCTCTACTGGTTCCTCATCGGCGGCGCGGCGATCGCGCTTGCGATCCCGTTCCTCTGGAACAACTTCCTCGATGAGTACCAGCGCCTGCGCATTCTCGCGCCGTACGATCCCAGCATCGACCCCGACGGCTGGGGCATCACATGGCAGACGACCCGAAGCAAGTATGCCCTCATGGGCGGACAGGCCACCGGTCTCGGACTCGGCCACGGCGCACAGACGCAGTCCGGCGCGCTGACCGGCAAGCACACCGACTTCATTTTCGCCGTTGCGGGTGAAGAGCTCGGCATGGTCGCGTGCGTGCTCATCATGCTTCTGCTCTCCGTTGTCATCATCCGCTGCATGATGGTGGGGCTGCGCTCGAACAACACGATGAGTATGCTCGTGTGCGTCGGCGTGGCGGCGAGCCTCTTCTTCCAGATGCTCGTCAACACCGGCATGTGCATCGGCATCACGCCCGTTATCGGCATCACGCTCCCATTTTTCAGTTACGGCGGTTCATCGCTCATGTCCACATTCGGCGCAGTCGGCCTTGTATCCGGCGCGAAATACCGACCAACGCCGCTCCAATTCCACCGATATTAAAAAGTTCATATTAGATCATAGGGGGACAGGAACCATGGCACACAGACCAAACATTCTTGCGCTCGCATCCAAGATCAGTCTCGAAAGTCTGACGTACACCGGCATTACCTACGGCGATCCCGAGTACAGAATCCTTGATCCCATCGTCGATGACGACATGTGTTCCGTTATGATGCGCATGCGTCTCGAAACCGACTTCTCCGCGGAGGATCTCGCCAAAAAGACGAGAAAGAGCCTCGATTTCGTGCAGACGCAGTGCGACAAACTCGTTAAAGCGGGCGTCATCCGCACGCGCGTCCGCAGCGGCGTTCTCTGCTACTATTACCCGATCTGGGTACCCGGCATCATGGAGGGCATTCTCTCCAACCGCGAGCAGTGCGACGCGCACCCCGAGCTCGGCGCGTGTTTTGAGGAGTATACCCGCATCCGCGTCGGCATGCTCGCCCCGGTGCTCGGCAACGGCGTGAATTTCATGCGCGTTATGCCCGTTATGAGCGCCATCGAAAACGACACGCACAAAGCCTCCTATGACGAGATCTCCACGCTGATCGAAAAGGCGTGGGCAATCTCCGTCGGCCCCTGCTCCTGCCGAAGATCGCGCCGTCTGATGGGCGAAGGCTGCGGTCATCTGGAAGAGGATATGTGCCTCTATCTCAACGACAACGCCATCAGCTTCTCCAAGAACGGCGAGCACCGCCTCATCACCAAGGAAGAAGCGTACGAGATCCTCCGGCGCGCCGAGGACAACGGCCTTGTCCACGAGGTGAACCAGTCCCTCGGCTTTGACGACGTCACCGCCATCTGCAACTGCTGCGGCTGCTCGTGCTACGCGCTGCGCATCGCCGAGCTGTTCCGTTCGCCGAACGGCGTCAGCTCCAACTTCATTGCCAGAGTGGACAAGGACAAATGCGTCGCCTGCGGCCAGTGCGTGGAAAACTGCCAGACGAACGCCGTTCGTCTCGGCCAGAAGCACTGTCTCACCGATTCGCACATCTCCGACGCCTATGCATCCGACAAAGAGATCCCCTGGGATAAGAAAAGCTACAACATCGATTACCGCACCACCCGTACCGACACCATGCCCTCCGGCACCGCGCCGTGTAAGGCGGAGTGTCCGGCGCATGTTCCGGTGCAGGGCTACATAAAGCTCGCCGCGCAGGGCCGGTATACAGAGGCTCTCGAGCTCATCAAGAAAGAGAACCCCTTCCCCGCCGTCTGCGGCCGCATCTGCAACAAGGCATGCGAGGACGCCTGCACCCGCGGCAGCGTCGATGCGCCCATCGCCATCGACGATATCAAAAAATTCATTGCCGGAAAGGATCTGGAGGCGGAGCACCGCTTTGTTCCCAAAATGGTCAACCAGACCGGCAAGCCCTACGAGGAAAAGATCGCCGTCATCGGCTCCGGCCCCGCGGGACTTACCTGCGCCTACTATCTTGCGCTCAAGGGATATCCCGTGACCGTTTTCGAGAAGGAAAAGGAGCTCGGCGGCATGCTCACGCTCGGCATTCCCTCCTTCCGGCTGGAAAAGGACGTCATCCGTGCCGAGATCGATATCCTCCGTGATCTTGGCGTACAGTTCAAAACCGGCGTTGCCGTCGGCACGGACATCACGCTCGATGCGCTGCGTGCCGATGGCTATAAAGCGTTCTATCTCGCCGTCGGCGCGTCCCGCGGCGCGAAGCTCCGCTGCCCCGGCGAAGAGCTGCCGGGCGTTATGACCGGCATCGATTTCCTGCGCGCGGTCAATCTCGGCGAAGCGCCCGCGATCGGAACGTCTGTTGCCGTCATCGGCGGCGGCAATGTTGCGATCGATGTGGCCCGTGCCGCCGTCCGGCTCGGCGCCGAAGTCACCGTCGTTTACCGGCGTGACCGCGATTCCATGCCCGCCGCGGACGACGAGATCGCCGAGGCCGCCGAAGAAGGCGTTTCCTTCCGCTTCCTCGCTTCTCCCGCGGAAATCCTCGGCGACGGCAGAGCGGAAACGCTCAAGATCGAGCTCATGGAGCTGCGGGGCGGAAAGCCCGCCGGCACCGGCGTTTATGAAACGATGAATGTTTCCGCCGTCATCTCCGCCGTCGGGCAGGAGATCGAGCTGAACGGCATTTCCGTGGACACCGGCACAAAGGGTACCGTCACCGTGTCTCTGCCGAGCTTCCAGACGAGCGAGGCCGATGTATTCGCCGGCGGCGATGTTGTCACCGGCCCGAAGTTTGCCATTGACGCGATCGCCGCGGGAAAGGAAGGCGCGATCTCCATCCACCGGTACGTCCATCCCGGCCAGTCGCAGGTCATCGGCCGTGACCATCGTGATTATAAGGCAATGAATCCCGCCACCGCAGGCGTTGCCATCGACGGCTTTGATACGGCGCCCCGGCAGAAGGCCTCCGGCGGCTCCGCGAAGGACGCGGAGAAAACGTTCCGCGATCTCCGCGGAACACTCACCGAAGAGCAGCTGAAAACCGAGACGCGCCGCTGTCTGGACTGCGGCACGGCAGTTGTAGACGAAAGTCTCTGCGTCGGCTGCGGCATCTGCACCACCAAGTGCAAGTTTGACGCGATCCGTCTGGAGAAGGTCACCGACTATGCCGGCACACCGTACTTCAAGGCGCTGCTCGGCGCGGCGGGAAACGCTCCGGCGGCGCTTGCCAAGCTCGTTGTGAAAAAGGTCGCAAGACCGTGAGGGCGCGACGGCATGCATGAGATAGGCGTCGTCCGCTCCATGGTGAAGACCGTAACCGCCTTTGCCGAAGCGAATCAGATCACGGATATCGCCGAGATCGTCGTGGATGTCGGCGAGCTGTCGCTCGTCATCCCGAAGTATGTTGAGGATATTTACCCCCATGTCGTGGAGGATACGTTTCTGAAGAACACGAAGCTCATTTTGAACATCGTCCCCGGCATGGCGGAGTGTGACGAGTGCAACGAGGTGTTCAACGTCGTTGAGCATAAGGGCTACTGCCCGCACTGCGGCAGCTTTGAGAAAACCATCCTCACCGGCAGGGACTTCCTCATCCGCGAGATCCATATTCCTGAGTAACACATAACATAAGACTAACATGAGACCCGACATCGTTTCCGATGTCGGGTCTTATATTATGCGCTTATTTCTGTTTTGCGTGGCGGCGCGCGAAGTACCATTGGAGGACGTAGTGCGGGATGGCCGCGATGTGGATCGCCGCCGCGGGCCAGACCGGCAGGATATACCGCGCCTCATAAATGCCCGCGGAGGTGATGACCACGAGCAGTGCGGAGAGGACAAGCTCCGCGAGAACAAGCGAGCGCGTTTCCCCGCGCGGCGTCCGGCGCAGCATCCACAGCGCGCCGAGGAGCGCCGCCGTCATCATGCCGTGGGTGAAGTAGAAGAACATCGTCCACGCGCGTTTGAGCGTCACCGAGACGACATGCCCCGTGTTGTGCAGAACGAATTGCCTTGTCAGCGCATAAAACGCGCGGTTCTTTTCCGAGAGTGAGAGCGCGCCGTTCCCATAAATTTCCAGCAGCTCCGGCACGGTGTCGTCCGCTGTGAAATTGAGCTGGCTCGTCCAGATCGTGCTGTTGGGGTTGAGCGCGAAGCAGACGGCGTCCGCGGCGTAGTTGCTGATGGGGATGATCTCTCCGGTCTCGCGGTAGTTCACCGCCGTGTTGAACGCAAAGATCAGCAGCGGTACGACCACGACCGCGACAGGGAGCGCGCGGGAAAGCCGCTCTTTTACGCACATCCACAGCGTGTACAGCACGACCGCAGCATAGATCGGCGCCAGCACCGGGCGCGACGCGAACGCGAGAAAGGCGGCGATGTTCATGAGAAGAAGCCGCTTTTTCGGCAGCAGCCCCTCGCGGAACGCAAGCCATTGCAGCCAGCAGAGCATGAAAAGATAAAAGAATTCTACATAGAGATTCGACGGCGGGAGCACGACGCGGAGCAAAATGACCGTATACGCCATGCACGAAAAGCCGCCGCTGCCGAAGAGACGGCGCTCGGTGTCGTATAAAAACACGGACGACGCACCGACGGACAACAGGTTCAGCACCGCAAATCCGACAAGCGGCATCCCGACAGCGCGCAGGAGCGTTATATACAGCGGATAGGCAAACGGGACGACGATCTCCACACCGGCGCGGTCGGTCTGGATGAAGTGGCCGGTGTGCAGGAAATTGTCCGCAATGCTCAAATAGAGGCGCGCGTCCGGATAGAGGGAGGTATATTCAGAGAAAAGGAGCTGGTACAGCATCAAAAGAAGCGGCGGCAGCAGAAACGCGAGACATCGCCTGAAATCAATTCTCCGGCGCAGGCATTGCATAGATGAGCACCTCTCTACCGTATCGAAATCAGAATTCCGGAATGCGGCGGATGAGCAGCGCCGCAGCAAGCCCCGTGAGCACGCCGCCGGCAATACCGGAGACGGCGAGCACCGGCAGATAGCCGAGGAGCTGCTTTGTCTGCAATATGAGCATCGCCATCAGGATCTGTCCGGCGTTGTGCGCAACGCCGCCCGCCACGCTGATGCCCACGGTGGAAAACCGGTCGATCCGGCACAGCAGCGCCATGACCGCAAGGCTCAGCACCGCGCCCGCAAGAGAATAGAGCATCGCGCCGACGCTGCCGAACAGAAGGCTTACAAGCACGACGCGCACAAGCGAGAGGGCCGCCGCCTCCTTCCAACCGAAGCGGAAGAGCGCGAATATAACGGCGATATTTGCCAGACCCATTTTAACGCCGGGAATGCCGACCGACGGCAGCAGCGACTCCACATACGAGAGGATCATCGCCACGGCGGTCAGCATGGCAAGCAGGACAAGCCGTTTCGTCTTTTTCATATCAGCTCACCAGATCAATATCGGCTGAAGCCGCACCCTCGATGCGGATCTCCGTTTTGTTCGGGAGACACACGATCGTATCGCCCTCATACTGCGCGGCTTTCGCCCGGACGCAGATCCCGTCCGGGCAGCTTGCCTCCGTCACGTCGGCAGTGCCGCCGGATATGACGAGAATGTTGTAGCCGCCGTTCGGCGCATGCAGCGTTACGGTCGTATCCTCGGCGAGAGGATATTCTGCCGTCCGTTCGCCGTTTACGTACACAACGGCCAGAGCGCCGTCCTTCCGGCTCAAACGCTGCACAGCAAAGAAGCCGAGCGCGAGCGCGAGCAGCGCCGCAATAAGCAATATATCCGCGCGAAGGCGGTCTTTTTTTGTTCGTTCAGGCTTCATTGGATAAACCCTTTTCATAAAAAATCCGTCCGGCTCTGCCGGACGGATTTTCTCTGGTGAAAATCAGAATCTCTGAATAACGCCCACCGGGCAGTTCTCCGAGCAGGCGACGCAGCCGACACACTTATCGTAGTCGATGCGGGCGAGATTGTCAACCACCTTGATGGCTCCGGTCGGGCAGACCTTCTCGCACTTCATGCAGCCGATGCAGCCCTTCGAGCAGGCGACGCGGGTCTGCGCGCCCTTCTGGGTGTTGCTGCAGCGGACGATGGTCGGATCGATCGCGCGGCGCAGCGCGATGATGTGGTTCGGGCAGGTGCGGGTGCAGATGCCGCAGCCGGTGCAGTTGCCCGGATACACCTTCGCAACGCCGTTCACGACATGGATGGCATCCGACGGGCAGGCGTTCTCACAGTCGCCGTAGCCGAGGCAGCTGTTCGGGCAGGCCCACTCGCCCTGGAAGAGGATGTTCGCCGCCGAGCAGTTGTTGATGCCGGCGTACTCGTACTTGTGCTTGGCCGTTTCACAGTTGCCGTTGCACTTGACGTAAGCGACCATCTCTACAACGTCCTCCGCTTCGACGCCCATAATTTCGGCGATCGCAGCGGCGGCGCCGTCGGCGCCGGGGACGCAGAGGTTGGTTTTCGTCTCTTCGCCTTCGGCGAGCGCCTTGGCGTAGCCGTCGCAGCCGGCGTAGCCGCACGCGCCGCAGTTGGCGCCGGGCAGACATTCACGGATCGCAGGGAACATCTCATTCTCGGGAACGCTCATGTACTTGGAAGCGATAACGAGGATCAGCGCGGCCACCGCGCCGATGATGAGCAGAACAACAATGGCACTTATAACTCCAGACATGTCACTTTCCTCCCTTAACCGAACAGCTTGTCAGCCATGCCGGCAAAGCCCATGAACGTCATGCTGGTGAGAGCCGCCGCTACGAGCGTGATGGGCAGACCTTCAAAGCATTTCGGGGGCTTGGCATGCTCGAGCGCCTTACGGACGCCGCAGAAGAGGATCAGCGCGAGACCGAAGCCGACACCGGCGGAGAAGCCGTTGACGCAGCTGAGCAGGAGGCCGCCGCCCATAGCCGTGTAGCCGTTGCTGACGTTCAGCAGCGTCACAGCGAGCACCGCGCAGTTGGTGGTGATGAGCGGGAGATAAACGCCGAGGGACTTGTACAGGGGCGGAACGTACTTCTTCAGGAAGATCTCGACGAACTGCACGAGCGCGGCGATGACCAGGATGAAGATGATCGTGGAGAGGTACTCCAGACCGTTCGGCACCATGACGTACTGATAGATGAGATGCGTAACGGCGCTCGCGAGCGTCATAACGAAGATAACGGCGCCGCTCATGCCGATGCAGGAATCAAACTTCTTGGAAACGCCCAGGAACGGGCAGATGCCATAGAACTTCACCAGCACGTAGTTGTTGACCAGGATCATGCTGAAGAAGATCGCAGCGAGTTTAACGAGCATCTTATTCCGCCTCCTTCTTCAGATTGTCAAGGTCACAGCAGCTCTTGCGCTCAATGCGGGCGTCCAGCTTGCCTTCCAGCCAGATGCAGCCGGCCATCAGGACACCGTAGCAGAAGAATGCGCCGGGGGCCTGGGTCATGATGCTCATCTTGGCCATGCTCTCCGGCAGGACGGTGAAGCCCAGCCAGGTGCCGCTGCCCAGGATCTCGCGGATGGAGGCCATCAGGGTAACGGTCAGGGTGTAGCCGATGCCCATGCCGATGCCGTCCAGAGCGGAATCGACCACGCTGTTCTTGCAGGCGAACATCTCGGCACGGCCGAGGATGATGCAGTTGACGACGATCAGGGGCAGGAAGACGCCCAGTGCGGTGTACAGGCTCTCCATGTAGGCGTGCATC
>OLNX01003662.1_pt1 | contig 10197 bp, 8 predicted proteins | sample 1672611 | NCBI WGS metagenome assembly OLNX01 (sample SAMEA3136705, study PRJEB25190) | human gut metagenome
AGAGCGTTTTCTTATAAACAGTAGCAAACACCGTGCGGAACTGTAGTTCCGCCGACAGCATTTTAGCGTTTATTGGAGCGCTTCCAGATACGCATCTTCTCCGCTTCCTGAATCAGCTGCTCACGGAAATCCGGATGTGCAACCGAGATCAGAGCCTCTGCGCGCTGCCATGCAGTCAGACCCTTGAGGTTTACCTTGCCGTACTCGGTGACAAACCAGTGCGCGCACGGACGGGCATCGGTAACGACCGAGCCGTTCTCGAGCGTCGGACGAATACGGCTCTCGAGCGTGCCGTCCTTCTTCTTAAAGGTGGACGAGCAGCAGATGAAGCTCTTGCCGCCCTTGGACAGATACGCGCCCAGAACGAAGTCCAGCTGGCCGCCTGCACCGGAAATCTGCTTGATACCGGCACTTTCTGCGTTCATCTGGCCGAACAGATCCACATCCACAATATTGTTGATGGAAATGAAGTTGTCGATCTGTGCGATGGTGCGCGCATCGTTAGTATAGGATACCGGTGCAGACATGCACTCCGGATTATCATTTACAAAATCGTACAGCTTCTGGGTGCCTGCGCCGAACGCGAACACCTGACGGCCGCGGTCGATGGCCTTCTTCGAGCCGTTGATCTTGCCTGCACGGGAGATGTCAACGAATGCGTCAACGTACATTTCAGTATGAACGCCGAGGTCCTTCAGATCAGACTCCGCGATCATCGAACCTACGGTATTCGGCATGCCGCCGATGCCCAGCTGCAGGCACGCACCGTTCGGGATTTCCTCCACGATCAGCTTTGCAACCGCCTTATCAACCTCGGTCGGCTCGCCGCCTGCGCCCATCTGCGGCATTTCGGTGTCGCTCTCAACGATCATATCCACCTGCGAAATGTGAATGCCGTCCTCAAAGCCGCCAAGGCAGCGCGGCATATACTTGTTGACCTCAACGATGATAACATCGGATACATCGCAGACGGCTTTCAGGTGCGAAGCCTGCGGACCGAAGCTGAACCAGCCATGTGCGTCCATCGGCGCCACCTGAATCATGGCTACATTGACATGACGGACGTTCTCGCGGTACCAGCGCGGCATCTCGGAGTAGCGCAGTGCGCTGTAAAAGCCGAAGCCCTCCATGCATGCCTTGCGCTCAATGCCGGACATGTGCCACGAGTTCCAGGTGATCTTGTCGGCTGCATTCGGAATATCGAATACCGCCGGTCGGCGCATGAGTACGCCGCCGCGGAAGTTTACATCCTCCAGCTCGCCCATGCGGGCAGCAAGTGCCTTGTCCAGTGCAACAGGCGTACCCGTACACCAGCCGTAGTCTACCCAGTCACCTGATTTAACAACCTTAACGGCTTCATCCGCCGTTGTCAGCTTCTGCTGATACAGTGCAGTATAATCCACGCTGATTCCCTCCGTCTTACTTGTTCTTCATTGTTTATTCTTTAACAATCATGCTTACTTATGATTATAATCTCTTTTTTGGTACAGGTCAACACAGGTTCGCAAAAAAGAGTGAGAATCCGTCCCAACCGCTCCCCGCCCTCTTTTCCATATATTTCACCCTGTTATTTTAGATTTTGCACAAAATACCGCCCGATTATCCTTCAAAAATGCTGAAAATCTGCATGAAAATCAGGGGTTGATTTTCTGCGCTAAAGTGTTATAATAGTAAACAAGATATGAACCGAATTACAGGAGGTTTTCTAAAAATGAAGACGAAGAAACTTCTCGCACTGCTGATGGCAGGCGCAATGAGTGTATCCGTGCTGTCCGGCTGCGGCGGCTCTGCTGCCAAGACCGACGACTCGAGTGCCGATGCGGCTGACACCTCGGCTTCCGCTGAGAGCGATGTGGATTATGTAAAGAGCAACGGCAAGCTGGTTATCGGCATCACGGATTTCGCGCCGATGGATTATAAGGAAGACGGCTCGGACGAGTGGGTCGGCTTTGACGCGGACATGGCAAAGGCTTTTGCTGAGAGCCTGGGCGTAAAAGCTGAGTTCATCGAGATCAACTGGGACAACAAGATCATGGAGCTGGATTCCAAGGGCGTTGACGCTGTTTGGAACGGCATGACCCTGACCGATGAGGTCAAGACCCCCATGAACTGCTCCGACCCGTATGCAACCAACGCACAGGTTGTTGTTGTTCCGTCCGACAAGGCTGACGCTGCCAAGGACATCGAGTCCATCAAGGATATGACCTTCGCTGTTGAGTCCGGTTCCGCCGGTGAGGCTGCTGCACAGGCTGCCGGTCTGAATGCAACCGCAGTTCAGTCTCAGGCTGACGCACTGATGGAAGTTGCCGCAGGTACCTCTGATGCCTGCGTGATCGACCTGCTGATGGCAGGCGCTATGATCGGCGAGGGCACCAGCTACCCGAACCTGACCTACACCGTAAACCTCAACGAGGCCAACGGCGAGGAGGACGAGAACTACGTTGTAGGCTTCCGCAAGGGCTCTGACCTGACCGAAGCATTCAACGATTTCTACAAGGCTGCTTACAAGGACGGCGTTGTTCTTTCCTTCGCTCAGAAGTACGGCGTACAGGAAGCAATCGTAGATCCGGAGGCTTAGTCTCCCATCCCCCAGTTCAATATAAGGCAGAAGGCGGACTACCGTCTTCTGCCTTATGTGTCAAAGGAAATAAAGTAAAAAAGAGGTAAAGAGGAAACGACATGTTTGCCAATGTAACACTCAGCCTGATGGGCGGCTTTGTTACCACCGTACAGCTTTTCTGCCTGACGCTGGTATTCGCTCTGCCGCTCGGCCTGCTTATCAGCTTCGGCTCGATGAGCCGCATTACACCGCTGCGCGCACTCATCAAAATCATCGTCTGGATCGTCCGCGGCACGCCGCTTATGCTTCAGATCATCATCATTTTCTACGGTCCTGCTCTGCTGTGGGATATTTCCCTGCCGCGTTTCACCGCTGCGCTGGTGGCGTTCGTCATCAACTACGCCTGCTATTTCTCGGAGATCTTCCGCGGCGGCATTCAGGGTATCCCGAGCGGTCAGTATGAGGCCGGTCAGGTGCTCGGCATGACCAAGAGCCAGATTTTTTTCAAGGTAACGCTGCTGCAGGTCATCAAGCGCGTTATCCCGCCGATGGGCAATGAGTTTATCAACCTTGTTAAAGATACCGCACTGGCGCGTACCATCGCGGTATACGAGGTGCTGTGGATGGGCGAAAAATTCATCAAGAGCGCCGGTATCATCTGGCCGCTGTTCTACACCGCCGTATTCTACCTGCTGTTCAACGGTATTCTGACCCTGCTGTTCGGCTGGATCGAAAAGAAAATGGATTACTTTAAATAAGGAGGAGCCGTTATGCCTATTCTGGAGGTACAGCACCTTTATAAGAACTTCGGCTCTACCAAGGTGCTCAAAGACATCAGTTTTACATTGGAGCGCGGCAAGGCGCTTGCCATCATCGGCTCGTCCGGCTCGGGCAAGACCACGCTGCTGCGCTGCCTGAATTTTCTCGAAACCCCGAATGAGGGTAAGATCATCGTAAACGGCGAGACACTGCTCGACGCTGCCGACCATGCCGCCAAGAGCGATGCGCAGATTCGCAAGAACCGTCTGCACTTCGGCATGGTGTTCCAGTCGTTCAATCTGTTCCCGCAGTACACCGCACTCGAGAACGTCATGCTCGCTCCCCTGCTGCAGGCCAAGGAACGCCCGGACTACAAGCAGAAAAAACACGAGATTCACGAGCAGATCGAGCACCACGCCATCGAGCTGCTCGAGATGATGAGCCTCGAGGGCCGCATGAGCCACTATCCGCACCAGCTGTCCGGCGGTCAGCAGCAGCGCGTTGCCATTGCGCGTGCGCTCGCGCTCAAGCCGGATATCCTGTGCTTCGACGAGCCGACCTCGGCGCTCGACCCCGAGCTGACCGGCGAGGTGCTGCGCGTTATCCGCTCACTGGCGGACCAGCACACCACCATGATCATCGTCACCCACGAGATGGCGTTTGCCCGCGATGTGGCCGATCATGTCGTGTTCATGGACGGCGGCACCATCGTTGAGGAGGGCACGCCGACAGAGGTATTTGAAAATACGCATAATGAGCGAACCAAGGCATTTTTGAGCCGTTTTTCGCAAAACAGCTAAAGAACGGAAAATTATACAAAAACTTTTCGGTACTTTTCACCATTACCCCATTTACAAATCACAATAAATACGTTAAAATAGTCCCGTAATAAGATTGCGGGACTTTTTATTGTCTTTTTGTACAGGTTTAGTTGGTCAATTTTTGATGAAATTATTGTTTGTTTGTGTTGAAGTTTTGGCGCAAATTTGCTACAATAAGAACACAGGAAAAAACCACCCTGTAAAATCATGTAATAAAAAGCCGCACGGCCTTTTATAAAATTTTTGATTGGAGATGTTTCTACTATGGCTATGGATGCTTTCAGCGCCTCCCTGATGAAGGACAAGAGAGAGATCGTCATTGCCCCGACTATTTACAAGTTTGACACCTTTGGTGCTTTCGCTGAGGAGTTCAAGCTGGGCGAGCGCGACGTCGTTCTGACCAACGAATTCATCTACAAGCCCTTCATGGAAGAGCTTGGCCTCAAGAGCAAGTTCGTATTCCAGGAGAAGTTCGGTGCAGGCGAGCCTTCCGAGGCTATGATCGAGACCATGTACGAGGCTATTCCGTACGATTCCTACGACCGCGTAATCGCAGTAGGCGGCGGTGCTATCATGGACCTTTGCAAGCTGCTCGGCTGCAAGCGCCCGACCTCCGTACATGAGCTGTACTTCAAGCGCGAGCCTGTTGTACATGAGAAGGAAGTTATCGCTATCCCGACCACCTGCGGTACCGGTTCTGAGGTTACCAACATTTCTGTTGCTATCGTTAAGGACGAGAAGGACGGCAAGCTGACCGGCGGCGACACCAAGCTCGGCCTGGTTTCCGACGACATCATCCCGAACAAGGTTTGCCTGGTTCCGGATCTGCTCAAGACCCTGCCGTACAAGCCGTTCGCAGCATCCGCTATCGATGCTCTGATCCACGCTACCGAGTCTTTCCTGTCCCCGCACCGCAAGACTGTTACCTCCGAGATGTTCTCCGTTAAGGCTATGGAGATGATCCTCGAGGGCTTCCGCCGCATCGCTCTGGAAGGCCCGGACGCTCGTATGGATTACCTCGGCGAGTTCGTTCATGCTTCCCTGTTCGCAGGCATCGCATTCCTGAAGGCTGGCTGTGCAACCGTACACGGCATGTCCTTCCCGCTCGGCGGCACCTACCATGTTCCGCACGGCGAGTCCAACTACGCTCTGTTCGGCAAGATTCTCGAGATGTACGACGAGTACGAGCCGGCTGGCGAGCTGGGCAAGTTCAAGGAAATCGTTGCTCGCTGCCTGGGCTGCACCAAGGACGACGCTCTGCGCACCCTGAACGTAACCCTGGAGAAGGTTCTGCACCTGAAGCCGCTGCATGAGTACGGCTTCAAGGAAGAGGACGTTAAGGCATTTGCACTGTCTGTTGATGCAAACCAGCAGCGTCTGATCACCAACTCTTACCGTCCGTGGAGCATCGAGCTCAGCGAGCGCGTATACAAAGAGTGCTTCTAATTTCCGCATGTAACGCCTGAATAGGGCGGGGAGTCCCGTCTCCCCGCCCTATTTTCTTTATTCATGTTATGTGTACCAAATTGTAATGAGAAAGGATACTTGATCACTTATGATGACCAAAGACCAGTACATTGAGTCCCTGCGCAAGCTGAACCTCAATCTGTATATGTTCGGCAAGAAGGTAGAGAATCCGGTTGACGACCCGGTTATCCGTCCTTCCCTGAACTCCTTCGCCGCTACCTACGAGCTGGCTGAGGACCCGCAGTATCAGGATCTGATGACTGCCACTTCCCACATCTCCGGCAAGAAGATCAACCGCTTCACGCTCGTCAAGCCGCGCGTGGTCGTCTCCGTCCCGTCCGGCATCACCGAGGTCGAGGAACGCGCGGTCATTCAGGCCGCCATGGAGGCCGGCGCGCGCCGCGTCTATCTGATCGAGGAGCCGTTCGCTGCCGCGCTTGGCGCGAAGCTGGCGATCTCCGGGCCGGAGGGCCACATGGTCGTCGATATCGGCGGCGGCACGACAGATATCGCCGTTCTGAGTCTGAACGGCATTGCGACGTCCTCTTCCATCAAGGTCGCGGGCGACACGTTTGACGAGGCCGTTGCGGCCTATATGCGCAAGCACTACGGGATGCTCATCGGTCTGAACACGGCGGAGGAGGTCAAGATCACCATCGGCTGCGTATACCCGCGCCCGCAGGAGCTTTCCATGCTCGTCAAGGGCCGCGACGCAAAGACGGGTCTTCCGAACGAGGTGACGATCTCGTCCACGGAAATGCTCGATGCGTTCAAGCGCCCGGCGCGGCAGATCGTCGACGAGGTGCTCGCCGTTTTGGAGCATTCCTCGCCGGAGCTGGTAGCCGATATCGCGCAGACCGGCATCGTCCTCACCGGCGGCGGCAGCCTGCTCTACGGCTTTGACAAGCTCATTTCCGAGCGCACGGAGATCGCCTGCTCCATCGCGGACGATGCGGACTCCTGCGTGGCCAACGGCTGCGGCCGGAGCCTGCAATGGATCAGCTCCATGCAGGAGGGCACGATCAATCTGGCCCGCCGCAAGCTGATGAAGGAGCAATAATTCAATTATGACATACAAAAAGCCCGGCACGCCGGGCTTTTTCCGATTGGAGAACAGATATGAAAAAGACACTGGACGCCAATCAGCTGAAGCTAATCGCGATTTTTGCCATGACGGTCGACCATATCGCGTGGCTGCTCTTCCCCGGCTATGCCAAAGGGGCGCTGCCGGTCGTGATGCACATCATCGGCCGTCTGACCTGCCCCATCATGTGCTATTTTATCGCCGAGGGCTATTATCACACGCGGAATATCAATAAATACACCTTCCGGCTGTTCCTGTTCGCCGTCATTTCGCATTTTGCGTATAGCTTCGCATCCAACGACTTTGTGGACGCCCGCTCGTTCATCCCGTTTTACTTTGGGGGCATCCTGAACCAGACGAGCGTCATGTGGCCGCTTGCGTGGGGGCTTGTCATGCTGCGCGTGGCGAACAGCGAGCGCTTTACGCAGCTGCAGAAGACGGTTCTCGTCATTCTCATCTGTCTGGTCAGCTTCCCGAGCGACTGGAGCTGCATCGCAAGCCTGTGCGTGCTGGCCTTCGGCACGAACCGAGGCGATCTGAAGGCGCAGGGGCGGTGGATGCTGTTTTTTGTGGCGCTCTACGCGGTCGTGTATTTCTTCGCGCTCGACAGGCTCTACGGCGTTTTGCAGCTGGCCGTTGCGCTGTCCCTGCCGCTGCTGGCCCGCTACAACGGCCAGCGCGGAAAAAACGCCCGCGTCAACAACTTCCTCAAATGGTTCTTCTATCTCTACTATCCCCTGCACCTGACGATTCTCGGCGCGATCCGGTATTTTGGGTAACACAAAACAGAAACCGGCTGTACCCGCGCATGTGCTTGTAGGGGCCGATGCCCACATCGGCCCGGCAGAATGTATCGTTTTATGGAAGTGTGCGGAAAATTCCCCGCATTTTTGGGCGGATGGATCTGTCCGCCCGCAGGATGCACTGGTTTTTTATGGGGACTCTGGAGAATTCGCGGCTCCCCAACGGGCCGATGTGGGCATCGGCCCCTACGACCAAGTGGGAAAATGTATACGAATTCGCCGAATGGCCGTCGCTTTTTGCCGCCGCTTGCCGCTTGACCTCCTCTTGGGTAAGAAAAATGCGTGACTGTAACAGTCACGCATTTTTTGCTGTCTTAAAAACCGAAAACGCTTATCTGGTCAGCGCGGCGGTATCCTGCGCGATCATGAGTTCTTCGTTGGTCGGGATGACCCAGACGGTGACCTTGGAGTCGGACGTGGAGATCACGACTTCCTCGCCGCGAAGCTTGTTCTTCTCCGGGTCAAGCTTGACGCCGAGATATTCCAGACCGTCGCAGATGGATGCGCGCATGGAGCCGGAGTTTTCGCCGACGCCGGCGGTAAAGACGATGCAGTCCACGCCGCCCAGAGCTGCGGCATAGGCGCCGATGTACTTGCGGACCTCGTAGGCGAACTTGTCGAGCGCCAGCTGTGCGGCCTCGTTGCCCTTTTCGGCTGCGGCGTCCAGATCACGGAAGTCGGAGGAAACGCCGTCAGACAGGGCCAGCACGCCGGACTTCTTGTTGAGCATGGTCAGGCAGTCGTCGGCGGACATATTATACTTGTTCATGATGAACTGTGCGACGCAGGTGTCAATATCGCCCGCGCGCGTGCCCATCGGGACGCCGGCCAGAGGGGACAGGCCCATGGAGGTATCCTGGCACTTGCCGTCCTTGACAGCGGACAGGGACGAGCCGTTGCCCAGATGGCAGACGATGACGCGGTGCGCGTTCTCAACGCCGCCCATCAGCTCGATGCAGCGCTTGGACACGAAGCGGTGGGACGTGCCATGGAAGCCATAGCGGCGCAGATGGTCCTCGGTGTAATATTTGGTGGGGATGGCATAGCGGTAGGCCTTCGGGGGCATGGTCATATGGAACGCAGTGTCGAACACGGCGACCTGGGGCTTGCCAGGCATGGCCTTCTCGCAGGCCTCGATGCCCATGAGGTTGGCGGGGTTGTGCAGCGGGCCGAGGGGGATGCAGTCGCGGATGGCCTGCTTGCAGGCCTCATCGATGATGCAGCTCTCAACAAACTTGTCGCCGCCGTGCAGGACGCGGTGGCCGACAGCGTCGATCTCGTCAACGGACTTGATAACGCCGTCCTGCGGATCGACCAGAATGGCCATGACCGCCTCAATCGCTTCCTTATGGGTGGGCATGGGGATGTCCTTTTCCACCTTCTTGCCGCTTGCGGGAACCTTGTGCGTCAGACGGCCGTCCAGACCGATACGCTCGCACAGACCCTTGGCGGTGACGTCGCCGGTGTCCGGGTTCATGAGCTGGTACTTGAGGCTGGAACTGCCAGCATTGATAACCAGAATGTTCATACTTCCATTCACTCCTGTATTTCATTTTTCGATCATTCGTGTTACTATATTACATAGCTATTGTGTATCATACAACAAAACCCAAACAGAAACAAGAGCTTTAGAAGATTTTTTACCGGAGGGACTGCTATGCAGACAGCGGGCGTGATCTGTGAATATAATCCCTTTCATCTCGGCCATGCGCGGCAGCTGGGCCTGATCCGGCAGCAGCTGGGGCCGGAGGCGGCCATTGTCTGCCTGATGAGCGGGAACTATGTCCAGCGCGGGGAGCCGGCGGTCTTTGACAAGTGCGTCCGGGCGCGGGCAGCGGTGGAGGCAGGGGCCAATCTTGTGCTGGAGCTGCCGGTCACATACGCGCTGCGCTCGGCGGAGGGCTTCGCCGCGGGCGGCGTCAGCATTCTGTCCCGTCTTGGCTGCGGCTTTCTCAGCTTCGGCTGCGAATCCGGAGACGGGGACGCGATTTTCCGCGCAGCGGAAGCCTCCCGCTCGTCAGAATTCGAGCAGACGCTGCACGCAAACATACAGACCGGCCTCAGCTACGCCGCCGCACGGCAGCGGGCGCTGGAGGCGCTTGGGCAGGATGGGCAGCTGCTGACTAGGCCGAACGACATTCTGGCCTTTGAATACTGCCGCGCAATTCTGACGCAGAACAGCCCCATGCACCCGCTGGCCGTCCTGCGTCCCGGCGATTACCACGCGGACGCGCCGGACGCGGAACATCCGTCCGCTACGGCGGTGCGGCGGCTAATCCTGTCCGGCAGTGGCTGGCGGCAATATGTCCCGGCCGCCTGCACGTATGAAAACGCGGTCCCCCACGCGCTTTTGTGGGGTGAAAAGGCCATGCTTGCGCGGCTGCGCGGCATGGAGCAGGCGGACTGGGCGCAGGCTGCGCACGGCTCCGAGGGCCTGTGGTCAAAGGTCTGGAAGGCCGTGCAGGCGCAGCCGGATTACGAACACATTCTGGAAGCGGCAAAATCAAAGCGCTATCCGCGCACACGGCTCCAGCGGCTGCTGCTGTGCGCCTATCTGGGCATCGGCGCGCAGGCGCTCCTGCGCGAAGCGCCGTATGTACGCGTGCTGGCATTCGATGAAACGGGCCGCGCCGTTCTGCGGCAGGCAAAAAAGACGGGCGGCCTCCCGCTTGTAAACGCAGGCCAGACCCCGCCGGACACAGC
>OLNX01003676.1_pt1 | contig 10164 bp, 10 predicted proteins | sample 1672611 | NCBI WGS metagenome assembly OLNX01 (sample SAMEA3136705, study PRJEB25190) | human gut metagenome
TGAATGCAAGACAGAAGCGGATGTTCTGATCGACTTTTCCTCTGCAAAAGCAGCGGATGCGCTTCTTGATTACTGCGTAGAGCGCAATCTTCCGGTAGTACTCTGTACGACAGGTCTGTCTGAAGAACAGCTTGCAAAAGTGGAAGAGACTGCAAAGAAGATTCCGGTTCTTAAATCAGCAAACATGTCTCTTGGCATCAATACTCTGATGAAGCTGATCCAGGATGCTGCGAAAGTTCTTGCGACTGCTGGATTTGACATGGAGATCGTTGAGAAGCATCATCGTCTGAAACTGGATGCACCGAGCGGTACAGCTCTTGCACTGGCTGACAGTCTGAATGAGGCAATGGATAACCAGTATCATTATGTATATGACAGAAGCCAGAGACGTCAGCAGAGAGATGATAAAGAAATCGGTATTTCTGCAGTACGTGGCGGTACGATTGTCGGAGAACATGAAGTAATCTTTGCGGGTACGGATGAAGTGATTGAGTTCAAGCATACCGCATACTCCAAAGCTATCTTCGGCAAGGGTGCGATCGAAGCAGCCAAATTCCTTGCTGGCAAACCGGCAGGACGCTATGATATGGCAGATGTGATCGAAGGCTGATATATTTTCATAAAAATTAATCCCCCGGATCTATATTTTATCAGGTATAGATTCGGGGGACTTTTATATGCCAGAAGATGCCATTGGCAGGTTCTCTGCATTAACCTTTTTTGTATGCGTAAGTGAGCAGAATTTTGGAATCTCGCCAGCGTGCGGCAGAAGTAGGACCGCCTAATGTGACTGAAATGTAGGTATTTCCCTTACGGGAGCGACATAAACCAACGAAGCAATAACCGGCTTTGTTTGTTACACCTGTTTTCAGACCAACGACGCCGGTCTGGGTGCCGAGAAGCGCATTCGTTGTTGCAACAGTGAAGTAACGTTTTGTATTGAGACTCTTAAAGGAATAGCTCTTTGTGTTGATGAGCTTCTGGAATGTCGGATTCTGAATCGCATAGCGTGCGATGATTGCAAGATCCGATGCGGTTGTATAGTGATTCAGTCCGGCATCCAGACCGTTCGGTGTGACGAAGTGTGTATTCGTACAGCCGAGCTCCCGGGCCTTTTTATTCATAAGCTGTGCAAAAGCAGAAGTGGAACCACTGATGTGTTCTGCAATCGCAATGGCCGTATCATTGTGGGAAGGAACCATCAATGAATAAAGAAGGTCACGCATATAGAAGGTTTCGCCTGCTTTTGCATATAACTTGGATGGTTCGACAGAGGCAGCTTTTTTGGAAAAGGTTACTTTATCATTCAGGCTGCTGTTCTCGAGAGCAAGGATGCAGGTCATGATCTTGGTGGTACTTGCATTTGCATGACGCAGATTTTCATTTTTGCTGTAGAGCACTTTGCCTGTGTCGGCATTGATGAGAAGTGCACAGTCTGATGAGAGGTTATATTTCAGTCCGGAGTGATCCAGAGCACCATTCTTTTCGAAATAGTAGTTGGTTTTATTGATACGTTTGTGACCTGTATAAGCCTTTCCGGTGGAATCAAAATAATAAGTTTTGCCGGATTTTGTGATATGCCATCCGGTGACGATGGATCCGTCTTTTGAGGCATAGTAGTAATAACCCTTATAACGGAAGAGACGGTTGCGATAGAGATATCCCTGGGCATTTGTGCCGAAGTAATATTTCTTACCGTTCACTTTGTGGAATCCATGCCAGCGCTTGCCGGATTTATTGAAATAACAGAGCCTTTTGTTAATGCGCAAATATTGATTTTTGGCATAGGTTTTGTCTGTGTAGCGATAATAGTAGTAGCGTCCGCGCTGTACAATCTGTCCGGACTCTGCGTTTTGCAGTTTGGGAAGAGAAAAAGCAGAGACACTTGTCGAGCTTGCGAAAAGTCCGATAAACAGTACAGCGAGAATCAGAAGCAAAAAGTTTCTTTTCTTTTTCATTTGTCATACTCCTTTTTTATATAAAAATCTTTTTAAAGTTTACCATGAAACACCAGTTTTTTCCAGAGTAGGATTTTGCCATTTTGTACATATTATCAGTACAAGTAAAAAACACGGTAAAGGAGAAGACGGAAATGAAAAAAATAAAGCAGATTCTGACAGGAGTATTACTTATTATGGCACTCAGTGTGTTTACAGCCTGCGGAAACAACAATATGGCAGCAGATGAGGCTGATACCACGAATGAGAATAGTGACAACACCAATACGACGACGGAAGATGAAAATCAGAATGCAGATAAAGATGATAAAAATAACAACGATAACAAAAATAATGCAGACAATAATGCGACAGACAATGAAAACATGACAGATGATGCAGCAATCGACAATGGAGATACTGTATCTGAAGGTACGGAGGGTGCCGGAACAACAGATAATACAACGGATGGCACAACTGCGGAGGATGGAACCGTGGCACAGGATCTGGGCGACGGAGTCCGCGCGGTTGGAGATGGCGTCGGAGATGCAGTAGAAGATGTCGGTGACGCTGTAGGAGACGTTGTGGATGGAAGAGAGTGATCAACCGGCGACTTTACAGTAACAAATAATTCATTATAGTAAATTGATAAAGCAAAAATACTTGCATGAAACTGGATTTCATATTATCATAGCATCAGAGAAATTGAATACGCAGATAAACGGGAAGCCCGGGTTCCGAAGTGAATCCGGCTCCTGTTTCTGCCGGACTGGGAGTGCAGGAATTATGAAATTTCGTCCATGTATTGATATACATAACGGCAAGGTCAAACAGATTGTCGGTGGAAGTCTCAAAGATGCCGGAGATCAGGCCAGAGAAAACTTTGTTGCAGAGCAGGATGCGGGTTTTTATGCAGAACTGTATAAAGAAGCAGGGCTGAAGGGAGGGCATGTAATTCTGCTGAATGGGAAAGATTCAGAGTATTATGAGGCAACGCGGGTGCAGGCAATAAAAGCTCTTAAAGCCTATCCGAAGGGACTGCAGATTGGCGGTGGTGTGTGTCCGGGCAATGCGGCAGAATACCTTGAGGCGGGGGCGAGCCATGTGATCGTGACCTCCTATGTGTTTAAAGACGGCGGACTTTCCTGGGAAAATCTACAGAAGATGGAAGAGGCAGTTGGAACAGAGCATCTTGTACTGGATTTAAGCTGCCGCAAAAAAGACGATCAGTATTTTATTGTAACTGATCGCTGGCAGAAATTTACCGATGTTCCAGTGACTCTTGATACAATGAAAGAGCTTGGAAGCCACTGCGCCGAGTTTCTTGTCCACGCAGTGGATGTTGAGGGCAAAGCAAACGGAATTGAGACAGAGCTCGCAGGACTGCTTTCCGGATATACAGACCGTCCGGTGACTTATGCAGGCGGTGTGGGAAGTATGGAAGACCTTGAACTTCTCAGAAAATATGGCAAAGACCGGCTGGATGTGACGGTCGTATTGGGGACGCTTTTGGGTGCAGGCGCGGCGGTCCTCAACTTTTTTTTAATGGCATTAAGCGTGCAGCGGGCTGCCGAGAGCATGAAGGGCGTTACGGTGCCGCCGGAGCCGCTGGACGAAAACGGCGACCCCGATCCGGACGCTCCACCGCAGCCTCCCGTGCCGGAGGTGCAGCGCGCCAAGCGCTGGATGCAGCTGTCCTACACAGGACGGATGCTGTTGCTGGTGGGTGTGGCCATCGTGGCGCTGACCGCGCCGTGTTTCCATCCGGTGGCGGCGGCGCTTGCGCTGCTGTTTCCGCGCCTGGTGATCTTTTTGCGGGGATTTGTCAAGCCAAAGAACAAGGAGGCCTGAATGCCGATGAAACGTGACGCGAAGGAGCGCGTAGTCGATTGGCTGCTGGTGGCGCTGATGGTATTGCCCTTTGTACTGAGCATGACCCTGAAGGTTCTGTTGAAGCCCGCCGGAGAGGGAATCTCCATCACGGGCGCGCAGGTGTATTTTACCATTCCCATGCCGGTGATGGATCTGCCCATCACGGAATCGCAGGTCAATTCCCTGATGGTGGTCCTCTCCATTTTGGGGCTGTGCCTGTACCTGACCCATGGCATTTCCGTGGCGCCCCATTCCAAGCGCCAGATCGTGGCTGAGTGGATTGTGGAAAAGGTGCAGAACATGGTGAACAGCAACATGGGCGCGTATTTTTCCGCCTTTGCGCCGTTTATAGCCGGTATCATGTTTATCTCGGCGTTTTCCAGCCTGTCCAGCCTTTTGGGCCTGTTCCCGCCCACGTCGGATATGAACATTGTAGCCGGATGGGCCATACTGGTGTTCGTCCTTATTACCTATTACAAACTCAAGGGCGGCCTGCTGCCCTATGTGAAGGGATTCTTTGAACCGGTGTTCATCTTCGCGCCCTTCAACATTATCGGTGAGGTGGCCACCCCGGTTTCGATGTCCTTCCGTCATTATGGCAACGTTCTGTCGGGGATGGTCATCTCTACTTTGGTGGCCTATGCCCTGCAAACCCTCAGCCACATGCTGCTGGGCTGGCTGCCCGGCGTGCTGGGACAGTTCCCCTTTCTGCAGGTAGGCCTGCCGGCCATCCTGTCCCTGTACTTCGATATCTTCAGCGGGTTGATGCAAGCATTTATATTTGCCCTGCTCACCACAATCTACATATCCACAGGTTTCCCGCAGGAGGAATATGAACGGCGCAAGGCAAAGCGCAAAAAAGCTTTGCATACCGCATAAACAATCACTACATTCAAGGAGGACTCTGACATGCTCGAACTCGCCATTGGTATCATCCTTGCCGGCTGCGGCATTGGCGCCGGCCTTGCCCTGATTGCAGGTATCGGCCCTGGTATCGGTGAAGGCAACGCTGCCGCCAAAGCCTGCGAAGCCATCGGTCGCCAGCCCGAGAGCAAAAGCGACGTAACTTCTACCATGATTTTGGGTTGTGCCATCGCGGAAACCACCGGTCTTTATGGTCTGGTCGTCGGCATCCTGCTCATCTTCGTCGCACCCAATATGTTTGTCAACATTTTGCTCAACGCCATCAAATAATGCCCGAGCGCGGCGATAGAGAGAGGCCGAACCAATGAGCGTGCAATCTTTAGATATCATTTCCGTCAATCTATGGCAAATCCTCATCTCTCTTGCCAATCTGCTGATTATCACCTTTGTTCTCAAGCGCTTCCTGTTCAAACGCGTTCAGGCGGTCCTCACGGCCCGTCAGGAGCAGGTGAGCAAAATTTACGGCGAGGCGGAGGAAAGCCGCAACGCCGCAGTCAGCATGAAGCAGGAGTATGAGGCGCGCCTGGCCTCCGCCCGCGAGGAAGCGGACGGGCTGGTGCGCACGGCTGTCGTGACGGCCCAGCGCAAGGGCGATCAGATTCTCGCCGAAGCGTCCGGTCAGGCCAGCCGACTCAAGCAGAAGGCCGAAGAGGAAATCGCCATGGAGCGCAGGCAGATGCTTACGGGCGTTCGGAAAGAGATTTCCGATCTGGCCGTGGGCATCGCCTCCAAAGTGGTCGAGCGTGAAATCCAGCCGAAGGATCACGAGGCCTTTGTGGACGAATTTATCAGGAACGTGGGTGACGAAGCATGACCGATCTGGCGGAGGAATACGGTAAAGGCCTGTATGATCTGACCGAGGAGGAGCATGTCTCCGAGGATGTGCTTGCGCAGCTTCGCGTGCTCAGGGGGCTTTTCCGCGATCAGCCGGATTTTATCCGCCTGCTTTGCAACATGTCGCTTGCAAAGGAAGAGCGCACCGCCATCCTGGACGGCGCGCTGCGCGGCCAGGTGCACCCCTACGTGCTGAATTTTCTCAAAATCCTGTGCGAGCGCGGGGCGCTGCACGAATTTGAGGGCTGCGTAAGCGCCTTCACCGCGCTGTACAACCAGGCGCACGGCATCGTTGAGGCCAGTGTGACCACGGGCGTTCCTCTGGAGGAGGAGCAGCGCACCCGTTTGATCGACAAGCTGTCCGCCATGACGGGCAAGCGGATCGTGCTTTCCGAAAAGGTGGACCCCGGCGTGGTGGGCGGCGTTTTGCTGGAGATGAATGGCAAGCGCTACGACAACACGCTGCGCCACCGGCTGCAAGCCATCCACGCCGCCCTGATCGCGGAGGCGTAGTCATGGCCTCATCTACTGAAAGCTGGTGATACAATGCAGTTAAAACCCGAAGAGATCTCCAAGCTCATCAAAGAGCAGATCAAGCATTATGAAAACCGCATCGCACAGGATGATGTCGGCACCACGATCATGATCGGCGACGGCATCGCGCGTGTGAGCGGTCTGGATAAGTGCATGGCCAACGAGCTGGTGCAGTTTCCCAACGGCGCCTACGGCATGGCCCTGAATCTGGAGGAAAACAGCGTCGCCGTGGTCATGCTGGGCGACGACGAGGACATCAAAGAAGGCGATGTGGTCAAGCGCACGGGCCATGTGGTTTCCGTTCCCGTTGGCGAAGGCCTGATCGGCCGTGTGGTCAACGCCCTGGGCCAGCCCGTGGACGGCAAGGGCCCCGTGGACGCAAAGGAACACCGGCCCATCGAGCACAACGCGCCCGGCATCATCGAACGCAAGGGCGTGAGCGTGCCGCTGCAGACCGGTATCAAGGCCATCGACAGCATGATTCCCATCGGCCGCGGCCAGCGCGAGCTCATCATCGGCGACCGTCAGACCGGTAAAACCGTCATCGCTCTGGATACCATCATCAATCAGAAGGGCAAGGATGTCATCTGCATCTATGTGGCCATCGGACAGAAATGTTCCACCGTGGCGCAGCTGGTGGACACCCTGACGGCCGCCGGAGCGATGGACTATACCATCGTGGTCAGCGCCACCGCGTCCGAGCTTTCGCCCCTGCAGTACATCGCGCCCTATTCCGGCTGCTCCATGGCAGAATACTTCATGGATCAGGGCAAGGACGTGCTGATCGTCTACGACGACCTGAGCAAGCACGCGGTCGCCTACCGCGCCCTGTCGCTGCTCATCCGCCGTCCTCCGGGACGCGAAGCCTATCCCGGCGATGTGTTCTACCTGCACAGCCGCCTTCTGGAGCGCGCCGCACGGCTGGACCCCGCGCATGGCGGCGGTTCCATCACGGCGTTGCCCATCATCGAAACCCAGGCGGGCGACGTATCCGCCTACATCCCCACCAACGTCATCTCCATCACCGACGGCCAGATCTTCCTGCTCACCGAGCTGTTCCACTCCGGCGTCATGCCCGCCGTGGACCCCGGCATCTCCGTCAGCCGCGTAGGCGGCAACGCGCAGATCAAGGCCATGAAGAAAGTCGCCGGCAGCCTCAAGCTCCTCTACAGCCAGTACCGTGAGCTGCAGGGCTTTGCGCAGTTCGGCTCCGACCTGGACGCCGATACCAAGGCCCGTCTGGCTCAGGGCGAACGCATCGTGGAGGTGCTCAAGCAAAACCGTAACCATCCCATCGCCGTAGAGGATCAGGTATGCATCTTCTACGCCGTGACCCGCGGTTTCCTCAAGGATGTGGCGGTAACGGACGTGGCCGAGTATGAGGAAGGCCTGTACGAACGCATGTCCGCTCAGCATACGGATGTGCTGGAAGCCATCCGCACCACCGGCGACCTGAGCAAGGAAACCGAGGAGGCCCTTCGCGCCGCCCTGGATGCCTACACGAAGGATTTCCTCAAAAGCAAAAAATAAGTAAGGAGGTTTCGCCATGGCCGGAGCGTCCATGAAAGACATCAAGCTGCGCATCCGAAGCGTGGAAAGCACCATGCAGATCACCAAGGCCATGCAGCTTGTGGCGACCTCCAAACTGCGCCGCGCCAAGGAGCGCATGGAAAACAGCAAGCCCTACACCCGCATCTCCACCGCCGCTATAGCGGCTGCCGTGTCCTGCTGCGACGACCCCAGCGTTCCCTACGTCACCCCCCGTGGTGGGAAGAGCCGCTGCTATGTGCTTATCGCAGGAGACCGCGGCCTGGCAGGCGGTTACAACGCCAACCTGTTCAAGGCTTTCAGCGCTCATGCCGAGGGAACGGACGCCTGCGTGCTGCCCCTGGGACGCAAGGCCATTGAGCGGTGCCACCGCCTGGGCCTGACGATGCTGACCGACGACTATCCCAGGGTGGAGGGCATGTCGGTGGGCACGTGTTATCATCTGGCGCGGCTGCTGCTGGATGGCTACGACGCGGAGCGGTATGATGAGCTTTGGCTGGTATACACCAACTTCGTCAGCATGATGACCCAGGAAGTCATGATCGAGCAGCTTTTGCCCGTGCAGCGTCCGCCGGAAGGCGCGCCACACAAGCTGGTTTCCACCGTGTACGAGCTGCCTCCCGCTGAAACCCTGGCTCAGGTACTGCCTGATTTTCTGGCCGGCAGGCTCTACAGCGCCCTGTGCGACGCCTTTGCCAGCGAGGTGGCGGCGCGGCGCAGCGCCATGGATTCCGCCACCAAAAACGCCGGAGAGATGATCTCCGACCTCAAGCTCAGATACAACCGGGCCCGTCAGGGCGCCATCACCCAGGAGATCACGGAAATCGTGGCTGGCGCGGAGCACTGACGCGTCAGGAAAGGAGTTTTACCATCGTGAGCACGAAAAACATCGGCAAGGTGGTTCAGGTCATCGGCCCGGTGCTGGACATCCGCTTCCAGGACGGCCAGCTGCCCGAACTGCTTTCCGCCATTGAGATCCAAAGCGGCGACCGCAAGATCGTGGCCGAGGTGGCGCAGCACATTGGCGACAACGTTGCCCGCTGCATCTCCATGAACGCCACCGACGGCATGGTGCGCGGTATGGACGCCGTAGACACCGGCGGCCCCATCACCGTGCCCGTAGGCGACAAGTGCCTGGGCCGCATCTTTAACCTGCTGGGTCAGCCCATCGACGAAAAGCCCGCGCCCGAAGGCGTGGAGCGCTGGCCCATTCACCGTCAGCCCCCCAGCTTTGAGGAGCAGGAAACCTCCACCGAGATCCTGGAAACCGGCATCAAGGTGGTGGACCTGATCGCCCCCTATGCCAAGGGCGGCAAGATCGGCCTGTTTGGCGGCGCCGGTGTTGGCAAAACCGTGCTGATCCAGGAGCTGATCCACAACGTAGCCATGGAGCACAACGGCTATTCCATCTTCACCGGCGTAGGCGAGCGGAGCCGGGAGGGCAATGACCTCTGGCGGGAAATGCGGGAGAGCGGCGTGGCGGATAAGACGGCGCTGGTCTTTGGCCAGATGAACGAATCCCCCGGCGTCCGTATGCGGGTGGCACTGTCCGGGCTGACCATGGCCGAGCATTTCCGGGATGTGGAGCACAAGGATGTGCTGCTGTTCATCGACAACATTTTCCGATTTGTGCAGGCAGGCAGCGAGGTTTCCACCCTGCGGGGCCGGATGCCCTCCGCCGTGGGCTATCAGCCTACGTTGGCCAACGAGATGGGCCAGTTACAGGAGCGCATCACTTCCACGAAGGACGGCTCCGTCACCTCGGTACAGGCGGTCTATGTGCCCGCCGACGATTTGACCGACCCCGCCACCGCCACCACCTTTGCCCATCTGGACGCCACCACGGTGCTGAGCCGGAAGATCTCCGAGCAGGGCATTTACCCCGCCGTGGACCCGCTGGAATCCTCCTCCCGGATTTTGGAGGCGGACATTGTGGGCGCGGAGCATTACCGCATCGCCCGGAGGGTGCAGGAGACGCTGCAAAAATATCAGGAATTGCAGGACATCATCGCCATCCTCGGCATGGACGAGCTGAGCGACGAGGACCGGCAGACCGTGAACCGCGCCCGCCGCATCCAGCGCTTTCTGGCGCAGCCCACCCATGTAGCTGAAAAATTCACCGGTATCCCCGGCGTGTATGTCCCTTTGAAGGAGACGCTGCGTGGCTTTGCCGCCATCGTGGACGGTGAAATGGACCAGTATCCGGAGGCGGCCTTCTACAATGTGGGTACGCTGGATGATGTGGTCGCCAAAGCGAAAAAGATCGAGGAAGGTGAGGTCTGATGAGTGCGTTTCATGCACGGATCTTGGCCTCGGACACTCTGTTCTTTGACGGTGACTGCGAATTCATGGTGGTTCCCTGTACGGACGGCGCAATGGGGATCCTCTCCCACCACAGCAATATGATCGCGGCTGTGGTGCCGGGGGAGCTGCGGTTTCAGCCGGTGGGCGGCCCGCTGCGGACGGCGGCTGTTTCCGCCGGACTGGTGAAGGTCGAAGCGGGGGAGGGCATGCT
>OLNX01003689.1_pt1 | contig 10132 bp, 8 predicted proteins | sample 1672611 | NCBI WGS metagenome assembly OLNX01 (sample SAMEA3136705, study PRJEB25190) | human gut metagenome
CAGAACGAGGGTCTGACCGAGCTGGGCAAGCAGCTGGTCCGCGACTGTGGCGAGAAGGGGATAATCGTTGATGTATCTCATCTGTCCGACCGCGGCTTCCAGGATGTGTGCGAGGCAACCGACCGTCCGTTTGTTGCAACGCACAGCGATTCGCGGGTTCTGTGCCGCAACTCGCGCAACCTGACCGACGAGCAGTTCGCTGAGATTGCAAACCGCAGGGGACTGGTCGGCGTCAACCTGTACACGCCGTTCCTCGTGCGGCAGAGCGATTCGGTGATTGATGACGCCATCGACCACATCGAGCGCTTCATCGGCATGTACGGCGAGAAGGTGGTCGCGCTCGGCTGTGACTTTGACGGCTGCGATACCCTGCCGATCGGCATTGACGGTCTGGCGGATATGTACCGTCTGGCAGACCGCATGTTGACGCTTGGCTACAAGCAGGAAACGGTCGATGGGCTGTTTTACGACAACGCATTCAACTTTATGCAGAAAATGTTGTGACAGGACGGCGGAATTTCCACGGAATTGCCTATTGCCCAAACATACATATTTGCTATACAATAGAAGGAGCAATCAAAACCACTGCGGAGGTTGTAAAAATATGGATTATGTAAGCACAAGAAATAAGGAGCGCAAGGTTTCCGCGGCATACGCCATCGCCAACGGTATCGCACCGGACGGCGGCCTGTACTGCCCGACCGCGTTTCACGCGCTTACCGACGCGGATTGGAAAACGCTTGCGGAGAGCGATTACAAGGGCCGCTCGGCGCTCATTCTCGGCAAGTTCCTGACCGACTTCACGGCGGAGGAGCTGGCGGACTTTGCGTCCAAGGCCTACGCCGATGAGAAGTTCGGCGGCGCAGATACTGCACCGGTGGTAAAGCTGGGCGAGGGCAAGAACCTGCTCGAGCTGTGGCACGGTCCGACCTGCGCGTTCAAGGATATGGCGCTGCAGATGCTGCCGCACCTGCTCACCGCGTCCCTGCGCAAGACCGGCGAGACCCGTACCGCCTGCATTCTGGTCGCTACCTCGGGTGATACCGGCAAGGCAGCGCTCGATGGCTTCCACGATGTACCGGGCACCAAGATCATGGTGTACTATCCGGTGGACGGCGTATCACCCATGCAGAAGCTGCAGATGGTAACGCAGGAAGGCAGGAACGTCGAGGTTGTAGCCATCCGCGGCAACTTTGACGATGCACAGAGTGCGGTAAAGCGCATCTTCACCGATGAGGATACCCGCGCAGCGCTCGACAAGGACGGCATGATGCTGTCCTCGGCAAACTCCATCAACTGGGGCCGTCTGGCGCCGCAGATCGCGTACTACGTTTCCGCGTACTGCGATATGGTTGCTGCAGGCACCATTGCACAGGGCGATAAGATCAACGTCTGCGTACCGACGGGCAACTTCGGCAACATCCTTGCGGCGTACATCGCCAAGAAGATGGGTCTGCCGGTCAACAAGTTCATCTGCGCGTCCAACCGCAACAACGTGCTGACCGACTTCTTCAAGAAGGGCGGCGAGTACAACCGCAACCGCGATTTCTTCACCACCACGTCGCCGTCGATGGACATCCTGATTTCGTCCAACCTCGAGCGTCTGCTGTTCTTCGCTTCCGACTTCAACGACAAGCTGGTCGCAGAGCTGATGGGCAAGCTGAATACCGAGGGCAGCTACAAGGTAGCCGAGGATGTATTTGCCAAGATCGAGGCTGAGTTCGACGCAGGCTGCTGCGACGACAGCCATGCGGCTGATACCATCAACAAGCTGTGGAAGGACGAGAACTACCTGTGCGATACGCACACCGCAGTTGCCGTTCGTGTATACGAGGACTACCGCGCACGCACCGGCGACGAAACGCCGACCGTGATCGCGTCCACCGCGTCTCCGTTCAAGTTCTGCCGCTCGGTTATCGAGGCGCTCGGCGGCACGCTCGAGAACGACGACGTTACCCAGCTGGAGGTGCTCTCTCAGCTGACGGGTGTACCGGCACCCGCTCCGCTTGCCGCTCTGGCAGGCAAGACGCCGCGCTTTGACCGCGTGGTAGACAAGGCCGACATTCTGTCCACTGTCGGTCTGCTCAAGGATCTGTAATGGCGCTTTATACGCTTGCCGATCTGCATCTTGCCGCCGATGTAGCCAAGCCGATGGATATTTTCGGCGGCCGGTGGCAGGGGCACACGGAAAAGATCATCAAAAACTGGCGTGCGCTTGTTGCGCCGGAGGACACCATTGTTTTGGGCGGGGATATTTCGTGGGGCATCAACCTTGCGGAAGCGAAAGGCGATTTTGCGCTGATCGACTCGCTGCCGGGCAAAAAGATCATTTTGAAGGGCAACCACGATCTGTGGTGGGAAACCGCCTCCAAAATGCACCGTTTCTTAGATGAAAACGGATTTACTACCATTGATTTTCTGCATAACAACTGTTTTTTCTATGAAAAGACCGCGCTGTGCGGCACACGCGGCTGGCCCTTTGAGGAGGACTTCGCCGACCCGCACAACGAGAAAATCTTCAAGCGCGAGCTGCTGCGGCTCGAGGCATCGCTGAAGCTCGGTGCTGCCGCAGACCCGGAGGAGATTCTCTGTTTCCTGCATTATCCGCCGCTTTATGCGTCCTACCGCTGCGGTGAGATCATCGAACTGCTGCATAAGTACGGTGTAAAGCGCTGTATTTACGGACATTTGCACGGGAAAAGCCTGAGTCATGCCGTAACAGGTGAGCAGGAAGGAATTGAATGGAAGCTCGTTTCTGGAGATTTTGTGGATTTTATCCCGATTTTTCTGAAAAAATAGAAAAAACTATGGAAATTCTCAAAATAATCTGGTAGAATGATTTAGATACAATCGAAAGTAAGTAAGGAGATTGGCAACATGGAACTGAAAAACACTGAAAAGCAGGAGCACAGCGTCGTTGCTCTGACTATCGAGATCACCAAGGCTGAGTTTGAAGCAGCTAAGGACAAGGCATTCAAGAAGACCGGCAAGAACATCACCGTTCCGGGCTTCCGCAAGGGCAAGGCACCGCGCAAGATGATCGAGAAGCTGTACGGCGAAGGCGTGTTCTTTGAAGAAGCTTTCAATATCATTTACCCGGACGCTATGGAAATGGCTGTTGAGAAGTCCGGCATCAAGCCGGTCGGCCGTGCAGACGTTGATCTGGGCGACCCTGCAGAAGAGGGCGGCCTGACCATCATCGCCAAGGTACCGGTTGAGCCGGAAGTTGAGCTCGGCGAGTACAAGGGCATTGAGGTTGAGAAGGAGACCGTTAAGGTTCTGCAGGCTGACGTTAAGGCAGAGCTGAACCGCATGGCTCAGCGCAACGCCCGCACCGAGACCGTAGAGCGCAAGGCTAAGAAGAATGATACCGTTGATATCGACTTCGAGGGCTTCGTAGACGGCGTTCCGTTCGAGGGCGGCAAGGCAGAGCATCACGAGCTGACTCTGGGCTCCGGCGCATTCATCCCGGGCTTCGAGGATCAGCTGATCGGCTGCAAGGCCGGCGACGAGAAGGACGTAGTTGTTACCTTCCCGGAGGAGTACCACGCTAAGGAGCTGGCAGGCAAGGAAGCTACCTTCAAGTGCAAGGTGCACAAGGTTGAGGAGACCATCCTGCCGGAGATCGACGACGAGTTTGCAAAGGACGTTTCCGACACCTGCGAGACCCTCGACGATCTGAAGAAGGAGATCACCGAGCGCCTGAAGGCAGAGCGTCAGGAAGCTGCTGACAACGCTTTCGAGGAGAAGGTTCTGGACGCTGTAATCGACGGCATGAAGGCTGACATTCCGGCTGCAATGATCGACGCTCAGGTTGACACCATTGTACAGGACTTCGGCTCCCGTCTGCAGATGCAGGGCATGGGCCTCGAGCAGTACCTCAAGATGACCGGCACTGAGATGGGCGCATTCCGCGCAATGTTCAAGGATCAGGCTGAGCGTCAGGTTAAGACCCGTCTGGCACTGCAGAAGGTTGTTGAACTGGAAGGCATTACTGTTTCCGATAAGGAGCTTGAGGAAGAGTATGCTAAGATGGCAGAGCAGTACAAGATGGAAGTTGAGAAGGTTAAGGCCATCGTTTCCAAGGAAGCTCTGGAGGGCGATCTGAAGATCTCGAACGCGCTCGAGTTCATCAAGAAGAACGCCAAGGTTAAGAAGGCAGCAAAGAAGAAGGCTGCTGAGGAGACCGCAGAGTAATTTCTGCTGATTCCCCAAAGCGCGCAAACAACAGCAAACCAAACGCTTAGCGTTGGTTCATAAGAAAAGCGCGAGCGACGCTCGCGCTTTTTCACCTATATTCAAGGAGGACAAAATCTGCGCTTTTTCGCAGCTTATCCGCCTTGCTGAAAGGAGTTTTCCCAAGTGAGTTTAGTCCCTATGGTCGTAGAGCAGACCGGCCGCGGCGAGCGTTCGTTTGATATTTACTCCCGTCTGCTGAATGACCGCATTATCATGCTGTGCGATGAAGTAAACGACACGACCGCTTCTCTGGTCGTGGCTCAGCTGCTTTATCTGGAAGCACAGGACCCGGATAAGGATATTTCGCTGTATATCAACAGCCCCGGCGGCTCCGTAACCGCAGGCATGGCGATTTACGACACCATGAACTATATCAAGTGCGATGTTTCGACCATCTGCATCGGCATGGCGGCTTCCATGGGCGCGTTCCTGCTGTCCTCGGGCGCCAAGGGCAAGCGCTACGCGCTGCCGAATGCCGAGATCATGATCCATCAGCCGTCCGCCGGCACGCAGGGTCAGATCACTGATATGGCGATCCACCTGAAGCGCCTTGAGATCATCAAGAAGCGCATGAACAAGATCCTGTCCGAAAATACCGGCAAGTCGGTTGAGACCGTGACGGCTGACTGCGAGCGCGATAACTTCATGACCGCGGACGAGGCTGTTGCATACGGTCTGATCGACAAGGTGTTCGATAAGCACTAAGGCAATTCTGCATTGTCGTAATTGTAATTTTTTCGTAGTATAGAGGTGGCATATGCCGAATTATGATGATGGAAAAGAACTGAAATGCTCGTTCTGCGGCAAGCCGCAGAGCCGCGTGCGCAAGCTGATCGCAGGACCGAATGTGTATATCTGCGATGAGTGTATCGGCGTATGCACCAGCATTCTGGATGACGAGCTGGACCTCATGCCGGAGTACGAGCCGCAGAGCCATGCACTCGAAAAGCCCGAGCACCTGCCGACGCCGCAGGAGCTGAAAAAGGTGCTCGATGAGTACGTTATCGGTCAGGATCGTGCGAAGATTGCCCTTTCGGTTGCGGTTTACAACCACTACAAGCGCATCTACCATCCGGAGACTGAGGTAGAGCTGCAGAAGTCTAACATCCTGATGCTGGGTCCGTCCGGCTCGGGCAAGACGCTGCTGGCACAGACGCTGGCCAAGACTCTGCAGGTTCCGTTCGCGATTGCGGACGCGACCACGCTGACCGAGGCCGGTTACGTCGGTGAGGATGTCGAGAACATCCTGCTGCGTCTGATCCAGGCGGCGGACTTTGATGTGGAGCTGGCAGAGCACGGCATTATCTACGTCGATGAGATCGACAAGATCACCCGCAAGAGCGAGAACCCCTCCATCACCCGTGACGTCGGCGGTGAGGGTGTACAGCAGGCGCTGCTGAAGATCGTGGAGGGCACGGTCAGCAACGTGCCGCCCAACGGCGGACGCAAGCACCCGCAGCAGGAGTTCATCCAGATCAACACGAAGAATATCCTGTTCATCTGCGGCGGCGCGTTCGATGGGCTGGAAAAGCTCATTCAGAAGCGCACCGACAACGCCTCCCTCGGCTTTGGCAGCCAGCTGCGTACAACGCTGGACAAGGATGAGACGCGCCAGAAGCTGCTGAAGAAGGTCGAGCCTGACGACCTCGTCAAGTTCGGTCTCATCCCCGAGCTGATCGGCCGTCTGCCCGTTGTGACGGTGCTTGACCCGCTGGACGAGGAAGCTCTTGTCCGAGTTTTGACCGAGCCGAAGAACAGCATTGTGCGCCAGTACAAGGAGCTGTTCCACCTCGACAATGCCGAGCTCGTCTTTACCGAGGACGCGCTGCACGCCATCGCCAAGAAAACGGTGGAACGCAAGAGCGGTGCCCGCGGTCTGCGCAGCGTCGTCGAAGAACTGCTGATTCCGATCATGTACGACATCCCGTCGGACGCCACCATCACAAAGGTGACCATCGATGCGGATACGGTGGCAGGGGGCGAGCCACACATCGAGCACGGCATGATGCGCCCGCGCTACAAAAATATGGCGTCCCAGCAATAATTTGCAAACACACCGGTGCAGGAATGCGCCGGTGTGTTTTTGTTCACAAAAATTTTATATAGAAAACACTTGATTTTTTGCAGTAAAGTGAGTATTATATATTTAGCACTCAGAGAGAATGAGTGCTAAACTAAAAATCAAAAGAGAAATCTTTTATAGGGAGGAACTTCCACTATGAAAATCAAACCTCTTGCAGACCGCGTTGTCATTAAGCTGGTCGAAGAAGAAGAAACCACCAAGGGCGGCCTGATCCTGTCCGGCTCCGCCAAGGAGAAGCCCCAGGTTGCCGAGGTCATTGCAGTCGGCCCCGGCGGCAATGTGGATGGCAAGGACGTTGAGATGATCGTCAAGGTCGGCGACAAGGTCCTGACCAGCAAGTACTCCGGCACCGAGGTCAAGGTTGACGGCGAGGAATGCACCATCGTCCGCCAGAGCGACATCCTCGCAATCGTCGAGTAAATTTGATTTCACCGATTTCTTTCAGATAAAAGGAGAGATTCATTATGGCTAAACAGATCAAGCAGGGCGAGGACGCCCGCAAGGCGCTTTGCGCAGGTATCGACCAGCTGGCCAACACCGTTAAGGTCACCCTGGGTCCCAAGGGCCGCAATGTTGTGCTGAGCAAGAAGTTCGGCAGCCCGCTCATCACCAATGACGGTGTCACCATCGCCAAGGAGATCGAGCTGAAGGACGAGTTCGAGAACATGGGTGCACAGCTCGTTCGCGAGGTCGCCACCAAGACGAACGACGCCGCCGGTGACGGTACGACCACCGCTACCGTTCTGGCACAGGCCTTCGTCAATGAGGGCATGAAGAACGTCACCGCCGGTGCAAACCCGATGGACATCAAGCGCGGCATGCAGAAGGCCGTCGCCGCTGCTGTCGACGCTGTCAAGCAGCACAGCCAGAAGGTCAACGGCAGCAAGGACATTGCCCGTGTCGGCACTGTCTCTGCAGGCGATGCCGAGATCGGTCAGCTGATCGCTGACGCAATGGAGAAGGTCACCGCTGACGGTGTTATCACCATCGAGGAGAACAAGACCACTGCCGAGACCTACACCGAGGTCGTCGAGGGCATGCAGTTTGACCGCGGCTATGTGACCCCCTACATGGTCACCGATACCGAGAAGATGGAGACCGTCTACGACGACTGCTCTGTCCTGATCACCGACAAGAAGATCAGCGTATTCCAGGATGTGGTTCCTCTGCTCGAGCAGGTCATCCAGTCCGGCCGCAAGCTGCTCATCATCGCTGAGGATGTTGAGGGCGATGCACTGTCCAACCTCATCATCAACCGTCTGCGCGGCGGCCTGAACGTTGTCGCTGTCAAGGCACCCGGCTTTGGTGATCGCCGCAAGGAGATGCTGCAGGATATCGCCACCCTGACCGGCGGCACGGTTATCAGCAGCGACCTGGGCTATGAGCTGAAGGACGCCACCATGCAGCTGCTCGGCCAGGCCCGCCAGGTCAAGGTCACCAAGGAGAACACCACCATCGTTGGCGGTGCCGGTGACAAGCAGGCTATCGCAGACCGTGTTGCCCAGATCCGCAGCCAGATCGCCGTTGCGACCTCTGACTTTGACCGCGAGAAGCTGCAGGAGCGCCTGGCCAAGATGGCCGGCGGCGTTGCCGTCATCAAGGTCGGTGCCGCTACCGAGGTCGAGATGAAGGACAAGAAGCTGCGCATCGAGGATGCCCTGAACGCGACCAAGGCCGCTGTTGAGGAAGGCATCGTCGCTGGCGGCGGCACGGCCACCATCAACGCCATCCCCGCTGTCGATAAGCTGGTCGGCGAGCTGGAGGGCGACGAGCGCACCGGTGCGAAGATCGTCCGCAAAGCGCTGGAGGCTCCTCTGCGCCAGATCGCTGCCAACGCTGGCCTCGAGGGCAGCGTCGTTATCGACAACATCCTGAAGGCCAACAAGCCCAACTACGGCTTTGATGCCCAGAAGGAGGAGTACGTCGAGGATATGATCGAGGCCGGTATCGTCGACCCGACCAAGGTCACCCGTTCCGCTCTGGAGAACGCTGCCAGCGTCGCCGCGATGGTCCTGACCACCGAGAGCCTGGTCGCTGACCTGCCCGAACCCCCCGCTGCTCCCGCAGCCGGTGGTGACATGGGCGGCATGGGCGGCATGTACTAAGCCGCACCGGCTCCCCGTACCAATTCAATACGCCGCAGAAGGCAGAACTTCCCACCCGGGAGGCTCTGCCTTCTTTTTTGTTGACACCCTTTCCAAACAAGAGTACACTTAGAAAAATTGTTTTTGGGAAAGGAAACACCAATGAACACTGCCGCTTTTACCGCCTACCGCGAAAAAGTTGTGTCCAACTGTGCCCGCGTCATTGTGGGCAAGGAGGATGCTACCGAGAAAATTCTGGTCAGCTTCCTCTGCGGAGGCCATGTATTGCTGGAAGATAAGCCCGGCACCGGCAAAACCATGCTCCTGCGTGCATTTGCGCGCACGGTGGGCGGGGACTTCAAACGGGTGCAGTTCACGCCCGACCTGCTGCCCTCCGATCTGACCGGCATCAATTTCTACAACCAGAAGTCCGGTGAGTTCGAGTTCCGGCCCGGCCCGCTCTTCACCAACTTTGTGCTGGCGGACGAGATCAACCGCGCCACGCCCCGTACCCAGTCGGCCCTGCTGGAAGCCATGGAGGAAAGGCAGATTACCGTGGACGGCGTGACCAGCCGCCTGGCTGAGCCCTTTATGGTGCTGGCCACCCAGAATCCACTGGAGTCCTTTGGCACCTTCCCGTTGCCAGATGCCCAAATGGACCGTTTTTTCATGCGGCTGTCGCTGGGCTATATGACCCGGGAGCAGGAGCTGGAGGTGCTCTCCCGCCCCTCGGCCCAGACCGTGCTGAACGAGCTGCAGGCCGTCGTTACTCCCGAGGAGACCGCATACGTCCGCACGGCTTACCGGGAGGTCAAGGTTTCCGAGGAGGTCAAGCACTACCTTATGGACATCGTGGAAGCCACCCGCACACAGAGCGGCTTTGTCAGCGGCGTATCTACCCGCGGTGCGCTGGCGCTCTATCAGGCTGCGCAGGCGTATGCCTCCTTGCAGGGCAGGGAATACGTCATCCCCGAGGACATCAAAGGGCTGGCCCCGGCGGTGCTTTCTCACCGCATTTCTCTGGGCAGCAGCATGAACGCCGAGGCCGCCGCTCTGCGGATGCGCAAGCTGTTGGCCGAGATCACTGTGCCGCTGGAGAATGCGGAATGAGCGCCGTCATCTTCGCGCTGCTATTGGTGGCCACAGCCCTTGGGCTGGAGCGTTACAGCACAGCCCACAGCCTTGACGATGTGCAGGGGCGGCTGGAAGTGGAGGATCATCTTGTGGAAGCCGGGGAGCCCGCCGTGATCCACCTCGTTGTCCGGAACAGCGGCCCCCGTTGGAAGATGTTCCTGGCGGCAAAGCTCCACCTGAACAAGGAGTTTCTTCCCTGCACGGAGCACCACATTACGCAGGATCAGACAGGTTGGGGCCACACGGTGCGGTTCACCACCTGGCTGCGCCCGGGGCAGGAGGCAGATTTCTCCACCGCCCTCAGGCTGGAACGCCGGGGCCGCTATGTGCTGGAACCGATGCAGGTCATCGGCGGCGACTTTCTGGGTCTTGTGGAACAGTCCCGCACCGAGCGGGGCTTCCACGAGCTCATTGTTCCACCCAGGGAGTGCGCTCTGCCGGAACTGGAAGAGATGCTGGGCGGTTTTCTGGGCGAGCTTTCGGTGAACCGCTATCTCTACGAGGATCCTATTCTCACGGCGGGTTACCGCCCCTACACCAGCGGTGACCCCATGCGTTCCATCGCCTGGAAGCAGAGCGTCCGGGGGCAGGG
>OLNX01003693.1_pt1 | contig 10122 bp, 5 predicted proteins | sample 1672611 | NCBI WGS metagenome assembly OLNX01 (sample SAMEA3136705, study PRJEB25190) | human gut metagenome
AGCGCCGCTTCGATGCCGGCGTGACCGGCGCCGATGACGGCAATATCAAATTGTCCCGCAGAAAAAGTTTCCATCATAGTTGTATTCTATCCTTTTTTCAGGGTAACGACCGCGATCTGCGGTCGATTGAACAATCGAACGGCCCATTTAGGGGAGTTTCCAAGCCCTCGGGATACAAACACCTCCGCCCCCTCGCAGTCCACATCGTTGCAGTGATAAAAACCGCTGGTGAAGGACGGCAGCAGGTTCAGGTTGGTATCTACCAGCCCGTCGGTAAAAGGCAGACGCCAGATGCCGCCGTGGGCATGGCCGCAGAAGGTCAGGTCCGCTCCCAGACGGCAGTACCGGCCGTTGAAAAACGTGTTGCGGTGGGCCAGCAGCAGCCAGAAGGGGTCCTCCTGCTGGGCATACAGCTTCGCCGCCAACTCCTCCGGAGTAGTCTGGTCTGCGTAGCCGTTGGGATCGTCGATCCCGGCGATGAAGATCGTCTGCCCGTTTCGCTCCAGAGGAACGAACTGGTTGGAGAGCACCGTAACGCCGGACTCCCGCAGGACTGTTTTCAGTTCCTCCACGGCGGCGTTTCCGTGCGCCCATTCGTGGTTGCCGGTCACATAGTAGGTGGGGGCAATGGCGCTGAGGGCCTTCCCTACCGCCTTTGCATACGGTATCGGGGCCTCGGCGTACTCGTCCACCAGATCGCCGGTGAGGAAAATCAGATCCGGTGCAGCCTGTTCTACGGCCGCATACAGCCGCTGATTGTTCTTTCCGAATTCCCGGTTGTGCAGGTCGCTGAGCTGCACGATCCGCAGCCCGTCAAATTCCGTCGGCAGCGCGGTGGAGGTGTAGGTCAGGGAATCGGTCCGCAGCGCCGTATTGTCCCAATATACAAACAGGACCAACAGGGCCAGCAGCCCACACCGCATGACTGCGTGGAGCCGGGAACGGGGACGGCGGCGATTTGCCATGGACGGACCTCCTCAAAAATGTAAAGCATCGGAATTACGGCCATATATTATAGCACAGCCGGACACAATAAGCGAGGAAAACTTTAAAAAGCTGCCGAATTTTCAGGATTTCTCAAGGAGCACGACGGCAGAAATTGAGAAGTGTGTGCAAAATCGGAAAAAAATTACAAAAAAGCTGTGAAAAAGGGCAGTTGAAAAGGAAAAAACGTTTGCTTATAATATGCTTGACTGCATCTGCTCATAAACAGATGACACTAACGATGCCGGAGTAGAATGCGACTGCTGCCGGACACAGGAGGAAAGACATGAGAGGTGTACACAGCGCGGTAGACGATATCCGCCGCAGCGTATTCACAGAAGTGGCCCGACTGGCCTATGAGAGCGACGATTACAAGCAGGTGGACATGATCCCCTACAAGATCGTTCCCGGAGAGGTTGCCCACCATCGCCATGACGTGTTCCTGGAGCGGGCCATTGTTTCCGCCCGGCTCAAGCTGGCTCTGGGCATGGATCTGGACCCCAACGGCCCCTCTGCCCCCATCAGCGCCAATATCCAGGATGCCGCCACGGATCAGAAATATTTCAACGAGCCCCTGGTCAATATCATCCCCTATGCCTGCAACGCCTGCCCTCCCAAGCAGGTCCGCATCACCGACAGCTGCCAGGGCTGCATTTCCCACCCCTGCATGAACGTCTGCCCCAAGGATGCCATCTATCTGGACGAAAACAAGCGCTGCCACATTGATCAGAGCAAGTGTATCAAGTGCGGCAAGTGCTTTAACCAGTGCCCCTACCGGGCGATCTCCAAGGTGGAGCGTCCCTGTGCTGCCGCCTGCGGCATGGACGCCATCGAGTCCGATGAGCTGGGCCGGGCTAAGATCAATTATGATAAGTGCGTCTCCTGCGGTATGTGCCTGGTGAACTGCCCCTTCGCCGCCATCGCCGACAAGAGCCAGATCTTCCAGCTGATCCAGGCCATCAAGCGTGGTGAAGAGGTCATCGCCTGCGTGGCTCCCGCCTTTGTGGGACAGTACGGCCCCGACGCTACTCCCGCCAAGCTGAAAACCGCCATGCGGACCCTGGGCTTTGCCGACGTGGTGGAAGTAGCCATCGGCGCTGACCTGTGCACCGTGGAGGAGGCCAACGACTTTTTGCGGGAGGTGCCGGAAAAGATTGACTGGATGGGCACCAGCTGCTGCCCCGCCTGGTCCATGATGGCCAAGAAGCTCTTCCCCCAGTTCAAGGACAACATCTCCATGGCCCTGACCCCCATGGTTATCACCGCCCGGATGGTCAAGAAGGACCATCCCAACGCCCGTATCGTCTTTATCGGGCCCTGCGCCGCCAAGAAGCTGGAGGCCAACCGGAAGTCCGTCCGTTCCGACGTGGATTTTGTGCTGACCTTCGAGGAGCTTCTGGGTATGTTTGACGCCAAGGAGATCGACTTCAAGACCCTTGAGGCAGATCCTACTGACGGCATGGACGAGGGCAGCGGCTTTGGCCGCGGCTTCGCCGTGGGCGGTGGCGTGGCTGCCGCTGTGGTGGAAGCCATCAAGCACATTGACCCGGATCGTGAGATCCTCATTGAGTACGGCGATGGTCTGAAGGAATGCCGCAAGATGTTGGCCATGGCTAAGGCCGGCAAGCGCAACGGCTATCTGCTGGAGGGCATGGGCTGCCCCGGCGGCTGCGTGGCCGGCGCCGGCACCCTCCGTCCCGTCAAGGAATCCACCGCCAGCGTGGAGCGCTTTAAAAATGCCGCTTCCAGCATGAGCACGACGGAAAGTCCCTATCTGGGCCGTCTGAAAGACGTAGAGGAGAAATGCTGAGTCTGATCCTGCTGCAGCAGATCGCCCAGTTGTTTATCATTATCTTTCTGGGTTGGGCCATTGTAAAGGCCGGTATTTTGAAATCAGAGGACAGTCGTGTACTGTCCATGCTGTTGCTGTATGTCATCATCCCCTGCGTGATCCTGAACGCTTTTCAGATCGAGCGCACAACGGATACCGTACGCATGATGGAGCTTTCGCTTCTATCTGCACTGATGATGAACGTGCTGAGTCTCGTGCTGGGAAAACTGTCGGCAAAGCTGTTTTGCCTAAATACAGTGGAAACAGCCTCTGTCATGTACTCGAACTGCACCAACATGGTGGTTCCGCTTGTCATCGGAATTTGGGGTGAAGATTGGGTCATGTATGTGACCTGTTACTCTATCGTGCAGACCATTCTGGTATGGACCCATGCCCGGATCCTCATCAGCGGCAAAAAAGAGATCTCCCTGCGGGATCTGCTATGCAATGTGAACATTCTGGCGATTGCCATAGGTCTGTTTCTGTTTGTATTTCAGATCCGGCTGCCCGCAGTCATTCGGTCGGCATTCGCCATGGCCGGAAATACCATGGGCCCGGTTGCCATGCTGATCATCGGTATGCTGATGGCGGATATGGATATGCAGCATCTGCGCTCCTATCGCCAGCTCTGGAAGCCTGTGCTGCTGCGACTGATCGTACTGCCGGTTATTTTGGTCTGCGTTGCCAAATACAGCGGTCTGGCCGCGCTGGCGTTCATGCACTTCGGCATTGGCCGCGACCTGGCTACGGTCCTGATCAAGGCTATCCTGTTCAGTATGCTCTGTGTCTTTACGCTGATGCCCGGCCTGCTGGTGCTGTTCAGCAAGCTGATCGACAAGACCCGTCACAAAAACCTGATTCCCAAGATCACCGCCGTCGGCAAGTTCGACATCAAGACCCGCTTTATCATCCCGCCGATCTTCGGCGTCATCATCGTGGCGGCGGCGGTCTTTGCCAACCTGTGCCCCTACTGCTACACCTACACCGACCTGGTCACCGCCAAGCAGAGCGAGCGCCAGATCGCCTACCAGAAAATCAAAAACACCTTCGGTTCCAGCAACATGGTGGCCGTCATTGTGCCGTCGGGCGACTATGAGTCCGAGGGCAGGATCCTCGACGAGCTGGACGCCTGCGCCGAGGTCAAATCCACGATGGGTCTGGCCAACATTGAAGCGATGGACGGCTATATGCTGACCGACGCTGTGACACCGCGCCAGTTGGCCGAGATGGCCGACCTCGACTACGAGGTTGCCAAGGCACTGTACGGCGCCTACGCCGTCGACCATGACGAGTACGGCGAGATCATCAACGGCCTGGACGATTATAAAGTGCCGATCTACGACATGTTCAGGTTCCTGGAACAGGAGATGCACGACGGCAACATCACGCTCTCGGGCGATGTGCAGGACACGCTGGACGACCTGTTCGACCAGCTCGATGAAGCCCAGAAGCAGCTGCAGAGCGACGATTACAGCCGTATGGTCGTCTATCTGAACCTGCCCGAGGAGACCGACGAGACGTTCGCCTTCGTCAACAAGATGCACGACATCATCGGCAAATACTACGCCACCGATTCGTTCTACGTTGTCGGCAATACGACGAGCGCCATGGACCTGTCCAGCTCCTTCGGTGAGGATAACCTGCTGATCAGTGTGCTGTCCGCGCTGTTCGTTATCCTGGTCCTGCTGTTCACATTCAAGTCCGCGGGTCTGCCCGTGCTGCTGATCATCGTCATTCAGGGCAGTATCTGGATCAACTTCTCGGTGCCGTACCTGCAGCACACCCCGCTGTACTTCCTCGGCTACCTGATCGTCAACTCCATTCAGATGGGTGCAAACATCGACTACGCCATCGTTATCTCGAGCCACTACACCGACCTGAAGAAGGTCATGCGCCCGAAGGAGGCCATCGTCGCAGCCCTGAACGAGTCGTTCCCGACCATCTTCACCTCCGGCTCCATTCTGGCATCCGCGGGTATCCTGATCAGCGTGCTGACCACGAACCCCGTTATCGCCGCCATCGGTACCTGCCTGGGCCGCGGCACGATCGTTTCCATCATGCTGGTTCTGTTCGTCCTGCCGCAGATCCTGATCCTGGGCGACACCATCATCGAGCGCACGAGCTTTGAGATGAAGGGCGTTGCCGGTATGGCCCGCACGGCCAGCGGCACAATGCACGTCAATGGCCGCGTGCGCGGCTACATCAACGGCGTCGTAGATGCTGAAATCAAGGGCGTGCTGCACGGCCAGTTCAGTGCGAACATTGCCACCGGCACCGAATTTACCGTTGACAAGCCCGACATGTACCTGTCGGAGAAGAACATCCACGAATCCGAGGACGGTACCCCCGAACCAGGCACACCCGATACGCCCGACACTGACACGAAGGGAGGCGACGCTGAATGAACCGCATTTCTGACCTGACGCGCCGCCTCTGGGCTGCGCTGCTGGCGCTCTGCCTTGTGCTGGCGCTGACCCTGCCCGTTTTTGCGGAAGGGGAGAGCGGGACCGCCGACACCGCCGAAAAGGAGACCTTTCACATCGGCACCGTCGATGACCTTTTGCAGCTGGTCGATTCCTGCCGCCTGGACAGCTGGAGCAAAAACCGCACCGTCTATCTGGACGCCGATCTGGAACTGACCGGCAGCGGCTTTGCGGGCATCCCGTCCTTCAGCGGCGTATTTGAGGGGCAGGGCCACACGATCTCCGGCCTGAGCCTTGTAAATGACGGCTCGGTCATCGGCTTCTTCCGCTATGTGCAGCAGGGGGCCAACGTCCGCGACCTCGTCATCCGGGGCCGCTCGATGCCCACCGGCAGCCGCTCCACCGTGGGCGGCATTGCGGGCAGCAACGCCGGTACGCTGCACAACTGTCGCTTTGAGGGCGTGTCCTCCGGCGCGTCCGTTGTCGGCGGCATCGCGGGCACAAATCTGGCCGCCGGCGTCATCGAAAGCTGCACGACCACGGGCAGTGTCTACGGTGCGCACTTCATCGGCGGCATCGCCGGTGAAAACCACGGCATCATTGCCAACTGCACGAACACCTCCAGCGTCAACACGACGGTGGAGCAGAACGACATCGACCTTTCCTCGCTGACGCTGAACGACCTGATCGGCACCGAGAACGTCGCCGACATCACCGACATCGGCGGCATTGCGGGCCAGTCCGGCGGTGTCATCCGCGCCTGCATGAACCGCGGCACCGTGGGCTACCAGCACATGGGCTACAACGTCGGCGGCATCGCGGGCAGCCAGACCGGCTACATTGAGGGCTGCGTCAACTATGGCACTGTCTACGCCCGCAAGGAGGGCGGCGGCATCGTCGGCCAGATGGAGCCGAGCAGCACGCTGGAATACACAAAGGACACGCTGCAGGAGCTTTCCGACGAGATGAGCACGCTGCAGACGCTGGTCAACCGCGCCTGCGATGACGCCAGCGCCGCCAGCAGCGACCTTTCCAACCAGCTCGAAGCGCTGAAGAACAACGTGACCAGCTCCCGCAATGCCATTGAGAATCTGCTGAAGCAGGCCGAAAACGGCGTGTCCATCAGTTCCCAGACCGTCAAGACCGACTTGAGCCAGTTCAAGCAGGACCTCAAGAATACCAACCTGCCCGGCGCGGACGACGGAGACAATGCCGCGGACTCGGACACAGTCATCGACTACAGCGAAGCGACGCCTCCGTCTGACACCGACCCTGTCGATCCGAATTACACGCTGTCCCCCTCGGAGGAGCCCGCGCAGAGTGCTGACCTCTCCACGCCTGACGAAAGCAGTACGGCAGCGCAGGACACTGCCCCCGCACAGGAACCCGCCGCGGCGCAGAGTGAGGAGGCATCCCCCGCACAGGAGCCCGCTGCAGAGGGCGGCGAGGCGGACCGCACCTCCCACGGGCAGCCCGGCCCCGAAGCCGTTGACGATTCCGCTGACAGCACCGTTGTCAGCGAGGACGACGGCGCTGCCACAAAGCCGGACGAGCGCTATCCGATCGACCCGGGCTATACGCTCATCACCGAGGGTCTTGACGACCTGCCCGACACAAAGGATGTGCTCAATGACATTTCGGATGCATTGCCGGACTCCGTGGACGTCGAAATTCCAAAGGTCGAGCTGACGAACCGCGACGCCATCACGGCCAGCCGCAACGATCTGAGCAGCAGCCTGACCAGCATGGGCGACATCGTCAGCAGCCTGAACAACAACGCCAGCAGCAACAGCCAGGCGCTGATCAACGACGTGAAGGCGATCTCGAAGCAGATCAACAAGATCGGCCAGACGCTGTCCGGTGCCAGCGAGAATGTCAACCGGGATGCAGACGACATCGTGGACGATGTTTCCGATGACGACACCGATGACGACGTCGAGGCCAAGGTCACAAACTGCATCAACAGCGGCACGGTCAATGCCGACCTCAACGCCGGCGGCATTACCGGTGCAATGGCCCGCGAGAACGATCTGGACCCCGAGGACGACTACACCACCGCGGGCAGCGAGTCGCTGAACTTTACCTTCAAGACCCGCGTCGTCACCCGTGACTGCACAAACTACGGCACGGTCAGCGCCAAAAAGCAGAACGCGGGCGGCATCGTCGGCGACGCCGAGATGGGCTCTGTCATCGACTGCAGGGGCTTTGGCACCCTCGATGCCGAGGACGCCACCGGCGTCGGCGGCGTGGCCGGTATCAGCAAGTCCACGATCCGCGAGAGCTGCGCCAAGGGCCGCCTGTCCGGTGCAAAGCAGGTCGGCGGCATTGTCGGCAGCGGTGCCACCATCGAAAACTGCCGCGCCATGGTCATGATCGACAACGCTGCCGAACAGATCGGTGCGATTGCCGGTATCGTGGACGACCCGCTGGACGGCAGCGTGACCGGCAACACCTTCGTGGACGGGGGTGTCGCGGGCATCGACAGCGTCAGCTACCAGGGCATTGCCGAACCGCTGGCCTACGAGGATTTCGTCGCGCAGGAAAATCTGCCCGACGATTTCGGCAGCATCTGTGTCCGCTTTGTGACCGACGAGGATTCGCTGGTCCAGGAATACCACATCCCGTACGGCAGCGACTTCCCGACGGATCAGCTGCCGCCGGTTCCCAACCACCAGGGCCAGTACGGCAGCTGGGAGGATGTGGATCTGACCGGCATGACGTTTGACGCGACGATCCACGCCGAGTACAGCGACATAAACACGGTCCGCCAGAGCCAGGAAAAGCGCGGTGAACGCTCCCTTGTGCTGGTGGAGGGCAGCTTCGACACCACCGACGAGCTGATGCTCCATGAGGTGGACGACGCGCCCGATACCCCCGGCACGCTGGTGGAGGCGTGGGGCCTGGAGCTGCCCGCCGACACCGGCCACACGCTGCGCTATATGCCGCCGGAGACGACGGACAACACCGTGCTGTGGGTCAGGACCGACGCAGGCTGGCAGCAGGCTGACACAAGCGTGGACGGCAGCTATCTGACCTGCACCGCCCCCGCCGGTACGACGGCCTTCGCCGCTGTGCAGATGCCCGCCAGCAAGGTGCCCCTGCTCGCGGCGGCTTGCGGTGCCGCAGCCGCACTGCTGCTGGTGATTTTGTTCATCGCCCGCAAGAAGAAAAAGAAGAAGGCCGCGGCAAAGAAAACCGCGTAAGGCCCTGCCGGGCCGATGCTCGTCATCGACCCGCGCATACGGCAGATGCCTCGCACAAAAAAACCGCTGCAGCACAGAAGCCTTTGCTGCAGCGGCTTTTTGTTTCAGCAGCTTTCTATAAACGCCTTAAAAATCTTTCGGCTGTCCTCATTCACGCGGAACGAAAATTCGGGGTGCCACTGCACAGCCCAGACGAACCTTTTATCCGGCAGACATACGGCCTCCGTCAGTCCATCCTCCGAGACGGCCATAGCCGCCAGCCCCGGCGCAAGCGTTCACACCTCACTGTAAAAAATAAAACAGAGAAGTCCTGTGCGACCTCTCTGTTCGTTGTGCTGATTATACCGCAACACGCGGCGGATTGCAAGCCCTTACATCGGCGGGTGACTGCCCTTGAAGCGCTTATCCGTCGGCAGGGTCGTATATTTGTCGTACAGCTCCCGCAGCAGCACGGTACGGCGCACCATGCCGATGAACACATTGCGGTCATCCACCACCGGCACAAAGTTCTGTTCGATGGCTGCCTTTAAAAGCGTCGGCATGTCGGTGGTCACGGTAACGGCCTTGTAATCGCGGCGGCGGGGGAAGCTGGAAATCGGCACGTCCTCGCTGGCTTCAAGGTCCAGCCCGTGCAGATTTTTCATGCCCCAGAGGATGTCGCCCTCGGTGATGCTGCCGACATACTCGCCGTTGCGCTTCAGAACAGGGATGGTGGCGTAGCGCTGGTTGGACCATTTTTCCAGCGTCTGGCGGAGGGTGGAGAAGTGGGCCTCATTTTGTTCTATGTGGGGGTCTACCTGCCCTATGTGGATCAGCGGCTCATCGACCTGGCAGACCAGCTGGATTTCGTCCTGGTGCAGATGCCCTGGGGACAGAAGGAGCTGCGGTACGGGGAGGTTATCTCCGATGTGATCGAGTGTATCTACCACGACCGGAACCGAGGGGAGTCCATCGTCTATGACATCCTGACGCGAGTTTCCAGCCTGCCCCAGCCTCAGCGCACCATCAGCACGGTTTTAAAAATGCTCAGCGACCTGCTGTCCGCTTCCGCCATCCTCACCGATGGGTTCTTGCAGGTACTCAACCTGGCCGCCTGGCCCCGAAACCTGGAACGCACGCTGAAAGAGCATCTGTTCGACCTGCGCCGATACACCAAACAGGAGGGGAGCACGACCTGCCCCTTCCTGCCCAACGGTCACATCTTTCACGCCTCCATCCTGCCGGACGGGGGATCGCTCATGGAGCTCTTTCTCATCAAGGAGGGGCAGCCCCTGTCCCAAACTCTCCAAGAGCAATGCGTGGACGTCATCCGGCTCAGCTTGAACATCTGGGGACAGCAGCACGGCGTCATCGCGATCCGAGAGCTGATCCGGGCGATCTTGCAGGACGAGCCCATCAAAATGCGCCGCCTGGCCGACCTGTTCCACATCCACATCACCGCCATCGGGGAGATGTGGATCTTGACGGGCACGGACGGCGAGTCCGTCCAGCGGATGGCCAAGGAACTGGACGCCTTGCGCGCCTATCCGGAGAGCTGTGCTGACATCGTGTTTGCCGACCTGTATGAGAATAAAATCCTATCCTTCCTCAGCACCCCCACCTCCACCCGAGAGGCGGAGCGGCAGATGACGGCTCTGCTGGAGCAGGTCGGTGCCTGGGACGGCGGCGCAACCTTGACCCG
>OLNX01003694.1_pt1 | contig 10119 bp, 8 predicted proteins | sample 1672611 | NCBI WGS metagenome assembly OLNX01 (sample SAMEA3136705, study PRJEB25190) | human gut metagenome
CGCAGTAGCCGTAGCTTTCAGCATTTCAGAATTTATGGTTTCTTATCTGGGCGCACCTTTCAGGGCATCTTTTTTTATGTCTTGTGGCTTTACAGTCACACTTTGTCCCGTTTTTCATAATATATAGAAAAAAGGGGGCGAGGGGAATGCTGAAGGAACGCATCCGCACAGATTGCGGCAACGGGGATAACTGCTCACAGGTGATTCTGCGCGCAGTGGCAGAGGAATATGGCATTTCCCTGTCGGAGGAGCTGTTCTGCGCCTGCCGCGGCATCCATGGCGGCTTTGGCATCAATGGGATGTGCAGTGGGATTGTTGCAGGGGTGATGGCGCTTGGGCTTTTGTGCGAGGAGGAGGAGTTGAAGCTGAAACGGATTCTGTTTCTTCTTCGGGTACAGAATCGATTCGGCAGTCTGGATTGCTGCACGCTTTCGGCTCTGGGCGCGGATTGCAGCGGCGTTTTGGAGGAAATCGGGGGAATTTTACAGGAGGTGATAGAAGAATAAAGGGCAGAAAGCAAAGTCAGCTTCTTCCTGGTTTCTTATTGGAACACATGCAAGGATAGTATTGCTTTTTATTCTTTACACAGAGGCGAAAGCCTATATTTTTTTGCAGATGCAATCGTATTTTTGAAGCTTCTGTGTTACAATGATTCTCACGGAGGGATTACCATGAAACTGATTGCACCTGAGTATTATACAAAATTTCACTGTATTGCCGATAAATGCAGGCACAGCTGCTGTGTCGGCTGGGAGATTGAGATAGATCCCGATAAGCTTGTGTATTATCGCAGTATTGAGGGAGAGTTTGGCGCTCGCCTGCAAAAGGGCATTGCGGAAGCGGATGATGCGGCGCAGTTTATCTTAGATGATGAGGAGCGCTGTCCCTTTCTGAACCGAACAGGCTTATGCGATATGATTACGGCCTTGGGGGAGGATGCGCTTTGCCAGATTTGCCGCGACCATCCCCGTTTTCGTAATTTTTACGCCGACCGAACGGAAATCGGCTTGGGGCTTTGCTGTGAAGCAGCAGGAGAACTGATTTTGTCGCAGCAGGAGAAGCTGACGCTTATCACACTTGAGGATGACGGCGCGGCAGATTTGCCGGATATTGCAGACGAATCCCTGCTTGTGTGGCGGGAGGAGCTCTTTGCTCTTGCGCAGGACAGAAGCAAGCCAATCGAACTGCGCGCCGCGGAAATTTTGCAGACGGCGGGGCGGACGCTTTCCCATCATTCGTGGGCAGAATGGGCGGAGATTTATCTGGAGTTGGAGCGTTTGGAGCCAAGCTGGACAGACCGCCTTCTGGAGCTGAAGGAAACCGATTTGACGGGGATTTCCCTGCCGGATGCGATGGTGTGGGAGCCTGCGTTGGAGCAGCTTCTGGTGTATTTTCTCTATCGGCAGATGCCCCTTGCGCTGGATGATGGAGAATATGAGGGAAGAGCCGCCTTTGCTGTGCTGAGCTTTGCCATGATTCGCAGGCTTTTATTGGTGCATATTGCATTGCACGGCAGCGTTGTTTTGGCGGATTTGATTGAAATTGCAAGGCAATATTCCGCAGAAATCGAATATTCGGATGAAAATGTTGAAATTTTGTTATACAGAATACAGGAAGTATTGTAAAGAAAGTCGTCTTTTGGCGGCTTTTTTTGCGTTTTCGATGTACAGATGTAGAGAATTGTCGGGTTTTGTTTGCAGGGCGAGGACTTTTCATGCTATAATATTACCTATTATACTTTATTAAAGAGGCGCTTTATTTTGTGATTTTGCAAAGTGATTCTCGAAACGGAAAAAGAGGAGGAAAGGAAAGAAAAATGAGTTCCAAAGACTGTAGCGTAAACAACATTTATCAATTAGAGGGCAGGGTGCCTTTGCTGAAAGCCATTCCCTTTGGCTTACAGCATATTCTGGCAATGTTCGTTGCCAATCTGACCCCGATTACTATTATTGCGGCGGCAGGAGGGCTTTCTCAGGCGGAGATTGCAGTGCTTCTGCAAAATGCAATGTTTATTGCCGGGATTGCAACGCTGATTCAGCTGTATCCCGTCTGGAAGGTCGGATCGGGTCTGCCAATCGTTATGGGGGTCAGCTTCACCTTTGTAACGGTTTTATGTACGGTTGCGTCTAATTATGGGTATCCCTCGGTTGTCGGGGCGGTGCTTGTCGGCGGTCTTTTTGAAGGCACACTGGGGCTTCTGGCAAAATATTGGAGAAAGCTGATTGCACCTGTGGTTGCGGCATCTGTTGTTATTGCAATCGGGATGTCCCTGTTTTCTGTTGGTGCAAGATCCTTTGGCGGCGGTTATGCAGAGGATTTTGGCTCTGCGCAGAATCTTCTGTTGGGGACAATTACGCTTGTGGTCTGTCTTGGCTGGAACTGCTTTGCAAAGGGTTATCTGAAGCAGCTTTCCGTTCTGGTGGGACTGCTTGTGGGCTATGTAGTGGCAATCCTTATGGGGAAGGTGGATTTGTCCGTTATTTTTGCAGGCGGCTTTGTCTCCCTGCCAAAGCTGATACCCTATAAGCCGGAATTCCATGCAGGTGCGATTCTTTCCGTCTGTATTATTTTTCTGGTTTCCGCAGCGGAAACGATTGGGGATACCACAGCCATGGTTGCGACAGGGCTGAACAGAGAAATCGAGAGCAAGGAAATTTCCGGCTCTCTGGCGTGTGATGGCTATGCGTCCTCGTTGTCCTCTTTGGTTGGCTGCCCTCCTGTGACATCCTTTTCCCAGAACGTCGGGCTGCTGGCAATGACGAAGGTAGTCAATAAATTTACGATTATGACAGGTGCAGGCTGCATGATTCTGGCAGGGCTTCTGCCTCCTGTCGGGAACTTTTTCGCATCTCTGCCCGAATCTGTTCTGGGTGGCTGCACCATCATGATGTTTGGTACGATTATGACAAGTGGGATGCAGATGCTTGCAAAGGCAGGCTTTAATCAGAGAAACGTGACCATTGCCGCATTGTCTTTGGCAGTCGGCGTTGGCTTTACGGCTGCAAGCGAAATTGATTTGTGGCATATTTTCCCCGAAATTGTGCAGTCTGTATTTTCCGCAAACGTGGTAGCGGTGGCATTTGTAGTGTCTATCATTCTGAATCTGGTTTTGCCGAAAAATATGGATGTGGATAAAATTTCGGAATAAACAATCAAAAAAACAACAGCATCGATGGAGGATGGAGCATCGGTGATAAAAAAGAGAAGGAATTTAGAGAACAAGAGGAAGAAGAAAGAAAAAGGAGGAGCTTATGAGTCGTTTATCTATTGAAACGCCAGGACGCGCCCAAAATGTCTTAGATGGTCTGCATCGGGATATGGAGCGCCGCATTGGTGCCAGTGCCTACGGACTGTGTCCGGTGGATATGTCTTTGAATTACCTGCGGCTGTGCCATGCGCAGACCTGTGGGAAATGTGTGCCCTGCCGCATTGGTCTGGGACAGTTGGAGGTGCTGATCGAGCAGGTGCTTGACCGTACCGCAACCATGGAAACCATTAACATAATTGAGCGTACCGCAAAGGTGATTGCCGATTCCGCAGGCTGTGCGATTGGCTATGAAGCGGCACACATGGTTTTGAAGGGGATTCGCGGCTTCCGCGAGGATTATGAGGAGCATGTGCAGCATGGACGCTGTATCTCTGTGCTGAGCTATCCCGTTCCCTGTGTTTCCGCCTGTCCTGCGCATGTGGATGTACCCGGCTATGTGGCGCTGGTGAATGAGGGCAGATATGAAGAAGCAGTGAAGCTGATTCGGAAGGACAACCCCTTCCCATCCGCCTGTGCGTATGTCTGCGAGCATCCCTGTGAAGCACACTGTCGCCGCGCGATGGTGGATGATGCTATCAATATCTGTGGTCTGAAACGCTTTGCAGTGGATCATGCAAAGGCAGAGCCTGCGAAAATCCTGTATGAGAAAACAGGCAAAACCGTCGGCATTATCGGCGGTGGCCCCGGCGGACTGACGGCGGCGTATTATCTGGCACAGATGGGGCATCAGGTAACTGTATATGAGCAGCGTCCCAAGCTGGGCGGTATGCTTCGCTATGGTATCCCCGATTATCGTCTGCCGCAGGAGGTTCTGGAGCGCGATATCGAACATATTCTGACAACAGGCATTAACGTGATTACGGATGTTTCCATCGGCAGAGATGTGACAATGGAGGATATCCAGAAAAGCTATGATGCAGTTTATATTTCCATTGGCGCGCATAATGATAAAAAGATTGGCATTGAAGGCGAGGACGCAGAAAATGTTGTCAGTGCGGTCAGCCTGCTGCGCCGCATTGATGAAGGCAATGCGCCCGATTTCACGGGTAAGAGAATCTGCGTTATCGGCGGCGGCAATGTTTCTATGGATGCCACCAGAACGGCAAAACGTCTGGGAGCGGAAAGTGTTACCTGTGTTTATCGCCGCCGTGTAGACGATATGACGGCTTTGGCAGAGGAAATTGAGGAGGCAATGGCAGAGGGCTGTCAGATTTTGCCCTTGCAGGCACCTGCCCGCATTGAAAAGGATGCAGAAGGGAAGGTTGCGGCCCTGTGGACTGTGCCGCAGATTATCGGGCCTTACGGCAAGGATGGCAGACCCAAGCCCATTCCTGCGGATGTACCCGAATTCCGTATCGCATGTGATTATGTGATTGTTGCCATCGGGCAGGCGATAGACGCGCGTCCCTTTGAAGCCATCGGCATTAAGACCTTTAAGGGCATGATTCAGGCGGAGGATACCAGCTCTGTTGCGGATGTGGATAACGTATTCGCCGGCGGTGACGCGGTTTCCGGCCCTGCTACGGTCATTCGTGCCGTTGCGGCAGGGAAGGTTGCGGCAGCGAATATTGATGCCTACCTTGGCTTTGAGCATAAGATTAAGACGGACGTTGTGGTTCCTCCGGCGCATCTGACAAATGCACCTCCCTGTGGGCGTGTAAACTTGAAAAGCCACTGCACACCGGACTGCAAGGGCAACTTTGATCTGGTTGTGGAAGGCATGAGCAGAAAAGAGGCGGATCAGGAATCCGAACGCTGCCTGCGTTGTGATTACTTCGGCTTTGGCAGCTTCAGAGGAGGGAGGACAGGAGAATGGTAAGAATAACGATTGATGGACAGCTTGCGCAGGTGCCGGCAGGAACGACGATTATGGAGGCGGCGAAGGCGGTCAATGTAAAAATCCCTCATCTTTGCTGAAGGGAATCAATGAAATTTCCGCCTGCCGTATCTGCTGTGTGGAAATTGAGGGCGAGCGCGCGATGGTTGCGGCCTGCAGTAACCCTGTAAAGGATGGCATGGTGGTGTATACGAATTCCCCTCGTGCCAGAATGACACGCCGCACAAATGTAGAACTGATTTTGTCTCAGCATGACTGCAAATGTGCTACCTGTGTACGCAGCGGCAACTGTCAGCTGCAGGAGGTTGCGAATGATCTGGGTATCCTTGAGCTTCCCTTTGAGACACAGCTGCAGAAGGGGCTGCGCAGTGCGTGGACAAAAACATTTCCGCTCTATCGGGATGTGAATAAATGTATCAAATGTATGCGCTGCATCCAGATTTGCGATAAGGTGCAGACGCTGAATATCTGGGATTTGGCAGGGACAGGCAGCCGCACAACGGTGGATGTTTCGGGCAACCGTGTCATCAAGGATTCCGATTGTGCGCTTTGCGGTCAGTGCATCACGCATTGCCCGACAGGCGGCTTAAGAGAAAGAGATGACACCGCAAAGGCAAGAGCGGCTCTGGCAGATAAAGAAAAAATTACGGTCGTACAGGTTGCGCCTGCGGTGCGTACCGCTTGGGGCGAGTATTTCGGGCTGAAACGGGAAGAAGCGACCATGGAGCGCATGGCAGGCGCACTGCACCGCCTTGGATTCGATTATGTATATGATACAAACTTTGCGGCAGACCTGACGATTATGGAGGAAGGCAATGAATTTCTGCATCGGCTGAAAAGCGGCGCATTGGTACGTTGGCCCATGTTCACAAGCTGCTGTCCCGGTTGGGTGCGTTTCCTGAAAGGGCAGTATCCTGAATTGACAAATCAGCTTTCTACGGCAAAATCTCCCCAGCAGATGTTCGGCGCGGTTGCGAAAACATGGCTGGCGAAGAAGCTGGATGTGGCACCCGAAAAAATCTGCTGTGTTTCCATCATGCCCTGCGTAGCGAAGAAAGCGGAAGCAGATTTGCCGACCATGCGTGCCGAAAGCGGTGCGGATGTGGATATCGTGCTGACAACAAGGGAGCTGGTGCGTATGATGCGTGCAGACCATCTGGACCCGCATTTCATCGAGGAGGAAGCACTGGATTCCCCTATGGGAACACATACCGGTGCAGGCGTGATCTTCGGTGCAACCGGCGGCGTTATGGAAGCGGCTCTGCGTACTGCGGCGTATGTGCTGACGGGCGAAAATCCGAATCCGGATGCCTTCAGTGAGGTGCGGACAGGCCCCGGACTGAGAGAGGCAACCTATACCGTTGCGGGAATTCCTGTGCGCTGTGCGGTTGTCAGTGGTCTGGGCAATGCGCGTAAGCTGATTGAACGGCTGAAGGAGGGCAAGGTGCAGTATGATTTTGTAGAGGTCATGGCTTGTCCCGGCGGCTGTGTCGGCGGCGGCGGTCAGCCTATCTCCGCAGAGGATGAGGAGCTTTACGGCGTGAGAGGGGAACGGCTTTATACCCTTGATGCGGAAAATCCGATGCGTTTCTCTCATGAAAATCCTGAGGTACAGGCATTGTATCATGAATATCTGGGCGAACCCTTGGGAGAGACAGCACACCATCTGCTGCATACGGATCATAAGGCATGGAATATGCCCATGCAGGAATAAACGAATAGAAAATACAAAGACTGCTGTACTTTATTGTACAGCAGTCTTTTTTGCGCTGAAATGCAAAAAAATGCTGAACAGAGAAAAATTTCTGTTCAGCAAAAGAATCAGATTTAGGAATATAGCCTGCGGACGGAAACCCGACTTAGCTTTTTGATGATATCCGCCCAGAAGGCTGTCCCGAACAGGAAGGTCAGCAGAAGGGAAACAACCATAATCTCCAGAACGGCAAGATAGCCATTTGCACTGAGCAGCTCATAAAAGCCGCCGTAAATGAGGAAATCCTTAAACAGGCGGTGCAGGATATAAATACCGATGGTATTTTTCCCGAATTGGCAGAGGAAGGTTTCCTTTTTCGGGCAAAGGATAAACAGACCAAAGAGCATCAGCACAACCGCCGCCATCCACAGGATACAGATGAGCGGTGCAAAGGGAAACAGCTGACTTTTCAGCTGTGCATAGGGGGCAATCCCGAAGAAGAATACCCCCAGATATTTCTGTACCCCTCGTCCATAGGGAATCAGCATGCAGGCGGAAAGCAGCAGAACGGCAGGCAATGCTTTTCTGCATTTCGCATTGTTGATGACTGCCTGAAACTGCTCCTTCTTGATGTAATACCCCATGAGGAAGAAGGGCAGAAAGTGAATGGTGCGGGAAAGGCTTAAAAATTTCCCGACCGGCTCCTGATAATGGATGACTGCCGCCAGAAGGACTGCTCCAATGAGGACATATTTCGGTTTCATATTTTTTGTCACGTAAAGAAAAATATGCCACCAGATTAAAGAAAGCAGATACCACGGTGCTGCCCCAACTGTCAGCATATTGATTTTCAGAAGAGAGAAAATCAGAACGCCAAGAATAAATGCTTTTCGGAACAGCGCGGATTTACTGTACGCAAAAGAGAGCAGCCAAATGCCGCCGCAAAACAGCAGAACAATGAGAGTCCAGACGGCAGGGTGGTGTGCCGTTTCAAAATATGGTCGCTCAAAGATGAAATGTACCAGCTCGATGGCATCCTTGAACAGAAGATAGAGCCATGCGAAGGAGAGCAGCTTTTCCGCCTTATATTCCTTTGTGAGAAAGCCCTTTGCCAGATAGCCCGACATGAAGATAAACCCCGGCATGTGAAAAAAATAGATAAAGGTTCTCACGCCTGTGGCAAAGGCAGAATGGGTTTCCTGCAAATAGCCAAGCATGTGTCCCAGAACCACCAGAAAAATCAGAACACCCTTGATGTTGTCGATATGAAAATCTCTTGCTGTCTGCTGCTTCATGATGAATGACTCCTGTTTCATTTCTGTTTGATGTTTTCTTCCCAAAGAGTATGATAAAGCGCAGGCTTTCTGTCCGCCTTGACAGGAAAGCTATTGCGGTATGCGTCTGCCTCGCTTAGGTCGATATCTACAATCGTCAGCCCGTTGCCGCCCTCTACATGCGCCAGCACTTCGCCTGTCGGGGAAACTGCCATGCTGTCACCGATATAGGAAAGACCGCCGCCCTCGCCGCTGCGGTTCACACCGAGGATGAAGCACTGGTTTTCGATGGCGCGTGCCTTTAGGAGTGTCATCCAATGCTCTCTGCGTGCCGTAGGCCAGCTTGCGATAACGGGAATTACCTTTGCCTGCTCGGATACAATCTGAAAGATTTCGGGGAAACGTAAATCATAGCAGATTAACGGTGCAACAGGTACACCCTTTACCTCGCAAAGCTGCAGCGCATTACCGCCGGTATAATGCTTTGCCTCTGCGCCGAAGGAGAAGGGATGAATTTTTGCATAATCTGCAAGCTGATTCCCGTTCTCGTCCAGAATGATGCAGTGATTTGTGGCAACTCCGTTTTCATATACGGGCAGGCCATAGCAGATGGCAACATGGTTTTTCTTTGCTTCTTCGCGGAAAAACGCCATGGAGGGGCTGTTTTTTCTGTCCTCGCCGTAGGTTTCGGGGTTCAGCGTAAAGCCTGTCAGCGTCATTTCGGGGAAAATGACAAAATCCACCTGTTTTTCCTTTGCCTCTGCAAGCAGCCTGCTGCAAAGTGTCATGGCCTTTTCCTTTTCTTCAAAGCCCATATCAATCTGTCCCAATGCGATTCTCATAGGATTTTCCTCCTTTTATTCTTAAATGTTATTCTCAAATGCAAAACTGATTTTTTATTCCCAATCCTTCCAGATATCGGGGCAATAGCCCAGTGTAAACGCTTTACCGTTGCGTACAATCGGTGTGGCGAACAGCTCCGGATTTTCAAACAGCGTCTGCTCGCGCTTTGCCTCGTCGATATAATCCATGTAAAGCCTGGTGTATGCCTTTGCCTTGCGGTCAATCATATCCTCAACGGGGATACATTTTTTCGCTGCTTCAAAGACTGCCTTTGCCATGCCGAATTGGTGCAAATCAATATATTGATATTTTATTTTTCTCTCTTTAAAATAACGCTCGGCTTTTTTGGTATCAAAGCTTTTCTTGGAGCCGTAAATTTGGATATTCATGCGAAAACCATCCTTTCTTTGATACCTCATTTTATAATATTTTTTCCGTGGGGGCAAGACAATAGAGAATGATTCTGTTATACTTATGTTATTTTCAAGCGAAGGAGGCAGAAAAATGAGATTCATTTCATGGAATGTAAACGGCTTACGCGCCGCAGTAGGCAAAGGCTTTTTGGAATATTTCAAGGAAGCCGATGCGGATATATTTTCCTTGCAGGAAACAAAGCTACAGGCAGGGCAGATTGATTTAGAAACAGAGGGCTATCATCAATACTGGAATTATGCCGAAAAGAAGGGCTATTCCGGTGTTGCGGTGTTCACGAAGCAGGAGCCGCTTTCTGTTGCCTATGGTATTGGCGTGGAGGAGCATGACCACGAGGGGCGTGTGATTACGCTGGAATTTCCGGAATATTACTTTGTCACAGTGTATACGCCCAATTCTCAGAGTGAGCTTGCAAGGCTTCCTTACCGTATGCAGTGGGAGGAGGATTTTCTGGCGTATCTGAAGAAACTGGAAGAGACGAAGCCAGTGGTGTTCTGTGGAGATCTTAATGTCGCTCACAGAGAGATCGACCTCAAGAATCCGAAGACCAACCGTAAGAATGCAGGCTTTACCGATGAAGAACGTGGCAAGTTTGGCGAACTGTTGGATGCGGGATTTATCGATACATTTCGTTATTTCTATCCGGATGCAGAGGGCATCTATTCCTGGTGGTCATATCGGTTCAGTGCCAGAGCAAAGAATGCCGGATGGAGAATTGACTATTTTTGTGTATCCGAGGCATTAAAAGACAGACTGGTAGATGCGAAGATCC
>OLNX01003698.1_pt1 | contig 10112 bp, 8 predicted proteins | sample 1672611 | NCBI WGS metagenome assembly OLNX01 (sample SAMEA3136705, study PRJEB25190) | human gut metagenome
CGCTCCGTGCTTCGCAGCTATGGGTGCGATCAAGCGCGAGATGAACAATCGCAAGTGGTTCTGGGCAGCGATTGGTTATCAGTGTGGACTTGCCTGGGTCGTGGCGCTGTGGATCTACCAGATCGGCGGCATGATCACTGGCGAGGTCGCGTTCGGTCCGTTCACAGTGATCGCGATACTTCTGGCCATCGCCTTTATCTACCTGCTCTTCAGGAAGAATAAGTACAAGGGCAAGGTGGAGAGCCTCACTTCAGTGGCTGCTGAAAGTTAAGCCAAACATCGAGCTTTGGGATCGCGGACGATCCCGCCCCCAAAGCTCGAAAGATCCTGGTGCGCAGGTGCCAGGGGAGTCGAAGGCAAGAAGGACTTGCTGAAACGTAGAACTGTTTATCCCGAAGGAAGGGGGTCTCTTATGAATCTCGGAACCGCGCTCGTATCATTACTCCTCATTGTGATCGTAGCGGCCATCATCAGGAGCATCGTCAAAGACAAACGAGCTGGCAAGAACGTCGGATGCGGAAGCTGTAAATCGTGTGCACACACGGCCTCTTCTCAAAAAACTTCTCATGCTTCTTCAGCTGCCTGTTGTTCGTCGTGCAGCCAGGTCGATAAGATGCTCGCTGATATGCAAACGTCTGTGGATTCCTCTAAGCAAGACCTCCCTTCCAAACCTTTGCACTAGCTCGGCTGTGTGAGGGGTCGTGTAATTCGACACATGTGAACGCACGATTGCCTGTGCGAGGGATCGTGTAATTCGACACCTATATGAATGCATAATCGCTTTGACCCCCGCAAGTGCTCGTTATTCCTTTGTGAAAGCGTCTGGATACCAGGCGCTTTCGCGTTTTAGCGCTCGAAGATGGACACGGTCTCGATGTGATAGGTCTGGGGGAAGAGATCGACCGGGGTGGTTCGCGTAAGGCGGTAACCGCACTCCTCGATGCGCGCCACGTCACGCGCCCAAGTGCTCGGGTTGCAACTCACATAAGCGAAGCGCTTTGCGCCCGTGGCTGCGATGTCTGCGGGAACGCTCGGGGCAAGGCCGCTTCGTGGGGGATCGACCACTAGGCCATCGAGCTCACCTAGTTCAGGCAGCTCGCGCGCGCTGTCGCCGCCGATCACTTCAGCGAACAGATCGTTCAGTTCGAGATTACGGCGCAGATCGCGCACAGAAGATGCCTGCGATTCAACGGCGAACACCTCACCGGCATGCTCGGCAAGGGGCAGGGTGAAGGTGCCCGCACCACAGTAGAGATCGGCCTGGTAAGAATCGCCTGTTACGTTCAAGCCTTCGAGCACGGCCTTGATGAGCGTCTCGGCTTGTTCGGTATTCACCTGGAAGAAGCTCGGTGCGCTCACTTTGTATTGGAGCCCCAGCAGCTTCTCTTCCCAATATCCTTTGCCCGCCAGTACCTCAACACCTTTTATCTTGCGCGCCTTGCCAGGGTCGGCCATCACGCGCACCACGCTCGTGGCTTTCAAACTGTCTTGCAGGATCTTCGCCACATGGCTGCGAGGGAAGCCGCCAGGTTTCGTCCACACGGCGATCTCGGTCGCCTTCGTGCGCGTGCTCGAGCGCAATCCCACCCTAAAGATGCCCAAGTCTTGGTTGCCCTGTGCGTAGCGCAGCGCACCACGAATAGCTCCCGGAGCCTTTTCGAGCGCTTTCGTTGCTACCAGACAGGTCTTCGTCTCGACGATATCGTTCGATTCACTTTGGTGAAAGCCCAGCTTGAAGCCTCCTTTATAGGAGCCGGCAAGCTCGATCTTGTTGCGGTAGCCCAACTGGCGTTTCGAAGGCTGCACTTCGCCCACCAGCGCTTGTGCCGCCTCTCGCTCCTTGCCGCCGATGCGCACGAGTTGTTCGATAACGTTCGCGCGCTTGGCCGCAAGCTGCTCCTCATAAGCAACCTGTATCCAGGGGCAGCCTCCGCACACGGCATAATAGGGGCAGGCAGGCTTCACGCGCGCGGCGCTTGGCTGAACGACCTCGATGATCTTCGCTTCGCAGAAGCGCTTAGCATCCTTCGTGATGTCCACCGAGACCACATCGCCCGGCACGCCCGCACCAACAAACACGGTTTTTCCAGAACTGAGACGACCGACCGCAGCCGCGCCTTGTGTAAGCCCAGTTAATTCAACGATTTCGCTCACGGACGAATCAACCCTCATATCTAATGTAGCTACGCAGAAATTTACCAAGACCTATAATATCGTATAATATAAAGCGTAATGCCCTCTTAGCTCAGGGGATAGAGCGTCTGCCTCCGGAGCAGAAAGCCGCAGGTTCGAATCCTGTAGAGGGCACCACGTTTTGTCGTAGTAGGCAGGAGAATATATGGCACTCTACACGCCAGAATATAAGCCAACAGGAAAAGAAGTGGCTATCATCAAGACTTCTCAGGGAACCATCCGGGTCGAGCTCGATGGCGAAGGTGCACCCATCCATGTTGGCAATTTCGTCGAACTCGCGCAGAAGGGCTTCTACGATAATCTGAAATTTCATCGCTACGTGCCTGGTTTCGTCATCCAAGGTGGCGATCCCAACACGCGCGATCTCGATTCCGAACAGGTGAAAGCCGCTGAAGGCAATCCGTTCGCTGGCCTTGGCACGGGTGGTCCGGGCTACACTATCAAAGAGGAGTTCTCCACGAACCCGAATAACGAGCACCTCGATGGCACGCTCGCCATGGCTCGTTCGCAGGATCCGAATTCGGCTGGTTCGCAGTTCTACCTCTGCCTTGGTCCGCAACCATTCCTCGATTCGGGCTACACGGTGTTCGGCCAGACCGTCGATGGGCTCGATGTCATCTCCAAGCTTCGCGTGGGAGATGTGATCGAAACGATCATGATCGAAAACGCGGCTAGTAGGGCTTAACTATGAACAATGATCTGTTCCAACAGGCGCGCAGTGCCTACGTCGAGAAGGACTATGAAACCGCGCTCGCAGATTTCACCGAGTGTCTCAAGGACTCTTCGGTTGCGCTCGCGCCCGGCGAAATCGGTCTTCTCTACCATCAAATTGGCAACTGCCTGGTAAAACTTCACGATCCCAACGAAGCGATCCATGCCTATTCGCAGGCTCTGCAAGACAACGCCTACGACGCACTTGGTTCAGTAGCTTACAACCTTGGCACGGTCTATGCTTCACAGCTCGATTACGAAGATGCGATCCCGTTCTTCGCTGAGGCGCTTGAAGACCCGAAGTACAAGACGGGTTACAAAGCCTATATGGGGCTCGGCAATGCCTACCTGAAGCTCGGCAAATCAGCTGAAGCAGGCGCGTCGTTCCGCTCTGCGGCGCTCGATGAATCCAATCCCGATCCCACCAAAGCGCTCCTGAATTTGGGTGTATGCTTCATGGCGCTTGATCGCCCGATGGATGCGATCGCTTCATATGAGAGCGCGCTCCAGTTCGACATGACCCCCGCCACACGCAATAAGTTGTTCGCGAACATGGGTCAGGCTTATGTCGCCGCAGGCAAGATGGCAAAAGCAGTGAAGGCGTTCGAGTCTGCTCTCGCTGATCAGACCTACGTTTTCAACGATGCGGCCAACGTGGATTACCAGCGCGCGATCCAAGCGGTCGCTTCTGGCGTTACCGAAGAAGAGCACGCACCTGAACGGGAAGAGAAGGACCTTTCAGGACTTGATGTTTCGGGCAGTGCGGTTCCGTTCGATGTGGCAGACGATCGCGAGCATCTTGCTGAAGCAGGCACAATGGTACTCTCTTCACACGACATCAATGATCAGGTCGATGCGTATGGCAATCCGTATGACACGAACTTCTTCAACGAAAACGATGTGCGTTTGCAAGATTGGGCGCGCTCGGCCACGAAGAAGAAGCGCAAGAAGGGCATCGTTGTCGCGGTCATCGTGATCATCATCGTAGCTGCGCTCGTTGGTGGGGCAGCCTATGTGGTCACGCAGGGCTTTGGTATTCCCACGAAGCAGGACGTCATCACGGAGCTCTTTGCTGATCCTACGAATGGCGATGTGCTCAGTGGCGATCTGGATGACACGAAGCGCGCTCGCATTGCAGATTGCATCGAAGCGGGCTCTTCAGTTGCAGTCGTGGGCGAGGTAAACGACCTTACCACCGCGAAAGTCTATGTGGACGCCACCACCCCTGAAGGCGGCACGGTGCCCTATGAGATCTCACTCGTGCGCGATGGTGTCGGTTGGAAAATCACCGGCGCAACGCTCTACTTCACCTCTCAGCATTAAAAGCCTTTGAACGAAAGGAAATCATACATGGCAATGGAAAAGACCTACATCATGATCAAGCCTGATGGCGTCGCTAATGGTCACATTGGCGAGATCATCAATCGCTTCGAGCGCGCTGGCCTCAAGATCGAGCGCATGGAGCTCGGTAATGTCACGCCCGAGCAGGCAGCAGCGAACTACCAGGAGCACGAAGGCAAGCCCTTCTACGATGGCCTTATCACCTACATCACTTCCGGTCCGGTCGTGAAGATGATCATCTCTGGTGATGGCGCGGTGCTGAAGTGCCGTTCGCTCATGGGTGCCACTAATCCAGCTGAGGCGGCCCCCGGCACGATCCGTGGTGACTTCGGCCTGATTATGGACGAAAATGTAATCCACGGTTCTGACTCGGTCGCATCGGCCGAGCGCGAGATGGCGATCTTCTTCGCGTAAGTCTCGGCCGTGCGCAACCCTGCGCAACACTGCTCGTGAGGCTGCTTACGAAAGGAAGCGTACATGCTCTATCGTGTTATCGATGCAGACAAGCTTTCTTCACTCGTTCGTGGTTTCATGAATGATTATGAAGTCATAGCCCCGGTCAAACGCGACCAGGGCTATGTTTTTGCTGTCATCCATGATCCCGATGAAGTGGAGTTCGACTACACCACCACGATCACTTCACCTAAGAAATTCTTCCTTCCTTCAGAAGAAGTGCTCATGCGCTTCGATGCAGAGGAGAACGAGGTCACCGATTTCGCGATCGATCTTAAGCCGCGTGTGCTCTTCGGCGTGCATCCGTGCGACATCAACGCGCTCAATCGGCTTGACCTGGTGTACAAAGACTGCGCGTATCCCGATCCCTACTACACGAAGCGGCGCGAGAACACGCTCATCGTCGGACTGGGCTGCATGCCAGGGCCTGCGTGCTTCTGTAACCTGTGCGGCACCGATGAAGCGCGCATGGGTACCGATATGTTCCTGCAGAAGATCGGCGATAAGTACCTTGTCTCGCTTGCGGGCGTTGAAGCAGCCAGTGTGCTTGAGGCATCGTGCGATCCTAAGCATGCAACCGACGAAGACCGTCGTGAGTTCCGCCGCGTAACGCGCGAGCGTGAAGAGAGCTTCAACACCAACATTCCTCATGTGCAAGAGGTTGCCATGATGATGGATGTGTTCCATCGCGATGAATTCTGGACCGAGATGGGTGAGCGCTGCCAATCATGCAGCGCCTGCAGCGCAGTCTGTCCTACGTGCTTCTGCTTCGATATCTACGACGAGCTCGATCCTGATGGCAAGCATGGCAGCCGCATCCGCGTGTGGGATTCATGCACTTCGCCCGAGTTCGCGCTCGTTGCAGGCGGCCATAACTTCCGCGACACGAATCGCAAGCGTGTGCGCCATCGTTTCTATCACAAGCTCAACGGCTTCACGGGCAGTCACGACTACCAGCTCTGCGTTGGTTGCGGGCGCTGCGTGTATGCCTGCAAGGCCAACATCAATCCGATCGAGGTCTTGAAGTTCTTCGACCGCAAGGGGGCTGAGGCAGATGGAGAGTAAACGTCGCACAGCACCTACTAAGCTCGCGGTCAAAGGGCACTACAACTACAAAGCACCGCTCGATGGCGCAGAGATGATGGCGGCGAATCCGTATCGTCCGTGGTCGGCGCGCATCACGTCCATGACGCCGCTCACGGAGAAGGAAACGCTGTTCGAGCTGCGTCTTATCGATGATCGCATCCGTGATGCGTTCCACCACAAGCCTGGTCAATTCGTGTGCGTGAGCGTCTTCGGCGTGGGCGAGGTTCCTATCTCGATCTCATCTTCGCCTTCGAAGAGCGGCTTCATCGAGATCTGCGTGCGTCGTGCGGGTGATGTCACGAGCGCGCTCCATAACATGCAGTGCGGCGATATCGTGGGGCTGCGCGGTCCGTATGGCCATCCCTTCCCGTTCGAAGACATGAAGGGGCACGACATCCTGCTCGTGGCAGGTGGTCTTGGCATCGCACCGCTGCGATCGCTGATCAACAACATCCACGACGAACGCTCCGAATTCGGCAACGTCACGATCATCTATGGTTCACGCAGCCCGGAAGAGATCATGTTCCGCGAGCAGTTCGAGATGTGGAGCCACCGACCCGATTTCGATTTCTACCTCACGATCGACAAGCCTCATCCCGATTGGAAGGGCAACGTCGGCCTGGTCACCGAGGCCTTCAAGGATCTCGAGGTCGACCCCGATAACACCTATGGCGCCATCTGCGGACCGCCGGTGATGTATCGCTTCGTGGTCGAAGAGATGGCGAAGAAAGGCATCAGCTATGATCGCATCTTCATGTCGTTCGAGCGTCACATGAAATGCGGCATGGGCCGGTGCGGACACTGCCAGATCGGGCATCAATACGTTTGCTTCGATGGACCGGTGTTCAATTACTGGGAAGCCAAGAACATTCAGGGGTCGATGTAGCATGGAAAAACAACCCCTGTCCTCATCCTGCGCTGAACAGAAGCCGCTGCGCGTCGTGGTCGTGGGCCTGGCGAGCTGCTTCGGTTGTCAGCTGCAGATCACCAATCAAGAGCATTTCCTCACCGATATCCTCGGGCGCATCGATCTTGAATACTGGCAGCTTGCCTCGAGCGAGCCGATGCCAGAAGAGTTCGATATCGCGATCATCGAGGGCGCGGTAACCACTGAAGAAGCCATCGAACAGGTAAAACAGCTGCGCGAAAAGGCGGAGATCGTCATCACGATCGGAGCGTGCGCGCATACCGCCGGCATTCCCGGCATGGCAGCGCAAGGCTTCGAGGGACGCATCGGGGAAGTCTACGACACGCTTCCCGAGGCGTGTGGCACCGTGATCGAACCGCGTGCGGTAAAGGATGTCATCGATGTCGATTATGCGGTGCTCTCTTGTCCGATCGATTTCTACGAGTTCGCGCAAGTGCTCAGTGCGGCATTGCATGGGTCGAACCGCCATCGCCGTTCCACGACGATGTGTGCCGAATGCAAACGCCAGGAGAACCTGTGCTTCTACCCGCGTGGCGAGATCTGCCTGGGCATGGTGACCAACGGCGGCTGCATGGCGTGCTGCCCGAGCTTGGGTAGGCCATGCATGGGATGTCGCGGTCTTTCACCAAAGGCCAACCTCGCATCAGCACGCAAGGCGGTCGAGCGTTTCGGGCTTTCCCCTGAAGAGTTCGATCGCAAGCTTACGATCTTCAACCAAACCAATACGCTCATTGCCGCAGAAGACAAGGAATCACATGACACGCTCCCAGCTTAATATCGATCATGTCGCGCGCGTCGAGGGCCATGGCAATGTGCATGTGGTCATCGAAGACGACGTGGTGAAGACCGTTGAGATGAACATCGTCGAGCCAGCGCGCCTGTTCGAGAGCATGGTGCGCGGGCAGAGTTACAAGGATTGCTCCTATATCTCTTCGCGCATCTGCGGCATCTGTTCGCCGAGCCATTGCGTGACCGACCTTAAAGCGGTCGAGGATGCGTTCGGTATCGAAGTCTCACCGCGCACGAAGATGCTGCGCGAGTTGCTCGTGTATGGCTCCTACCTGCAGAATCACGCTTCTCATCTCTTCGTATTCGTGGTGCCCGATTTCGTGGGTGAGGAAAGCGTATTCCCGCTCGCGCAATCAGACCCTGAACTGTTCAACCAGGCGCTCGATTTGAAGAAGCTCGGCAACGATCTTTGCACGCTCGTGGGCGGGCGCTCGATCCATCCCATCACGGCAGTGGTGGGCGGTTTCACGCATGAGATCAGCGCGCAGGAATACCTTGAGCTCGCCGATCGGCTCGAAGCAGCGATCCCGTTCGCGAAAGCAACGGTCGATCTGTTCTCTTCGTTCCGCATCACCGAGATCCATACCGCTTCCGATCTTTTGGCCATGGTCGAAGACGATTACTACCCGGTGCAGTCTTCGAACACGCTCGAGCTCATCGATGAGCATGTTCGCTTCGATGCTCATGATTTCGAGTCGTACCTTGAAGAATATGAAGTACCGCATTCCGGTGCGCTCTTCACACGCGTGAAAGCAACGGGCAAGCCTGTCTTCACCTCCGCACTTTCTCGTTTGAACGCTTCGTGGGATCATCTTTCACAAGAGGCGAAGTTCGCTTCTGCGAAGGCGGGTCTTCGTCCTGAAGAGAAGAACCCCATGAAGAACAATCTGGCGCAAGCTATCGAGATCTTAGATGCGCTCATCCGCTGCGCGGGGATCTGCCGTGAACTGGCGAAAGGGGAGGGCGATTCGAAGCCGGTTCCCTTCGAAGTGCGTGCTGGTGTAGGCGTGGGCATGAGCGAAGCGCCGCGCGGTGTGGTCTTCCACAAGCTCGAATTCGACGATGAAGGCCGCGTTCTGCACGCTTCTATCATCACGCCAACGTCCCAGAATCTCGCTTCGCTTGAAGCCGATACGCGCCACCTGGTCGAAGTGCTTGTTGAAGCAGGCCTCGACGAAGGCTACATCCGCTCCGAGATTGCCAAGCTCGTCCGTGCTTACGACCCGTGCCTTTCCTGTAGCGTTCATTAAGCTCCACTCATGCACCGTGTCCTTTTGCGTACGCGGTGCCTATGATAGAATCGAAAGCTGCACGATAAAGACCGTGAGGAACACGCATGTCCTTTTTTGATTTTATCCAGAGCGCTTCGTCGTCATCGTCATACGATATGGCGATCGACCTCGGAACTGCAAATACGCTTGTTGGCATAAGCGGGCAAGGGGTCGTGATCAACGAGCCTTCCGTTGTGGCCATCGAGCGCAGCACGCATCGCGTTCTGGCTGTTGGTCATGAAGCGAAGAACATGATCAACCACACTCCCGATACCTTCTCTGCTGAACATCCTCTCCATGATGGCGTGGTTTCCGACTACGACATCACAGAGGCTATGATCTCGGCGTTCATCAACAAGGCGGCTCCGCGCCGCTATCCTTGGCAGCCCAAGCCGCGCATCGTCGTATGCATCCCTTGCGGTGCAACGTCGGTCGAGAAGCGCGCGGTGTTCGAGGCCACCATCCAGGCAGGTGCACGTCAGGCATACCTCATCGAAGAGCCCATGGCTGCTGCGATGGGTGCCGATCTGCCCGTTACCGAACCCACGGGTTCGATGGTCGTCGATATCGGCGGCGGCACCACGGAGGTGGCCGTCATCTCGCTCGGCGGCATTGTGACGTCCAGCTCGCTTCGTTTGGCCGGCAACCGGCTCGACGAGGCCATCGCCATGCACCTGCGCGATTTGCTCGGCATCAAGATCGGCGAGCGTACGGCCGAGGTCATCAAGATTAAGATCGGCTCCATCCTTCCCTTCGAGGACGGCCGCGAGCGCGACATGATCATCTCCGGCCAGGACGTCTACACCGAGCAGCCCAAGGAGGTCACCATCCAGTCCGAGGACGTGCGCGCGGCGCTTCAGGCCCCCATCGAGGAGATGGTGCTGCACATCAAGGACACCTTCAAGAAGACCAACCCCGACCTGGCCAGCGACATCATCCAGAACGGCATCCTGCTCACGGGCGGCGGCGGCCTGCTCTCGGGCCTCGACCGCTACCTCACCGACAAGCTTGAGATTCCCGTGTGGGTGTCCGAGACGGCGCTGACCAACGTGGTGTCGGGCTGCCTGAAGGTGCTCGAGACGCCGACGGCCCTCAAGCAGACGCTCATGCGCTCGAAGTAGGTCTTTCGCTTCCTATGGCTCTCAACTTTCAGCAACACGAACCGGCCTCCGCGGGCCGGCTCTCGCTCATTATCGCGCTGGCGGTCTCGCTGGTGTGCGTCGGCCTGTACCAGGCCGAGGGCGCTACAGGCCCCCTGCATTCCCTGCAGTCCGCCGTGGAGGGCGCCATGGTGCCCCTGCAGCGGGCGAGCGCGCCTCTCACCGAGGCCGTGGACGACG
>OLNX01003701.1_pt1 | contig 10106 bp, 7 predicted proteins | sample 1672611 | NCBI WGS metagenome assembly OLNX01 (sample SAMEA3136705, study PRJEB25190) | human gut metagenome
TTATACTCGATTACACCATTAAAAGCCATCTTATTAAGAAGCTCCTCAAGATACTTCTCATCCATACCTGTAATCTTAACAAGTTCAGGAAGTGTCTTTGGCTTACGCACTCCCATCTTTAATGCAACCTCAGCCATCTCATCAGTACAGATTGCTGCAAGTCCCCAGTACTCAGGGTCATCTGCTGTGAGCTTCTCCAATCCAAGCTTTATTGCTGCCCTGTCAGTAACCATCTTTCCAAGTTTAAGGATTGGTTCCCTTACAGGAAGCTCAGGATGTGGATTCTTAAATTCAACATTCTTGGTATTCTCTGCCATAAATCATCCTCCGTTATTCTTTCCTCTGGCAAATGCCGGATTCTTTATTAACTGCACAATAAGCGGAATAACCATCAGAACCCATACTATAGGCTCTGAAACTATAACACCCCAGTATCCCATTAATGGAACAAGTGTAAATGTTATAACAACCTTCCCTGCAAGCTCAATCCCACTTGATATGATAGGCGTAAGCCTGTCACCTATTCCCTGCAGTGAATTTCTTATTATAGTTATCATCGCTGTCACAAAATAAAGCAGCGAGTCAACTCTTAAATACAGCGTTGCTGTATCTATTACATTTCTGTTATCCGAACTTATAAGCATTTTAACAAATGCAGGAACTATCGTATAAGATGTGATTACACATAACACACACCATACCCATCCCATAAGAATAGATGTTAATATGCCCTTTCTTATTCTTTCATACTTTCCTGCTCCAAGATTCTGTCCGCAGTATGTTGCCATCGTCTGTCCGAATACCGTAAACATAATCATAAACATTTCCGATATTTTGCGGGCTGCGGTATGTGCAACGATAATGTTCTGTCCCAGTTTATTGATTGCCGTCTGCAGCGTCAGGGAACCGATATTGATCAGGGAACTCATAAACCCCATGGACAGACCCGCGCTTAGCATGCTTTGGATCATCTGCGGCTGTGGCTCTTTGAAATCGTCCCCGGACAACCGGAGCAGGTCATACCGTTTTATCATATAGATCCAGCAGATCACAAACGCCAACGCCTGTGCCGAAACCGTGGCAACCGCGGCTCCCCTTACCCCCGTTTTTAAAACGACCACAAAAAAGAGATCCCCCGCAATGTTCAATATGACAGAGATTGCAAGAATCACCAAAGGCGTAATGGTATCTCCGAGTGCACGCAGTGCAGCAGCGCAGGCATCATAAAGAAATGTTGCAATCAATCCCGCAATAATGATTACAATATAAGAACCCGCCATTGTCCTTAAATTTTCCGGTACATTTAAAAAGCGTAAAATCGGCTGCAGAAAAAACAGACCGAGAACCGTCAGTCCCGCAGCAACGGCAATTCCGAGTGTCAGTGACATGGCAAACGATTTTTTCACCCCGCGCAGATCCTTTGCTCCGAACCGCTGTGCAGTGATGATGGCAAACCCGTTGGAAAGCCCCATCAGAAAGCCGATGATCAGATTGCTCAGTGAACTTGTAGCACCGACAGCTGCAAGTGCATCTTCCCCCAGAAACGATCCGACAATCCGGGTATCCACCAGGCTGTATGTAAGCTGCAGCAGATTGGCCAGAAAAATCGGAAGCGCAAAAGCGAGTATTAATCGGGAAGGTTTTCCTTTTGTAAGATCTTTCATTTTATTACCTCGTAAAAAAATTTCTCTTTTTTCATAAAATAAACATATTTTTGTCGAAAATAATAATATCACAATTTGTAAAGGATAGATACTATGAAAACAACAGGAATCGTTTCTGGAAAAAGCCCAGAAAATCCGGTCAGGGATTTAACCCCTGTTCCCGCTGCTTCCGGAAATAGGTCATCATCTCCCTAGTGAGACTTAATCCTTCCGGATCATCCGGCACATCCCGGTAATCCACCCATTCGGCAAGTGACAGTTCCTCTTCTTCGAGCCGGATCTCACCTTCTTCTGCCAGATCGCAGAAAAATCCCATCAGAAGGTTACTGTCAAAGCCCCATGGCTGGCTTTTATAATAACGGATATTTTTCACTTTCAGCCCGACTTCTTCCATCACCTCCCGGTGGACAGTTTCTTCCGCGGTTTCCCCGATTTCCGTAAACCCGGCAATGAGCGCATACCGTTTGTATTCCCTACCTGCATACTTTGTCATCATGATCTGATCGTTATTTGTCAGTCCGATGATGACTGCCGGCGCAATCTTCGGAAAAACCATATTGTTACAGACCGGACACTGCAACATGCGCTCCGTGCGGCTGTGTACAAGCGGATGTGCGCATCTGCCGCAGAATTGATTATCCCGGTACCACACATACAGATGCCATGCCGTTGTTGCGGCAAATACACGCTCCTTCGGTTTCATGGACCGGACCGCAAACAGTTTATGATACATAAATCCCGGAATTTCCACATCTTCATAAAGCTCTGTCAGATAAAAAGATATGTCATCCACGGAAAACAGATATACCAGTCCGGGCACTTTTTTGTGATGTGTCTTACAGTATTCCACCCACACGTGATACTTAAGAAATGTGATCTCCCCCTCGTTTTTCAGATAAACCGTCCGATCACGAAATGCCAGTATCCTGCTGTCGGCATCCGGTTCTTTCATTTCAAATGCATTGTCTAATTTCATTGGATAAATATCCTGTATCATGATTGATTCTCTCTTTTCCTGATCTTATCATTGTTTTGTCCGCGTCTGACTCCGGTAATGTCAGATCAACCGCATAAATTATCGCATAAAGCCTCCAAAAGATCAAATTTTCTTGACGAAAACCCAGGATACGGCTATACTATGTGTTTATCTATCTACAAACAACAGGGGGATTTTATATGAAGATACAATTATCCGAACATTTCACTTACAAAAAATTGCTGCGCTTCGTCCTTCCTTCCATCGTCATGATGATCTTTACTTCCATCTACGGTGTAGTGGACGGGCTCTTTGTTTCCAATTACGTCGGAAAGACTGCATTTGCCGCCGTCAATCTGATCATGCCGTTTCTCATGGCAATCTCCGCTTTAGGCTTCATGATCGGTACCGGAGGAAGTGCGATCGTTGCAAAGACATTGGGCGAAGGCAAAAAAGAGCAGGCAAACGAATACTTTTCCATGCTGGTATATCTCACGCTGATCGGAGGCATTGTCCTCTCCGCGCTCGGCATCCTCTTTTCCCCGCTGATTGCACGCGGGCTTGGTGCCGACGGTGCGCTGTTGACAAACTGTGTGCTTTATGCCCGCATTACGCTGCTCTCCATGCCGGCCTTTATGCTCCAGAACGTATTCCAGAGTTTTTTTGTCACCGCAGAAAAACCAAAACTTGGTCTTGGTGTCATCGTCATCGCGGGTGTCACCAATATGGTTCTGGACTTTTTACTGGTAGGAGTGTTCCAGATCGGTCTGGCCGGTGCGGCATTTGCAACGGTCACCAGCGAATGTATCGGTGGTCTGTTTCCGATCCTTTATTTTGCACGCAAAAATTCCAGCCTTCTTAAACTCGGGCGCACACACTTTAACGGGAAAATTTTTCTGTGCGCCTGCGGAAACGGTTCGTCCGAACTGATGACCAACCTTTCCAGTTCCATTGTAAACTCTCTGTACAATATTCAGCTTATGAATCTTGCCGGAGAAAACGGTGTGGCTGCGTTTGGAACGATCATGTATGTAAACTTTATTTTTACTGCAATTTTTCTGGGATATTCCATCGGAAGTGCGCCGCTTGTCAGCTATCACTACGGAGCGGGCAACCATGACGAATTAAAAAATCTGTTCCAAAAAAGTCTGCGGCTCATCGGAATCTGGGGACTCATGCTGTTTATTCTGGCGCAGCTGATCGCCAGACCTCTGGCCGCCATCTTTGTCGGATATGATGCGGATCTGTTTTCCATGACCCAAAACGGTTTCCGTATTTACTGCATTGCCTATCTGATCAATGGATTTAATATTTACGGTTCTTCGTTTTTTACGGCATTAAACAACGGACTGATATCTGCTGCAATCTCTTTTCTGCGGACACTGGTGTTCCAGCTGGCTGCCGTACTCCTTCTGCCACTGCTTCTCGGCATCAACGGAATCTGGAGTGCCGTGGCAGTAGCAGAACTTCTCACGTTAGGGCTCACGGTAACCTTCTTTGTCAGAAACCGCAAAAAATATCATTATGCCTGATCCTTTTTTTCGCGAAGTCTGATTACCAGTTCGTATACCTCCGGCCTGCGCTCCCGCAGATGCTCATCCAGTAGATGTCTGCGTTCCCGGAAACGTTCTGCCAGTTCCGGATGTTCCTGTGCAATCCGGTCATGTACTTCCTGCCGGTGTTCTTCCAGCCTTTTTGCCAGTGTCTCCTCATCTTTCCCGGAAATATTGACAATTTCCTTTAAATGTTCTTCCAGATGCTCCAGCCATTCATCCTCATCCAGCGCCTCCATATGGGACCAGCGTCCGTGAATCAGCTCCTCCACATCCTTATCCGATGTCAGATGCGCAATCTGGCGGGCAATCTGTTTTTCCATTTCCTGTTCTGCCTCCGAACCAAATGCCCAGACAAATTCCTGCACCCGGTTATCTGCCCGCTTCCGGGAGGCGCTTTTTTCAACATTGTCCACACCGCCCTCCAGCGGATACGGACGACGTATCCCCATATCCTTAAGTGCAATATGGATGGTTCTGCGCACGCAGCCTTCCTCCACCATATACCCGAGTCCGAGTCTGCGCAGCTGTTCGTTCACCTCCGCAATATGTTCCGTCATATAAAACCGGATACCTTTTTCTTTCAGGGAGCCATAAAGCCGCTCCAGACAGTCTGCCGCCGTAATATCAATACTCCCGATGCCTCCCGCATCTAAAATCACCGCACGGGTATCCTCGCGGATGGCATCCTCAATATCTTTCTGCAATACCGAAACATTGGCAAAACACAGATTACTGCTGAACCGGTAAATGACCACATGCTCCACGGCATGGATGGAACTGCTCTCTTTCAGGTCCCGGAAATGACTGTGTCCGGTCTGTATGCCAAGAAAACACCGCGCCGGTTTTGCCGTACGGATAATCATCTCGGTAAAGGAAAGCATGATGCCGATCAAAACACCATTGATGGTTCCAAGCAGCAGCACTCCAAAAAATGCACCAAAAAAGATCAGACATTCCGTGCGGCTGACTTTCCACAAACGGACTGCAAGTTCAAATTCCGTGGCTCCAAGCAATGCTGAGATCACAATCGCGGTAAGCACCGGAACCGGAAGAAATCCGATAAATCCTGTTCCGCACAAAAGCAGAATCATCATGGAAATTCCCGCCACAATTCCTGTCAGCTGGGTTTTCCCCTGATACTGTTCTCCCATTGCGGTCCTTGATACGGACCCGTTGATCGGACAGCATCCGGTCAGAGCTGCTGCAAAATTTCCAAGGGAAAATGCCAGCAATTCCTGATTGTCGTTGATCCGGTAGCGGTTTTTCTGGGCAAAATTATTTTCTGCCAGAAGAGTCTCTGCCATAATCACTACTGCCACCGACAGACTGATCGTTATGGCATCTTTAAGCGGCACTGCAGACAGATCCACCGCCTTCCACCGCGGAAGTCCCGTCTGCACAGCACTTAATGTCTGTATGCCCCACTCCCTGACCGGAAGAAACTTTGTCATAAGTGCTCCAACCGCCATCAGTACAACCGCCATCGGAAATTTTGGTATCAGTTTCTTTGCCGCCAGCAGAATTACCAGTGCAATCACACCCATTATAAGGGACGGAACATGGATCTGTCCAAGTGTATTTCCGATATGTCCGGCCAGCTCCAAAAGTTCTCCGGTGCCCGCAGTCCCGCCAAACAGTTTCGGTACCTGCATGAGAATAATCGTCGTGCAGATTCCGGTAATAAAACCGCCCATCACCGGTGCAGATATGTAATTCACGAGTTTTCCCGCTTTCATCAGATAAAATGCCAGAAGCCACACGGCCACAAACAGAGTCAGAACCGGCACAACTTTAAGTGCTGCTTCTGAACCGCTTTCTATGTGCAGATCAATCAGCGCTCCTCCGATCAGTGCCGCCGGAGCTGCATCCACACCAAAAATGAACTGTGGTGAAGTCGAAAACAGTGCAAACAACAGGATCGGAAACACCGATCCATACAGACCGTATACCGCCGGAAGACCGGCAATCTGCGCATATCCCATGGAAATCGGGATGGAAACGGCCATAATGATAATTCCGGCACAAATATCTTTCGGCAGGTTTTTCTTCTCATAATGCTGCAGTGTCTGTGCAATTGTTACTCTCATATTTCCCCTACTTTCTTGCAATGCGGTGCAGCTGCGGCCGCAGCGTAATCTCTGGCACAACCATGCCCTCCCGCTGGTCAAGCACATAGGCAACCGCCTTTGCCACTTCATCCGGCAGCAGATAACTTTCCGGCTCCTCCCCACAGGTAAAATCCGCATCCCGGTACAGATTGGTATCTGTCATGTCCGGATGAATCGTTGTCACCTTGACACCGTACTTGCGTGCTTCCTCAAACAGACTCTTTCCGAAGCTGGACAGTCCCGCCTTGGTTGCCGCATAGGCACAGCCATGCGGACTGCTCTGCTTGGCCGTCACGGACGAGATATTGATGATATATCCATGATTTTTCTTCAGCACCCGAAGCAGCCGGTTCGTCAGAAGCAGGGGAATCTCTAGGTTTGTACGGACCAGGGCCTGTATCTTTTTGGGAGTCAGTTCCTCATGGAGACCATAATGACCAACCCCGGCCGCATTGACAAGTACCTCAATGTCTGCCGTTTTTGTGATCTCTTTCACCGCATCGCATAATTTCTGTTCTTCTAATAAATCGCCTTCTACCGGATGAAATGCCGCGGTCTGCTCTACAAATTCCCTTGTCTGTTCTTTTGCAAAATCCCGTCCAAATCCGTAGACTTCATACCCTTTCTCACAGAGTACCCGGCTGATTGCCAGTCCGATTCCGGAACTGGCACCGGTTACAATCGCTGCCTTACTCATGATATATGTTCTCCTTGTCCATTCTCTGTGTTAATTCCGTGATCATAAAACTTTCCATTTCCTTTAATAATTCTGGTGGATACTGATATACCCCGTTGCAATTGACATAAGGATACTGTACCGCTGGTGCAAAAGGTTCTACCCGCCGGAGTCTTTTCATATATTCCTGTGAAATCCGGAACGTTCCCACACTTACATCAACCAGTTTCTCCCAGCCGTCATGCAACATACGGTCACCAAAAATACGGTCAATCTGACTTAGCAATTGCAGATAATCGGTCTTCCAGGACGGCAGATACAGCATCGGATCAAAGCACAGGCGCACCGGAAATCCTTTTTTAAGTCCCTCCGCGGCACAGACTATGCGTGCAAACGCCGAAGGTGTTTCTTTCTCAAACGCATCTATCATCTTCTGCGGAGACAGGGTAAACGCATAGATCACATTGGACAGACAGGGCAGATCCCACATCGCATGGCCGGCACATTTTGTCCGGATTTCCAGCTTTAAGTTTTCATGTTTTGCAGCATATGCACTCCAGAGTCTGACATATCCTGTCACAGCCTCCATGGCAAGCAGATCCGCATCATAAGAAATGCACACATACATATTCTGTGTCTTCAGAATATGGTCAAGTTCTTCCAGGTAATCTTCGATATTAACAAAAAGCACCATGTGACCGGACGGATACATGCCTTTCAGATAACAGTAGCTGCAATCATAGATGCAGTTCATCATTGTGGAACAGTAATAAAAATTGGTATTGCCAAAATCCTGACAGACCGGTGCTCCTTCATAAAAAAAATGATCGGTTTTTTCTGCCAGAATGAGAGCCTGTGCCTGATGCTGCCGGACACAGTCCTGTCCATGCCGGTTAAATACATCCTTGTAATGTTCAATCTCCACAATCTGTGCCTGTGGAAACCGCAAAAGGATCTGTTCCGTACGCGGATGATTGCGGATGCGGCGTTCCACATAAATATGGGAAAACCGTGTATTATAACACACGTGCTCTAAGTTCTTCAAGAATCCTCTTTCCTTCCCGTTTGTCTTTTGCCGGCAGCCGGCCTGCCTGTTCATATTCCCGGTACCATCCGGACATGGTTTGCTTCCCGGATGCTTCTTTTGCTTCGCAGAGTGAATGATACAAAATCATCTGCCGGATCTGCGCTTTCATGGTTTCAGAACCATGCAATGCCTCCTGCCACAGCTTTGCCTGTTCTTCTACCTGGCTTTTAAATGCTTCCTGCATGCTCTCCTGCCTGCTGTTTTTTTCCTGCATTGTCAGAAGCTGCCGGATAAATGTTAAAACCTCTTCTGCTGCCCGGTCCATGATCTGTGAAAAATGTTCTCCACTCCAGGCACTCTGCGGCTCCTGTGTTGTTCCATGATCGGTTACTACCTTGAGAAACAGCATCTGGTGCGGTGCATAGTAATAGTTTCCTGCCTGATATATTGCAGCAGCCTCCATATCCACCAGGATCTCTTTTCCTCTGTCCCCCGCCCCGGCATCTTTATCCAAAAACTGTTGGAAAGATTCCCGGTCCTGTACCGCGGGAAAACTGTATAGTTCTGCTTCCCCAAACGGATGCCGGTATAAAATATCGGGATAAAACGTACGTCCGTCTACCGTTTGCGTCAGTTTGTTACAAAGCGAAACAGTGCCGACAGGAATATTTTTCCTGCCGGCACAGCTCCCATAATTGATCAGAAAATCCCCGCTATCCGGTTCTCTTCTGGTCGAACACTCTGCCACCGCCGTGGCCGCCGCAATGGCGGATGCCCCGGTAATGACAATCTGTATTTGATTGTTTTCATCCGAAAATACCTGAAAATGATTCTGTGTCATATCTTTTTTCAAAGAAAGCGCCCGGATCAGTTCCTTTGCCTCCGGATAAAGAGCTGTAAATATTGTGATCAAATAGCTTTTCCTTCACTTTCTAAAATGTGTCTTGCCACGTAAACACCACTGGCAGATGCATGGGACAGTGAATGGGTCACACCACTGCCATCTCCGATGATATAAAGTCCCGGATACCGGCTCTGCAGATTCTCATCCAGCTCTACTTCCATATTATAGAATTTTACTTCCACACCATAGAGAAGGGTATCGTCATTTGCTGTACCAGGTGCTACCTTATCCAGAGCATAGATCATCTCAATGATTCCATCCATGATTCGCTTTGGAAGAACCAGACTCAGATCACCAGGCGTTGCTGATAAGGTTGGTGTTACCAGACCTTCTTCAATACGCTTTTCTGTACTTCTTCTTCCACGTACCAGATCACCAAAACGCTGTACGATCACACCACCGCCTAGCATATTGGAAAGTCTTGCGATACTTTCACCATATCCGTTACTGTCCTTAAATGGCTCAGAGAAATGCTTTGCAACCAGAAGGGCAAAGTTGGTATTGTCCGTCTTTTTTTCATTTCCTTCATAGCTGTGTCCGTTTACTGTGATGATACCGTTGGTATTTTCATTCACGACAACACCTCGCGGGTTCATGCAGAAGGTACGGACCATATCCTCAAACTTCTCAGTTCTGTAAACGATCTTGCTCTCATAAAGCTCATCTGTCAGACGGCTGAAAACCTCTGCCGGAAGCTCCACACGGACTCCGATGTCCACACGGTTGGAAAGAGTCGGGATCTTAAGCTCTGTACATACCGTCTCCATCCATTTACTTCCGCTTCGTCCTGCGGAGATGATACAGTAAGTTCCCTCGTAACGCTCATCTCCTACAAAAACTGCATAACCGTCTTCAGTTTTTTCTACTTTGTCAACAGATGCGTCAAAATAGAAGTCCACATGGTCTTTCATTTTTTCATAGAGGTTCTGAAGTACCACATAGTTGATATCTGTTCCCAGATGGCGGACTGATGCATCCAGAAGATGCAGGCCGTTCTGAAGGCAGAGCTTACGGATCTCGCTGTTTGTGGTAGAATAAAGTTTGGTTCCCTCACCGCCATGCATCAGGTTCAGTTTATCTACATATTCCATCAGCTCTGTAGCTGTATCCTTGCCGATATGCTGGTACAGAGTTCCGCCAAACTGATTGGTGATATTGTATTTTCCGTCGGAGAAAGCGCCTGCACCGCCAAATC
>OLNX01003712.1_pt1 | contig 10077 bp, 8 predicted proteins | sample 1672611 | NCBI WGS metagenome assembly OLNX01 (sample SAMEA3136705, study PRJEB25190) | human gut metagenome
TACAAAGCCGCATCGGGGTCAGAGCCGCGCATGCTCTTGATGAACGCGGAAATCGTATCATAATGGTTGTCCCCATCCTTATCATAATTCAGCGCGCGCTTCTGGATGCACTCCTGTGCCTCCTCCAAGGTGATGTGAATCGTTTTGTCCGCCTGTGGCTCCGTTGTCAGCACTGCCAGTTCTAAAGCGTTGAGCGCGGCTCTCGCGTCCCCGTTTGCCGTATTTGCAAGAAAATCCATCGCGTCCGCATCCATCCTCGCATGATAGATACCCATGCCGTTTTTCTCATCCGTCAATGCCCGCTCCAGCAGTCTTTTGATGTCCTTGTCCTCAAGCTGCCGCAGCTCAAAGACAATCGAGCGGGAAACCAACGCCTTATTCACCTCAAAATAAGGGTTTTCCGTTGTCGCCCCAATCAGAATCAGCGTCCCGTCCTCAACATGCGGCAGAAGCGCATCCTGCTGGCTTTTGTTAAACCTGTGAATCTCGTCAATAAACAAAATCGTCTTTTTGCCGTACATCCCAAGCGCCGCCTTGGCATCCTCCACAGTTTCCTTAATCTCCTTTATGCCTGCCGTTGTCGCGTTAATCTGGCAGAATTTGCTTTTCGTTGTATTGGCAATGATTTTCGCCAGAGTGGTCTTGCCTGTCCCCGGCGGGCCATAAAAAATAACAGAGCTGAGCCTGTCGCTCTGAATGGCTCTGTAAAGCAGCTTGCCCCTCCCGACAATATGCTCCTGCCCGACAAAATCCTCCAGACAGCTTGGGCGCATCCTTGCCGCAAGCGGTGCCTCCTTGCCGCCCTGCAGGCTGCGGTTATATTCAAATAAGTCCATTTTTCTCACCGACTTTCCCTAAACACTCCTTCTATTTTATAGTAGATTTTCCTTTATTTCAAGGAAAAGAATCTGCTCGCTGTTCCTCAAAAAAATCATCCAATTCTGCACAATTTTTCGTTTTATTCTGTCCTTCTCCCGAAAAAAATGGTATACTACACAGGCATTTATCATTTATAAAGGAGAAACTTATGAAAAAACGTGATTCTTTTACCAACAGGCTCGGCTTCATCCTTGCCTGCGTGGGTTCCGCGGTCGGCATGGGCAATCTCTGGATGTTCCCGACAAAGGTCTCCCTTTACGGCGGCGGTTCCTTTCTGATTCCTTATTTTATCTTTGTTGTGCTGATTGGCGCAACAGGTGTCATCGGGGAAATGGCATTCGGGCGTGCGGCACGCTCCGGCCCTGTCAATGCCTTCGGCATGGCTCTGGAAAGCCGCGGCAAGCGCAAGCTGGGGGAGGCACTGGGGCTGATTCCCATGGTCGGCGCATTGGCAATGGCAATCGGCTACACCGTTGTCATGGGCTGGATTTTGAAATACGCCGTCGGCACATTTACCGGCGCAACCCTTGCCCCGGCGGATGTTGATTCCTATGCGGCGGCATTCGGCGGCATGGCAAGTGCCTTCGGCAATAACGGGTGGCAGATTGCAGCACTGCTCCTCTGCATCCTAATTATGATGATGGGCATTGGGCAGGGCATTGAAAAAGCAAATAAAATCATGATGCCACTGTTTTTCCTGCTGTTTGTCGGGCTTGCTGTCTATATTGCATTACAGCCCGGTGCAGTGGCAGGCTATCGCTACATCTTTCGCGTAGACCCTGTCGCACTGAAAAGCCCTATGACATGGATTTATGCCCTCGGACAGGCGTTCTTCTCCCTCTCCATCGCAGGCAACGGCACCATCATCTATGGCTCCTATCTCTCCGATGAAGAAAATATTCCTGCCTCTGCGGCGCGCGTTGCCTTCTTTGATACCTTGGCGGCATGCCTTGCGGCACTGGTCATCATTCCTGCCATGGCAACCACAGGCTCTCAGCTGGATCAGGGCGGCCCGGGGCTGATGTTCATCTTCCTGCCGAATCTGTTCCACAGCATGCCCGGCGGCTCTCTGTTCGCCATCATTTTCTTTGTGGCAGTGCTGTTCGCAGGGATGACCTCTCTCCTCAATCTGTATGAAACGCCCATCGCAACCCTACAGGAAAAATTCAACTTTGCCCGCGTGCCTGCCTGCCTTACCATCGGCATCATCGGCATCGTTATTTCCATCTGTATCCAAGGCATTGTTTCCGGTTGGATGGATGTGCTGTCCATTTATATCTGCCCCCTCGGCGCAGGTCTGGCGGCAATCATGTTCTTCTGGTTCTGCAAGCGCGAATTTGTGGAAGCGGAGGTCAATAAGGGACGGGATAAGCCCCTGTTCCCTTGGTTCTATCCGCTCTGTAAATATGTCCTCTGCCCCGTCTGCGTTCTGGTGCTGATTCTCGGCGCACTGAACGGTGGCATCGGCTAAGCAAGAAAAAGCCCTACTGTAAGCTAAGCTTACAGTAGGGCTTTTTTATTGCTTATTTTTCTTTTGCCAGAAACAGACACGCATCCCCGAAGCTGAAGAACCGATACCTTTCCTTTACCGCCTCGGCGTAGCTTTCCATAACCAAATCCTTCCCCATCAAAGCAGAAACCAGCATAATCAGCGTAGATTCCGGCAGATGGAAATTTGTCACAAGGCAATCCACCGCCTTGAAGGTGTATCCGGGATAAATGAAAATCTTCGTCCAGCCGCTTTTGGGCTGAATCACGCCGTTTTCATCCGTTACGGATTCCAGTGTTCTTGTGCTTGTTGTGCCGACGGCAATGATGCGGCCACCGTTTTTCTTCGTTTCATTCATAATCGCCGCCTGCTCCGGCTCTACCACATAATACTCAGAGTGCATTTCATGCTCCAGCACATCCTCCACCTTCACGGGGCGAAAGGTGCCCAGACCAACATGCAGGGTAACATGGGCAATCCTTACCCCCATGTCTTCAATTTCCTTTAATAATTCCGGCGTAAAATGCAGACCTGCCGTGGGTGCCGCCGCAGAGCCCTCATGCTCCGCATAAACCGTCTGATAACGGTTTTTGTCCTCCAGCTTATGCGTAATGTAGGGGGGCAGGGGCATTTCTCCCAGCTCCTCCAGAATATTTTCAAACACGCCCTCATATTCAAATTTGATAATACGATTGCCGCCTTCGATGACCTCTAAAACCTCCGCAATCAGCTTGCCGCCGCCAAAGGAAATCCTGTCACCGGGGCGCGCTTTTTTCCCCGGGCGCACCAGAACCTCCCATGTATCTATATCCCTTCTCACCAGCAAAAGAATCTCCATCGCCGCGCCTGTGCCGACTCTTTCGCCGTATAATCTGGCAGGCAAAACCTTGGTATTGTTGATAACCAGACAGTCCCCTGCGCGCAGATACTCTTTAATGTCCCGAAAATGCCGATGCTCACGCTTTCCGCTGTCCTTATGCACCACCATCAGACGGCTGGATGCTCTGTCCGCAAGCGGCTCCTGCGCAATCAATTCTTCAGGCAGGTCAAAGTAAAAATCACTTGTTTTCATTTCTGTTCCTCTTTATCTTCTCAACATATAATCCGCCGCATATTTCTCACCGAAAATCCTCAGCATTTCCTTACGATACATCCGCGTGGAATCATCGGGCAGATAATCAAACCCTTCTATATCATAATCATGCAGCACATAGCGTTCCTCCATATCCTGCGAATTGATAACCACCTCAGGGTCTGTCACCTTGCGGAAAATGCTCACAATTTCGCAGTCGGGGTCGGAAATGACACGCATAATCTGCAAAATTTCATCATCCTTGAGTCTTTTTACATACATATCCGTTCCCCCTTAATATTCCATCAGATATTTTACAACATACGGCTCGCCGAACCATTCATACATCATTTTTCTGTAAATATAATCGGAGCCTGCCCCTGCGCGATTCTTTCCTCTGATGAAATAATCATGCAGCTGATAGGTTTCAATATCCTCCTGAAATTTCGCCGTTACCTCCGGCACAGCGGAAACCGCAACCGCATCCTCAAAGCTTTTATCGTAGGTACGGATTTTCAGAATCGTCAGTGCGCCGTCATCGGAAATGACATTCATCACCCTTCTGATTTGTTCCTCCGTCAGCTTTTCACAAAACATTTTTATGCCTCCTTTGCCCAATCGGCTGCTATTTTCTCCCAAAGCTGCTCCTTCCCGACACCGCAGAGTGTCTCTCTGACTACCGCTTCGCTTGCCGCAATCCTGCGGTGCATGCCGCCGCAGCGCAGTCCCTCATCCAGAAACAGCCAAAGCCCATCCCCTGCCGTTTCCCCTGTCAGGTTCGTTTCGGAAAAAACAACCGTATTGCCGTTTTCATCCTGCCAGCCTGTTCGGGAAAGCAGGAAGGCTCTGAATTCCTTCATGATATCAGCCCTCTATCGTAATGCCTGTATAGTAATGGCACAGAATTTCCTTATAATCATAGCCCATCTGTGCCATGCCCTGTGCGCCCTTCTGGCTCAAGCCGACACCATGACCGCTGCCGCTGCCGGAAAATACGAATTTTCCATTCGCAACGGTGCTGATGCTCACGTTGTAAACCGTATAGGCTCCATTATCGGCATTCTGCGCAGGCTGTGCTGCATCCACATCAACGGAAAGCTTTTTCCCATTCAGATAGGAAAGCGCGCCCTCTGTTTTTGCAACAATGCCCTGCCTTGCCACCGCAGAAAGCAGACCGCCCTTCGCACTTGTGCTCGTGCCGCCCGTTACCGTGCCGCCCTTGCCGTTAATCGTAAACATCTTGCTCGGCAGCGTGCCGCAGGCAGAGGAAAAATAGGTCCGAATGGCTTCCTTCGTCAGCGTTTTTGTACCGCTTGTGCCGACGATTTGCAGCGCCTGCACTCGCCCGCCTGTGGAAAGCTTCGTAATCACAATATCCTTCGCTGTGCCGATATTCTCACCCTTCGCCTGCAAAAGCGCAGTCAGCTCATCCAGTGTCAAAGTCTTTGTCCAGCTGTTATCGCCATATTCCCCCGGTTCGGGAACCGCACGCAGATACGGCACCGCCGTATTCCATACGTTTTCACTGCTTTCGGTATAGCCGCCTGTGGATGCGGAGAACACCGCTTCAATCGGGCTGCCGTTGTAGCAGGCAACCTCGCCTGCCGTTGCATCTACCGCCGCTGTGGTGGCATCCGCCTCGTTGCTGTAGCCCTTATAAACCTGACAGGCTGTGGTGTCGCAGAGCTGATAGCCGCTGCCCGTATGCGCGCCCAGCTTCGTCATGGCATAGGTGCGCGCCGCAACCGCCTGAGCCTTCAGCGCTTCTGCATCATAGCTTTTCGGCATTTCGGAAGGCACCACGCCGTAGAGATATTCCTCTAAGCCAATGATATTCACGCCCGTCATGCTGCTGCCATTCACGGAAAACGTCAGCATTCCGCGGTAGGGCATGCTGTTGAGCTTAAAGGTATCTGCCACATTGCCGCCCATCATGACAGCATCCTCCGGCACAAGCACAGGGGCTTCGCCGCCCGTAATGGCAACACCCTCAAAGGAAACGCGGCTTGCATTTTCATCTGCCGCAGCCTCCACAGCGGAAACAGAGGCATCCTTCACATAGACCGTCCAGTCCCCTCCGCTCAGGTACGCCGCATAGGTGTCCAATCCGCTTTTTTTCATGTCATTTGCCATGTCCAATGCGTCCGCACAGTCCATCGTTTTGTCCACTGCGATATAGTCCCCCACGGCAGGCCTTGCCGTAAACAGACCGCTTGAGGTAATCACGCCGCCCCTTTGAAAGCCATCACCCTTCTGCATGCCAATCTGCAATTCCCACACACCGATGCTTGCGGATGCCACGTTTTTACAAACCGATTCCAGCCCGACACGCACCGTATCGGGTACTGTATATGCCATTGCTTCTACGGGTGCCGCACTCAAAAGCATGGCACACGCCAGAATCGAAGCAATTTTCTTTTTTCCCTTCATATCTATCCCTCCTCATGATTTTTGGAGCTGTTTCCTTCTTTTGTATGCTATCATTTCATTATAGCACAACTTTCTTCTTTCTTACAGGGGAAATTCCGATTTCTTGTTTTTATATGAATACAAAAAACTTTCAAATTTTGTATTGACAAAAAAGCAATTTGGTGTTTAAATTGTATTCATTCCAATACAACACAACAAACACAGAGAAGAGGAGTAGTAAAACCTTTGGATGTTTTCAGAGAGTCTGCGGCTGGTGCGAGCAGATAACGGAAGAATGTTTGAACTGGCCTCGGAGTGGTTCGCTGAACTGAGTACAAGTAGGCGCAACCGGCGAGTCGGCCGTTATACCGACAGGATATTGGTTCTTACAGCCTGTATCTGGGAAAGTGTATTCCTTCTCACCCCTGAACAAAGCTTTTTGAGTGGGTTTGTGTGGTGGCACAGACCAAAAAGAGTGGTACCGCGGAGATTTCTGGTCTTTCGTCTCTTAATGAGGGAGATGAAGGGCTTTTTCTTTTGCTCATCGCTCATTCTAACCACGCATACAAACGAACCAAAGATAAAATCAAACAAAAAACACACGCAGAATTTTAAGGAGGAACTACCAATGATGAACTACACAAAATACAGACCCTACCCCACAATGGACATGCCCAACCGCAAATGGCCCAACAACACCATCACAAAAGCACCCGTATGGTGCAGCGTTGACATGAGAGACGGCAACCAGTCCTTGGAAATCCCCATGAACCTGCCCGAAAAGCTGAAATTCTTCCAGTTTCTGGTGGATACAGGGTTTAAGGAAATCGAAATCGGCTTCCCTGCTGCAAGCGATACCGAATTTGAATTTGCAAGATGCCTGATTGACAACAACCTGATTCCCGATGATGTTACCGTACAGGTACTGACACAGAGCAGACCCCACATCATCCATAAAACCTTCGAAGCATTGAAGGGTGCAAAAAAAGCAATCGTGCATCTGTATAACTCCACCTCCACCCTGCAAAGAGATGTTGTTTTCGGCAATTCCATGCAGGAAACCATTGATCTGGCAGTTGCAGGCGCAAAGCAGATTAAGGAAGAAGCAGCAGCTATCCCCGAAACGGAGTTTTTCTTTGAATATTCTCCCGAAAGCTTCACAGGCACAGAAATGCCCTTTGCCGTAGAAATCTGCAATGCGGTTCTGGATGTCTGGGAGCCCACACCCGACCACAAGGCAATCATCAACCTGCCCTCTACCGTAGAAATGGCGACACCCAATATCTACGCCGACCAGATTGAATACTGCTGTGAAAACCTGAAATACAGAAACAGCATTTACGTCAGCCTGCATGCACACAACGACCGCGGCACAGCCGTAGCGGCAACCGAGCTGGCTATGCTGGCAGGGGCTGACCGTGTGGAAGGCACACTGTTCGGCAACGGCGAAAGAACCGGCAACACAGACATCATGAATGTAGCCATGAACATCTTCTCTCAGGGCATTGACCCCGAACTGGATTTCAGCCATATTGATGAGGCCGTAAAGATTTACGAGGAATCCACAAGAATGAGCATCTCCCCCAGACATCCCTATGCAGGCTCTCTGGTTTATACAGCCTTCTCCGGCTCCCATCAGGATGCCATCAGAAAGGGTATGGAAGCAATGAAGCAGCATCCCGATCACTGGGAGGTTCCTTATCTGCCCATCGACCCTATGGATGTCGGCAGAAACTACGACCCCATCGTTCGTATCAACAGCCAGAGCGGCAAGGGCGGCGTTGCCTTCGTTCTGGAACAGAATTTCGGTCTGTATCTGCCCAAGGCCTTCCAGCAGGATTTCAGCACTGTTACCACAAGCATGAGCGACAGACAGCATAAGGATCTGACACCTGCTGATATCTACGAAGCATTCATCGACCATTATGTAGACGGCAGAGCCCCTCTGGAGCTGGTTACTTATAAGGAAATCGTTCTGAAAAACCATGAGGACGTTGCCATTGAGGCAGAATGTAACTTCAACGGCAAGCCCCTTACATTGAAAGGCACCGGCAACGGCATTATTTCCGCTCTTTGCCATGCCATCGAGGAGTATTTCAACATCGTGATGGAGGTTGTGGACTACAGAGAACATTCCATGTCCCACGGCACAAAATCCCGTGCAATCTCCTACATCCAGATTGCCGATAACGAAGGCGGCATGTATTTCGGCGCAGGCACATCCAGCAATATCACAAAATCCGGTCTGCGTGCGGTAGTGAGCACAACAAACAAGATTATCAGATAAGAAAAGAGTAAGAGAGTACAAAAGAAATTTATGGAGGATAGCATCATGGGAATGACAATGACACAAAAGATTCTTGCAGCCCATGCGGGGGAAGCAAGCGTAAAAGCCGGACAGCTGATTCAGGCAAAATTGGATATTGTTATGGGCAACGACATCACAACCGCCGTTGCTTTGAAGGAATTTCAGAAAACAGGCGCAAAGGAGGTTTTTGATAAGGATAAGGTGGTTATCGTTCTGGATCACTTTACCCCCAACAAGGACATCAAGGCGGCAGAGCAGTGCAAGGCCTGCCGTACCTTTGCTTATGATATGGAAGTGAAGAACTTCTTCGACGTTGGACAGATGGGCATTGAGCACGCCCTTCTGCCCGAAAAAGGGATTGTTGTTCCCGGTCAGGTTATCATCGGCGCAGATTCCCATACCTGTACCTACGGCGCATTGGGTGCGTTCTCCACGGGCATCGGCAGCACCGATATGGCAATCGGCATGGCAACCGGCGAAGCATGGTTCAAGGTGCCCAGTGCCATCAAATTCGTGCTGACAGGCAAGCCTGCAAAATGGGTCAGCGGCAAGGATATCATTCTGCACATCATTGGCATGATCGGTGTGGACGGCGCACTGTACCGCAGCATGGAATTTGTCGGTGACGGAATTCAGTATCTGACGATGGATGACCGCTTCTCCATGGCGAATATGGCGATTGAAGCCGGTGCGAAAAACGGCATCTTCCCCGTGGATGAAAAAACAATGGAATATGTAAAGAAACATTCCACAAAAGAGCCTGTGGTTTACGAGGCAGACCCCGATGCGGAATATGACGAGGTTTATACGATTGATTTAAGCAAATTGAGACCAACCGTTGCCTTCCCTCATCTGCCCGAAAACACAAAAACGATTGACGAAGCAGGTGAAATCGCAATCGACCAGGTTGTCATCGGTTCCTGCACCAACGGCAGACTGAACGATATGAAGATTGCGGCAGAAATTCTCAGAGGAAAACAGGTACACCCCAAGGTGCGCACCATCGTTATCCCTGCCACACAGCAGATTTATCTGGACTGCATCCGTCTTGGCTATGTAGAGGATATCGTAAAAGCAGGCGCAATTTTCAGCACCCCTACCTGCGGTCCCTGCCTTGGCGGGCACATGGGGATTCTGGCAGCAGGCGAACGCTGCGTATCCACAACGAACAGAAACTTTGTCGGCAGAATGGGTCATACAGAAAGTGAAGTGTATCTGGCAAGCCCCGCAGTTGCGGCAGCATCTGCCATCGCAGGCTATATTGCAGACCCCGAAAAGATTGCAGGAGGGATGGAATAATGGAAACAGCAAAAGGGAAAGTCTTTAAATACGGGGATAACGTCGATACAGACGTTATCATCCCCGCAAGATATCTGAACGTATCCAGCGGCGAGGAGCTGGCAAAATACTGCATGATTGATATTGATGCGGATTTCGTAAACAATGTAAAGGAAGGCGACATTATCGTAGCCACAAAGAATTTCGGCTGTGGCTCCTCTCGTGAGCATGCCCCTCTGGCAATCAAATGTGCAGGCATTTCCTGCGTCATTGCGTCCACCTTCGCCAGAATTTTCTACCGCAATGCCATCAATATCGGGTTGCCCATCATTGAGTGTCCAGAGGCATCCCGCAAGATCAACAATGGCGATGAAGTCGAGATAGACTTCAATACCGGCGTGATCAAAGATCTCACCACCGGCGAGAGCTTCCAGGGACAGGCATTCCCCGAGTTCATGCAGAAGATCATTGCCGCAGAGGGATTGATCAACTATATCAACAGCCAAAAATAGAAACAGCTTTTAAGCTTACAAAAATACCTCCCTGTTACCGTTTCCGGAATACAGGGAGGTATTTTTAAATTCTAGTCTTATTAAGTTAAGCTTTTTTATTGATCATGGCACGTTTTCTCAGGGTCGGATC
>OLNX01003714.1_pt1 | contig 10074 bp, 13 predicted proteins | sample 1672611 | NCBI WGS metagenome assembly OLNX01 (sample SAMEA3136705, study PRJEB25190) | human gut metagenome
AATACAGAGAAAGCCTTGTAGGTTGTAACACCCGCAAGGCTCTTTGTGTGTCTGCATGAAAAAGCAGAGATAATATCGCACGATTTTCAAGAATTATAGAAAGGAATCGTGCGATTAGAGGAGATGACCCCATGCCCAGACGACCGCTGCGACCGTGTTCCTACCCCAGCTGTCCCAACAGATGTGACGGACAGTACTGCGAGGAACACTCAAAGCTAATGAACCGCCGCTACAACAAGTTCGAGCGTTCAGCTGACAGCAACAAGAAGTACGGCAGAGCGTGGCGGGAGATACGCAGGCGGTACGTTTCGGCTCACCCACTGTGCGAGATGTGTCTGAAAGAAGGCCGGCTTACTCCTGTCGATGAGGTACACCACATTGTTCCCGTATCACGCGGCGGCACAAACGAGTTCAGCAATCTGATGTCGCTGTGCCAGTCGTGTCATACGAAGAAACACCACGACCTCGGGGACCGGTAAACTGCAATTTTTATACCTTCACCAATTTATCCGCCCAGTCGGCAGGAAAAGCAAGATGATAAAGTTCAATGTCATCTTTATATTCCTCGAATAATGCCTCAAGGTTTGGTAAAAACTCATTATTCCATTTTTCATTAGATGGATAAAGAGATTTTACAGACAGAACAGTTCCCCACAATCGCCTTTTTTCTGCATCAGAAATACTAAATCCTGAAGGCATAGCAGTAAAAATTCTGAAATAAAGCCTACCATAGTGAGCGCAAATATTCCTTAGATCGGTGCAGCATCTCAACCAGCTTACCATTTCTTTATATTGTGTTCCTGCAAATTCCTTTTTGTCAGCCGTAGTCAAATCATTATAGAAGTATGAAAGCATACCAAAGGTAAAAAGTTCACAAATAACCCAGAGTGGAAATTTTCCTTCATAATGTTCAATGTGGTGCTTTACAAAAAGGACTTTTTTATTGTTTTCGATTTCACGATTTATGTTATCGTTAAATTTCACGGCGTCATGTTTAGGATTGAAAGAGGATTCATCAAGGTATCCCAACGGTCCGTATTTTTTCGAATGAAAATACGAAAGACGCGACCGTAAGCTTACCTCAATTACTTCAATTGCTGTAAACAGTAAGTCGCGAAGTTTTCTGTCAAATTCATAAATATGATACACTCTTTCAAGTGTTAAATTTTCTTTGTACTTTCCGATTTCTGTTTTAAACGGAAGAAAATAAGCAGACAAACGATAATAACCTGTGTTTTCCAATATCTTTTCGCACAATGTATCATTGTTGATAATACATCCTCTGCTCCTCAGTTTCTCAATCTGCTCTTGATATGTAAGGTGCTGTTTAACCTCGCTCATATAAAATCTCCCTAATAAAAAAAATGTCTCCCCTGGGGCACATCGTTGAGAGGTGCGGGGAGTCCTGTTATTTATATTATACTCACTATTTGTAAAAATGTCAATAGGTAAACCGAAATTTTACTACCGCCCTGGGGCGGTCAAAATCTCTACAAGCAGTACCTCGGACAGCGGCCCGGGGCTTCGTGTGCAAAAATCGGGGTTCAAACGGGGTATTAAACCTTGAAATATTTTCGGACGGTGTGAACCGTCCTTTTTTCTTGTCCTGCGGAGGTGAAATCATGGCTAAGGACGGCACAAACAGAGGCGGCAGACGGGTACGCGCCGGAGATAAACCTGCTCCTGCCGCAGAGAAAAAGCAGAAAGGGCTTCCGGTGAAAATCATAAGCAACGACATACCGGCGCTCGATACAGCCGAACTTGAAGCGGTCGACCTGCCGGAGGGTGCTGCGCTTAACGGCACGGATATGCCGAAGCCAAGCGACTATCTGTCGGCACGGCAAAAGAATGGAGTTCCGCTCGGCGCTGACGATATATACCGAGAAACCTGGCTGTGGCTTAAGCAAAGGAACTGCGAGAACCTCGTAAACAAGCGGCTCATCGAAGCCTACTCCCAGGCATACGCAAGATACATTCAGTGCGAGGAAGCAATCAGCACTTACGGCTTGCTCGGCAAGCACCCGACCACGGGCGGCGTTATTGCTTCGCCGTTCGTGCAGATGTCGCAGCAGTTTCAGAAGAACGCAAATCTCATCTGGTATGAGATTTACGGAATTGTCAAAGAGAACTGCACCGAACCTATCGGTGATGATTTGAACGATTCAATGGAACGGCTCTTGCGTTCCAGGAAAGGATAACGCTATGTCAAAGGATACCATCGATTTTTTCAGAGAACTCAAAGGCAGCCGTCCGAGCCTTACAATTCAGCAGTACAAAACCATAAAAGGACAGGCTGTTAAAGGAAATATTGCGGACGCTCGAAAGGGCTTGCACAAGGTTCTGAAAAGGAGGAACGTCAGATGAATACGACCAGTGAAATGCAGCTTGTCCCGATAGACAAGCTGATACCATACGTCAACAATGCCCGAACCCACTCGCCGGAACAGCTGAACAAGCTGCGTTCCTCGCTGCGTGAGTTCGGCTTTATAAATCCCGTTATTATAGACAGAGATTTCAATGTCATCGCAGGTCACGGAAGAATTCTTGCCGCAAAGGCCGAGAACATCTCCGAAGTGCCTTGTGTGTTTGTGAATTACCTTACGCCCGCTCAGAAGAAAGCGTACATAATCGCAGACAACCGAATGGCTCTTGACGCTGGCTGGGACGAGGAAATGCTGAAAGTTGAAATCGAAGCGTTGCAAGCGGACGATTTTGACCTTTCACTGACGGGTTTTGATGAAAAGGAACTCGCTGCGTTCTTTGACGATGATTCCGATACCAAGGACGATGATTTCGATGTTGATGGTGAATTGGAAAAACCTTGCACAACAAAAACGGGCGACCTCTGGCTGCTCGGAAATCACAGACTTGTCTGCGGCGATAGCACCAAGCCGGAAACCTACGAAGTTCTTATGAACGGAAAACAGGCAAATCTGGTAGTTACCGATCCGCCGTACAATGTAAATTATGAGAGCTCCGCAGGAAAAATCAAGAACGATAATCTTGAAAATGATAAGTTCTATCAGTTCCTGCTTGACGCTTTCACCTGCATGGAGAAAGCAATGGCGAACGATGCAAGCATCTATGTTTTCCATGCAGATACAGAGGGGCTTAACTTCCGCAAAGCATTTAATGACGCAGGATTTTATCTTTCCGGAACTTGTATCTGGAAGAAGCAGTCGCTTGTCCTCGGGCGTTCGCCGTATCAGTGGCAGCATGAGCCGTGCCTGTTCGGCTGGAAGAAGAACGGCAAGCACCGGTGGTACTCCGACCGCAAGCAGACGACAATATGGGAGTTCGACAAGCCGAAAAAGAACGGCGACCACCCGACAATGAAGCCGATTCCGCTTATTGCCTACCCCATAAAGAATTCAAGCATGAGCAACTGTATCGTCCTCGACCCGTTCGGCGGCTCGGGCAGTACGCTTATCGCTTGTGAGCAGACGAACAGAATCTGCCACACCATCGAACTTGATGAAAAATTCTGTGATGTAATCGTGAAGAGGTATATTGAGCAGGTAGGTTCTGTGGAGAATGTGTCTGTGGTTCGTGAGGGAAAGACGATAGCTTATTCTGAACTGGAGGTTGCCGATGAAGAATGAACTCACACTCGGCAGCCTGTTTGACGGCAGCGGCGGTTTCCCGCTCGGAGGAATGCTTGCTGGCATTACTCCGCTGTGGGCTTCGGAAATCGAGCCATTCGCTGTTCGGGTAACAACGAAAAGACTGCCGCAGATGAAGCACTATGGAGATGTATCTGCGCTGAACGGTGCTGATCTGCCGCCCATAGATATAATAACATTCGGCAGTCCGTGCCAGGATATGAGCATTGCCGGAAAACGCAGCGGTCTTGACGGTTCACGGTCGAGCCTGTTCTATGAGGCGGTCAGAATTATAAAGGAAATGAGGTGCGCTACCAATGGCAAATATCCAAGGTTCTGCGTGTGGGAAAACGTCCCCGGAGCGTTCTCGTCTAACAAGGGCGAGGACTTCCGGTGCGTCCTCGAAAGCCTGTGCAGGGTCAAGGGCAAAACCGTTTCTGTTCCTAGATGTGAAAAATGGACAAACGCAGGAGAGATACTGGCAGACGGTTTCTCCATCGCCTGGCGAGTGCTTGACGCGCAATACTGGGGAGTCCCCCAGAGAAGAAAACGCATCTTCCTTGTCGCAGATTTCGATAGCGAATGCGCCGGAAAAATACTGTTTGAGTCCGAAGGCTTGTCGGGGTATTCTGCAGAGGGCTTCCAAGCGTGGCAAAGAGCTGCCGCCGCTGCTGAAAGCGGCTCTGGAACGGCAGGCGCAGTCTGCTTGAACGACCAGGGTGGACAGTCCATAGAAATATCGCACGATATAACCGCAACTCTTCGTGCGGAAACACACGGTCACCCGCCCTGCGTGATGGAATCCGCAGCAGGATTCTGCACGGAACACTCGGCAAAAGCGGGAGGTATCGGCTACGAAGATGAAACTTCGCCCACCCTCCGTGCCGGAACTGTTCCTGCGACTGTCTATGAAAATCACTCGCAGGATACGCGCTATACGGAGTTGCACGGTATTGCTCCAACGGTTTCGTCAACCTACGGAACTGGCGGCAACAATCAGCCGTTTGTGGTTGAAGATACTCGCTGCTTTGATGTTCGTTTCACATCTGACGGCACGAAAAACGCGCGCCATAACTGCTATGAAACAGATACATCACGGACGATAGATACGGGCGGTAATTCTCCCGACTCAAACCAAGGCGGCGTGGCAGTCGTAGCCGTCCAGGGTTCAATGATAGGCAGAGCCGATAAAAACGGTCCGCAAGGCAGTGGCGTAAACGAGGATGTTTCATTCACCCTGAATGCAACTGACAGACACGCTGTTGCGTTCTCGCAGGACAGCTATACGAAGTACAGCGAAAACGATAAATGCGGAGCGCTCCGAGCCGCAGGTGGGATGTACGGAGGCGGCTCGGAAACGCTTGTTTACAGCACAAGCAAGAATTCCTATCATACCGAAGCCGAGGAGAATCTCGCAAACACGCTTGTCGCAAGCGATTACAAAGACCCGCCGACCGTGAATTCTCCGGAATACATAGTCCGCAGGCTTACTCCAACCGAGTGCGCCCGTTTGCAGGGATTTCCCGACTGGTGGTGCGCAAATCTCGGAACGGATGAGCCAACAGATGAAGAACTACGGTTCTGGAAAGAGGTCTTTGAAACACACAGAAAAATCATCGGCAGCGCAGTCAAGCCGAAGTCCGAAAAGCAGATCCGCGCATGGCTGAAAAATCCCCACAGCGACTCTGCCGAGTACAAGCTGTGGGGAAACGGTGTTGCTTTGCCGTGTGTTTTCTTTGTGCTTTCGGGGATTGCATGGTTCAGTTCTTGCTCGAATTAGCGTTGCCCGGCTCATCGCCAAGCACGATTTTTCCGTGCTTTTCTTCAAACTTTTCTATACACTCACGAATCAGAACGATGATTTGCCCATTTGCGGAACGAGCCTCATAATCGGCAACGTAATGCAGTTTGTCGAGCATTTCATCGTCAATTCTGATGGATAAACTCTTGATAGCCATAAAACTCCTCCTGTTTATATCCGATATGTGTTTATTTTAACACCAGAATGTGCTATAATGTATGAAGTGAGTTCAAAGTGCGTTCATAATGCGTTTATAAGGAGGGCAACATGAAAGTAGCTGTAATTGGTTCAAGAGGGCTGAGCGTGAGTGATTTAGGCAGATATCTCCCCGAAAATACCACGGAAATCGTGTCCGGCGGCGCTAAAGGAGTAGATACTTCCGCAAGGAAATATGCTTTGGCACACGGAATAAAGCTGACGGAGTTTCTGCCGGAATACACAAGGTTCGGCAGGAGCGCTCCGCTGAAACGGAACATCACGATAATCGAGTATTCGGATATCGTGATTGCGTTCTGGGACGGAAAATCCAGAGGAACAAAATTCGTCATTGACAACTGCCGCAAACTCGGCGTGGAGGTCAGAGTTTACATTATGGACTAATAATTGAGCCGTACATTGTGCATTACGCAGAATGTGCGGTTTTCTGTTAATAACCCGTTGACTTATCCCTGTATTCGAGTAAAATGTGTAGTACCAAAGCAAATGGAGGTACGAACAATGACAATTTACTACAAAGCGCAGGACAGAAAACCGCTTGTGAAAGCCATCAGCGAGTTCACGGGAGCGGACGCAGTTTACATGAGGACGCCGACCTACGCTTACCGAATCGACTATTTCACGGTGACCCGTGAGGGCAACCTTGAATTTGATGACAGAGCCGATAGCGAGGAAATCGAGGGTCTGCTTGAATTTCTTGCAGAACGTGGATTCATCGCCGGGAATGCCGACACAAGCGCCACAGAGCAGCCGGAAACGGCAAGCGAGGAAGTATCCGCAGACACCGACAGCGCCGAACACAGCGAATCTGTGGGGCTTACAGTAGAAGTTCCACTTGAGGGTATGGCGGTCGGAAACCTCACCAAGCTGCTTGAAGCCAAAGGCAGACTTATCCGCAGAGCCTTAGCGTTGGACAGCCTGCCGATTGAGGTCACGGATAGCACGGTGAAGTTTCCATGGTTCGCAGACTGCGGCGCTGACGAGTGCAAGGCATACACGCATTTTATTTCGGCGCTCTGCGAACTCGCCGCAAATGCAAAGCGAGTTACGGCTAAGGAAAAGGAAACCGACAACGACAAGTACGCATTCCGCTGCTTTCTCCTGCGGCTGGGGTTCATCGGTTCGGAGTACAAAGCCGAGCGGAAGATACTGCTGAGAAATCTCACAGGCTCATCGGCTTTCAGAAATGGAGGTGCTGCAAATGAAGTTTCCGAGTAAAGAAACAATCGAGCAGTACCGCCGAGAGTACCCGGTCGGCTGCCGAGTTGAGCTAATATCAATGGACGACCCGCAAGCTCCTCCGAAAGGCACAAGAGGTACTGTACGAGGGGTTGACGATATCGGAAATCTGCTTGTCCGCTGGGATAACGGCTCCGGGCTGAATGCTGTTCTCGGTGTTGATGTAGTTCGCAAAATCCATGGCTGATATACACAATTTCTGCGTGTGTATTTCGTTCAATATATTGTGGCAAAACCGCTTGCTATATACTGCTTTTAGAGTTAATATGTGTGTACCGCAAGGGAAACAAAGCAAACGGAGGATACAAAAATGAACGAGAAAACCACCAAGCAGATTGAAGAAATGATGAACCAGACCATAGGGGTCGAGGTTGAAATGAATAACATTACAAGAACAAAAGCCGCGCAGCTTGCCGCCGAGTTTTTCGGCACTCGCCGCCATGAGAACACCGCAGGCCGCAACGGTTACGATACCTACTCCGCATGGGACGGCGAGGGTCGCGAGTGGAAGTTCCAGAAGGACGTCAGCATTCACGGACCAGACAGCGAAAAGTGCGAATTAGTCACCCCGATACTCACCTACGCAGACATGGAAACCCTGCAGGAGCTTATCCGCAGACTTCGCAAGGCGGGTGCGAAAAGCGACGCTACAAGGGGCTGCGGAGTTCACATTCACATCGGTGCAAAAGGTCACACACCGCAGACTTTGCGAAACCTCGCAAACATTATGGCAAGCCACGAAAGCCTGCTTGCAAGCGCCTTGAACCTCGATAGAAGCCGCATGAACCGCTACTGCCGCACGGTCAGCAAGGATTTCCTGGTGGAACTCAACCGCAAGAAGCCCAAAACCATGGCGGCGCTTGCTGACACCTGGTACGGCAGTCAGAATGTGGATTACGGCAGGTCGGCGCACTACAACGAAAGCCGCTACCATATGCTGAACCTCCACGCAACCTTTACAAAGGGCACGATTGAATTCAGACTTTTCCAGTTTGACGCACCCTCGGGCGGCAAGCAGAACGGACTTCACGCAGGTCAGCTGAAAAGCTACATTCAGCTTTGCCTGGCGCTCAGCCAGCTTGCCAAGCAGGTCAAGACCGCAAGCGCAAATCCTCAGCAGACTGAAAATCCCAAGTACGCAATGAGAACATGGCTTTTACGGCTCGGATTTATCGGCGATGAATTCAAGACCGCAAGGGAACTTTACACCAAGCGGCTCGAGGGTGACACGGCTTTCCGCAACGGCAGACCCTAACAAGCAGGAATTAGCTTCCTGCCCCCAACTCCCCACGCTGTGGGGCTTTTGGTGGTAGAAAGGTGATTTCTGAAACTGAACCTTTCGGAAAGGAAAACACTATGAAACGATATTACTTAGCCTATGGGAGTAACTTAAACATTCGGCAAATGGCGCTGCGGTGTCCTACGTCAAAACCCGTGGGGACTGCGGTGATTAAGGACTACGGACTGCTTTTCAAGGGCAATAAAACAGGTGCCTACCTCACCATCGAACCAAAGGTTGGGGCGGAAGTCCCGGTTGCAGTCTGGTCGGTCGAGCCTGCCGATGAGAAAAGGCTTGATGTGTACGAGGGCTTTCCGACTTTCTACTACAAGACCGAACTAGAACTGCCCGTGAGGTACTTTTCGGGCAAGACAGTGGTCAGAAAGGCTTTCGTGTACATTATGCACGAGGAGCGTCCGCTGGGATTGCCGAGCGGTTCGTATGTTCGGACTTGCCTTGAGGGTTACAGCAATTTCGGTTTTGATGAGAGTATTCTTCTCGCAGCACTGAACAACAGCAGGAGGGCTGTCCATGAAATCAGATAATGCAACAATGCTTCGCACCTGCTCTCACTGTGGGGCGCTGTACGGCGGTGTTCCCGCTCTTTCGAGAAAGTACCCAAACACGCAGATTTGCCCCGACTGTGGCACACGGGAGGCTTTGGAGAGCATTGGAGTTTCCGCTGACGAGCAGGAAAAGATTATCAGTATCATTCACAATAAAACACACAGTTCTGACCGCTGATATTTGTGTAGTATATTATCCGAAAACCGCTTGATATAATGCGGCTTTAGAGTTAATATACAGTCACCGAAAGGAAAATACACAAATACGGAGGAAAAGGATATGTGGACACAGGGTACGATTAGAGTTAAGGACAGCAACGGCAGAATGGTTTCGGTGACTTTCTGGGTTAAGCATTACGAAGAAGAAAGCCAGTTCGGAATCGACAACGGCAGAATTTCCAAACTTATGCTCAAGCAGGACGGCAGGGTCGTTTACAACCGGGGCGAGGACGTTGAACCTCAGACTCCCGAAGCCGAAAAGGCGCTTGCGGTACTGATACACGAATACAACTAAACACTTGCGAAAGCCGCCGGCGGGCGGTTTTCTTCGTTATGGGGGTGATAATATAAGAAAACTGAAAAAATACAAGCCGACAAAGTTCAAGCAGAAATCCTCGGTCTACGATAAATCCGCTGCGGATTATGCCGTGGCTTTCATTGAGAACCTCTGCCACACCAAAGGCACATGGGCGGGAAAGCCATTTGAACTTATAGACTGGCAGGAACAGATAATCCGAGATTTGTTCGGAACGCTGAAACCTAACGGCTACCGACAGTTCAACACGGCATACATAGAGATACCGAAGAAACAGGGCAAGTCCGAGCTTGCCGCCGCTGTTGCTCTGCTGCTTACCTGCGGTGATGGCGAAGAACGAGCCGAGGTGTACGGTTGCGCCGCCGACAGACAACAGGCGGCCATCGTGTTTGATGTGGCAGCGGATATGGTGCGAATGTGTCCTGCGCTTTCCAAGCGAGTGAAGATTTTAGCATCACAGAAGCGGCTTATATACACACCGACCAACTCGTTCTATCAGGTGCTTTCTGCAGAAGCGTACAGCAAGCACGGCTTCAATATCCACGGAGTTGTGTTTGACGAACTGCACACCCAGCCGAACCGCAAACTGTTTGATGTAATGACCAAAGGCTCTGGTGACGCGAGAATGCAGCCGCTGTATTTTCTTATAACCACCGCCGGAACTGACACCCACAGCATTTGCTACGAAACGCACCAGAAAGCCAAGGATATAATCGAGGGTCGGAAAATCGACCCTACTTTTTATCCCGTGATTTACGGCGCTGATGAATCCGATGACTGGACTGACCCGAAAGTGTGGAAGAAAGCAAATCCGAGCCTTGACATTACGGTCGGTA
>OLNX01003721.1_pt1 | contig 10053 bp, 9 predicted proteins | sample 1672611 | NCBI WGS metagenome assembly OLNX01 (sample SAMEA3136705, study PRJEB25190) | human gut metagenome
GGGCGAGAGCATGGAGCCGGTTTATCCGCAGGCAAAAAAGCAGAAACCGGTCGATCAAAAACCCTTTGCGCCGCCTGTTCCGAATGCAAATATGCACCGCGTATTTGCGTATCTGCTCAAAACACGAGGTTTGGACGCAGACGTGGTTTCGTATTTTGCCCGCAGGAAGCTACTCTATGAGGACGCGGCGCATCACAACGCCGTGTTCATTGGCACGGACGAAGGCGGCTGTCCGCGCCACGCGCATCTGCGCAGCACGAACAGCTTCGGCAAGGCCTTTCGCCTGAACGTCGAGTCCAGCGACCCGCGTTACAGCTTTCATCATACCGGCACAGACGGGAGCCTTTATGTGTTCGAAGCTCCCATTGATATGCTTTCGTATATCTCTATGAATCCGTACCAGTGGCAGGAGCATAGCTACGTCGCCTGCTGCGGCACGTCTCCGATTCCGGTCTTGCAGATGCTGAAACTGGAGACGCAGATCGTCTATCTGTGTCTCGACAATGACAAAGCTGGTCATGCTGCAAGTGAACGGATGGCAGAGCTTCTGCGCGAACGCGACGTTATGACGGAACGACTTGTACCGGAACTGAAAGACTGGAACGACGATCTGCTCCACGCTCAGAAGGAGGAACTTGCGCCATGCCTGAGTCTGTAACGCCGTTGATCGCGGTCGGTGTGGTGATCGTTCTGTTCATCGTCCTGCTGTCCGCTCTCACGAACAATTGCTCGCTCAACGGCATCAAGTCCAAAACCGTGGGCGACGGTCAGCACGGAACTGCGCGATGGGCGACCACACAGGAGGTCAAAAAGACATTTGCAAACGTGCCGTTTGATGTTGCTTCATGGCGCGCAGGAAAGAATTTGCCGGAGGTGCAGGGACTGATTCTCGGCAGCACGCAGCGCGGCAAGCAGCTCGATGCGCTTGTCGACCGCGACGATGTGCATTGCCTGATGATCGGTGCGTCCGGTGTCGGTAAAACTGCCTTTTTTCTGTATCCCAATTTGGAATTTGCCTGCGCCAGCGGCATGAGCTATCTGGCGCTTGATACGAAGGGGGATTTGGCAAGAAATTACTGTACGATTGCGAAAAAGTACTATGGCTACAACGTTTCTGTGATCGATCTTCGCAACCCGACACGCTCAGACGGGAGCAATCTGCTGACGCTCATCAACCGATACATGGACATCGCGCGGGAGCATCCGGACAACCTTGCGGCGCGGGCGAAGGCGGAAAAATACGCGAAGATCCTCGCCAAAACCATCGTCAATCCGGGCGGCGATGAGCAGGACCGCGGACAGAATGCGTTCTTCTATGATGCAGCCGAAGGACTTCTCACGGCGGTCATTCTTCTGCTTGCCGAGTACGTTCCACTCGACAGCGCAGGACATGAAAAACGTCACATCGTGTCCGTGTTCAAGCTGGTGCAGGAGCTTCTCGCACCCAGCGGTCAGAACAAGAAAACCGGCTTTCAGGTTTTAATGGACAATCTTCCTTCGACGCATAAAGCCAGATGGTTCGCGGGCGCGGCGCTTAACACCTCCGAACAGGGCATGGCGTCCGTCATGTCCACGGTGCTGTCCAGACTGAACGCATTCCTCGATTCTGAGCTGGAGCAGGTGCTTTGCTTCGACAGCGCCATCGACGCGGAACACTTCGCCGCTGAGAAATCCGCAATCTTTCTTGTGCTGCCGGAGGAAGATTCAACCAAAAACTTTATGGCGGGTCTGATGATCCAAAACCTCTCGCGGGAGCTGTTTTCCGTTGCAGATGAACACGGCGGCAAGCTGCAAAACCGCGTTGTCTTCTACTGCGACGAGCTTGGCACAATGCCGCCCTTTGACATCCTGCCGCTGTTTTCTGCCGGTCGAAGTCGTAAGCTGACGCTCGTGCCAATCATCCAAAGCCTCGCGCAGTTAGAGAAGAATTACGGCAAAGAAGGTGCGGAAATTATCGGTGACAACTGCCAGGATACGATCTTCGGCGGCTTCGCGCCAAACAGCCAGACGGCGGAGACGCTCTCTAAAGCCCTCGGCAGCCGAACAGTCCTTACCGGTTCCGTAAGCCGCGGCAAAGACAGCAACAGCCAGAGCTTGCAGATGGTGGAGCGTGCATTGCTCTCACCGGATGAACTGAAAAGTCTCCCGAAGGGTAACTTCATTGTCATGAAAACTGGTACGCATCCGATGCGTACCAAGCTGCAATTATACTTCAAATGGGGCATTTCGTTTGAAGAACCGTATCAGGTGCCGGAACGCGCCCAGCGAGAAGTCTATTACGCCGGAAAGGAGGAATTGCTGATGAATATCAAGAAAAGCCTGTATTCGCAACCACAGCCGGTCACGGCATCAAAGCCGGACGGCTATATGAGCAGCTATGCCGAGAAATGAGCTTCTTCGGCGAAATCTACGCTGATCCTGACCTGCCGCACCGAGCGCGGACGGTCTATATGTACCTCCGTGACCGCGCAGGCGGCGGGAGCTGCTGGCCGGGCATCAGGACGATAGCCCGCGACCTGCATCTCTCGCCGCGCACGGTGCAGCGGGCGATGAACGATTTGGAACGCGCCGGATACATCGAACGCCAGCGCCGCCACCGTGAAAACGGAAGCTGCACGTCAAACTTATACATCATAAATGAGGACAAATAGCAAAGCGGACGCTCCCCGCCAGGGGGAACGTCCGCGCTTTTGCTGTCACCAGCGCCGTGACACCACGGCGCAGCTTGAAGGGCCAACTCTAGCTGAGGGCAAACACAGAAAAGAAATCAAAACGATGCAAGAGTTACGTTAAAGTCACCTTAACCCGTCCATTATGAGTAATGGTTAGAGTATAAATCCCATCCACATAAGACTCTGTATAGGTGTGCTGTGTACTACCGCTTCCGATAAATTCGATCGATAGAGTAGGCTGGTTTGATACGCTAAGTGAGATGACAGTGTCACGAAGATCATATCTCTCAGTATCGCGTTTATCAAGCTTTGGATTGTCTATGTGGTAATTCATGTATTCCTGCACATACAGTTTGTTGTCTCCATTCCAGTCCGTACCATAGGAAGTCCAATCGGGATTAGAGCTCTTCCCGGCAACCCATAGCTCGTCTTTGTCTGTTCGGAAATTGTTCAACTCAATGCTAAGACTATCTGTATCTTGTTCTACAACTAAGTATGTATGCGGTGTGAGCGTGAAATTCATCGAAGATGCAAAAGCGGCAGTTGCGGGAATAATACCAGCCGTTTGATTTGTATTGTCGTTAAAAGAACTATTCATGACCAACCAACGTTCATTCCCGCCAAGCAACGTCTCTACAAATGCATCGCCTGTTGACACTTCTGGATACAATGGGTTCAGCTTCCCCTGCTTATAGGCATCTGTCTTCCCGTTGAAGTCACTCACGTACAATTTGTTGTTCCAAATGTGAGCAGGAACATCACTTTCTTGAACACGATTAGTGAAAAGCGGCAAAACACGGTAGCGGCCACTATACTGTAGAATATTCGTATCCGAAGTATTTCCATATAGGCCTGCTGCATAATTCTGCGGTAAGTACGTTTTATTGCTAGTGAAGATTCCCGCTTTGATTTCGGCAGCTACAGCGTCTCTCGACGCTGCTGGCTTTTCAGTGATATAGCGAAAAGCTGGCAGGATAGATTCTTTAAGGGCCCACGACGCTTTATCATTTACGCCCGTGCAATAGAATGGATGTTCTGCATTGAATACCACAGCGCCATTTGCATAGCATTGCAGCATATTCATTGCAAATAATGTTTCTGGGAAAGTATAAACGCGTCGAACATCTTCATACGTCACTTTATTTGTACCGCTGAAGATCCTATGATATCAGCACCGCTACGGCGTGTTTGTCCGTCTCGTTCTTTTTACCGGCCTGCGGCTTGGGGAATTGCTTGGCCTGCGCTGGGAGGATATTGATTTCCGCGCCGGTATTCTGCATGTCCGCCGGACGCTGAACCGGCTGAACAAGATGAAGCGGCCCCTGCAGCCCGGAGAGCCCACAACGGAAATCGTGATCCAGACCCCGAAAAGTCAGAATTCCATTCGTGCGATTCCGCTTCTGCCTGTCGTCCTTCAGGAGCTGCAGGGCTGGCAGTATGTCCAGCAGAAGGATGCAGAGCTTGCCGGAGATCAGTACAATGCAAGCGGCTACATTGTGACAAATCCGCTTGGCGGAATGATCGAACCGCGTACATTCAAGGATTATTACCATCAGATCCTGCAGGCGAGCGGACTTTGCCACTTCACCTTCCATGCGCTTCGTCACACGTTCGCCTCCAGAGCAATGGAACAGGGCATGGACCCGAAAACATTGTCTGAAATCATGGGCCACTACTCCGTATCCTTCACGCTGGACACCTATGCACATGTACTGGATGGGCACAAACAGGAAGCTGTAGCCCTTCTCGGCGATCTTTTTACCGCGCAGCCGCAGAGCGCAGTGTATCCGTTGGTCGTTACAACGGAGGACAACGGCTTGCTCCTGTTTGACCTGATCGATTTCCCGGATATAAACGCAGAAGCGTTCAACATAGCCGAGGGAATCGCCAGCATCAAAGAGCAGGCGCAGGAAGCCATTCTGACGCTCCCGGTCCCGCCGGTCCCTATACCTGTCGAGCATATTCAGTTAACTGCAAATCAGTTTATCGTACAGATCGACATATAACAAACGACCCCTGCTGCAGAATTTCTGCAGCAGGGCAACTTGTCAAAGAACCCTCTGCTTTCAGGAAACGAAAGCGGGGGTTCTTTTGTAATTTGGAGAAAAATAAGCGAAAACGAAAGTACAAATGGAGTTTTTCCAACTCCATACCGCCAGTTTTTTGAGATTCATGGCAGCAAATTTAAGCCTGACCCATCGTGTGACAGCGGCCAGGCCTCGGTGGTGTGTATAACGCATGGCGTGTTTCTCTTTCGCATCGGCAAAAACCCGTTCCACCGTCTCTTTCCGCTTGCTGTACAAGTCTTTGCCTTTGTCCGTTTTCCGCAGCTGCTCTACAATGTCCAGATATTCCTGCCAGATGTGAGTCGTCATCAGCTTCTGGCCTTTTTCGTTTGCCCCACAGGCAAACTTGTATGGGCAGCTTTTGCATTCTTTCGGGGTGCTGCGGTAGATCCGTTTACCGTCCTTGTCGGTTGTTGTATGTCTCAGATTGTGTCCCTGCGGACAGATGAAAATGTCTTTCTCCGGGTCATATTGGTATTCCCACGGGCGGTACGTTCCTTCTTTGTAGTGTGTTCTTGTATAAGGCAGGATCGGGATCCTTCCATCGTCCAATACTTTCTTTGCAATCCAAGGTGTTTTGTAGCCTGCATCCGCTGTAACTTCTTGAACTTCCGGATGATGTGCGGTCAGGCGCTCAAATACCGTATCGAATGCAACATTGTCGTGAACGTTGCCGGGAGTAATCTGCTTCAATTTCCTAGCTGCTCCTGATAGCGTTTCGCCATCCCCGGTATGGCTTTCTTCATATGCTTTTCCAGGTTCGCGTTCGCTTTGATGTGTGTTCCATCCACAACCATAACTTCCGGTAACAGATAACCCGCGCGAGCGACTTGCTTCAGGCTCCACCGGGACACCCCTTCGATTCCTTCGGCTGTATGTCAGAATGCGTAGCTGATCGTTGCAAAGTGCGGCAAATCCACCAACATGGTGTACCCCTGAAACCAGCGATATGTCACATTGACTTGTGCATCCCGCATGTTTTGCCGCTAAAGAATGAATGTCAAACAAATGCTGAAGCAACACCAGTTAAAACAGAATCACCGAATCACAGCTGGACCGTCCGTTATCCTCGCAGTATAAGTGTTCTGGCGACAATTCGTAGATGCACGAAAATCCACTGCTGCGTCGATCTTGCACAGCAAACATTCCTTGGGTACCAGCATATCTGTACACCGCATCTCTACAGCATCGCGCTGCGCCAATTCTTTGCGTTAGTCTTTTCATCACCTGCCTTCAGTTGATCAAAAAAGATCGCAAGAAGCGGCCATTTAAAACAGGTTGACCCCGGCAGCCATCAGGCCGCCGGGGTCTATTAGATAAGTTTGGAACGGATCAGGCGGCTGGCGCTTCCGTGGCTTCGGGAGCGGCGGTTTCCTCTGCCGTCTGGGCTTCCGCCTCCGTAGAGGCGGTGGCGGTATCCTGAGTCTGCGTGGCCTCAAGCTCCGCAATGCTGGGGGTCAAGCCGGTGTAGGTGATATCGGCTTCCGCCATCCAGTTTTCCAGCGTAGCGGTATACAGCTCGTTTTGCTTGCTGGTCAGCAGGCTCTGCCGCTTGGCTTCGCGCTGCTCGTCGGTCATGGGGATGGGGCCGCCTTCCACATCACCGATATACTTGACGATATGCACGCCATAGCTGCTCAGGTAGGGAGCGGAGACGCCGCCCACGTTGTCAATGCTCATGGCTGCCTCAACAAATTCAGGCACATAGGCGGTCGAGGCACTGCACACCTCATAGCCGCTGGTCATGTAGGGCTCGGTGGTCATGCCGGGGTCGGAGGCGGTACCGTCCTCGTTGACGCCATAGGTGGCGATCAGCTCGTCAAAGTCGGCGCCGTCGGCGATCTTCTGGTTGATTTCGTCGATGGTGTCCGCCAGGGAATTGAAGATGGCGGCCTTGGCTTCGTTCACCTGCTCCTCGGTCACGGGTTCGGGCGTGGCGGTGGGCTCGGCGGTCGCTTCGGTGGAAGCGGTGTCGGTGGTGGTTTCAGCCGTTTCACCGGCGCTCTCCTCATCGGCCTGAGCGGCCTCCTGCTGCTCTTCCCAACGGGCCTGGAGATCGGTATAGGTGGTCATCAGCTCGGAGTCCACGGGCAGGAGAATGTGCTTGACCGCGCGGAAGCCGTCGGGTTTGTACCAGGCATGGTCCAGATTGCTGCTGGTGCCGTAGAGGGCGGCATACATCGCCATCTGATCCACATAGCTGTTGTAGGCTTCATAGGCGGCGATGTCGTTTTCGTAGAGCTCCTTGTCAGCCGCGACCAGCGACTGGTACAGATCCTCCACTTCCTGATCGGTCACCGTAGCGTCCTGCACCATGATGTCGGCGATCTTGTTGAGCACGCCGTAGCGCTTATATTCCTCACGCAGGCTTTCAAGAGTGTAGCCCTGATCCTTGTAATAGTTGATGGCCTCTTCGCGCGCGGCGGCCTTTTCTTCCTCACTGCTTTCCTCGGTCAGGTCAGGATAGAAATAGGCCTCATAATTCGCAATAGCGTCTTCCCAGTTGGTGTCGGCCTGGGATTCAAGATCGGAAATTTCCTCATCGGTCAGCTGATCGACGCCAAATTCCTTGGCCTTCTGCTCCATCAGCACCTCTGTAAGCCGGTTTTCCAGCGCCACGGCGCGGAACAGGTCCACATTGGCCTGCTGGGTCAGGTCGTAGGCGCTGCCGTACTGGGAGACCAGACTGGAGTACAGGCTTTTGACCTCGTCCCAGCTCACTTCCTCACCATTGACGGTGGCCAGCACGTCGGTGTCGTTAAGCTCGGTGACGGCCGTGGTGGCAGTGTCGGTCGCTGTAGCGGCATCCTCGGCCAGGGCGGCAGTTCCCCACAGCATGCACAGGCACAGAAGCAGGGCAATGGTTTTCCTGATGTTGGTCATGTTTGCAACGTTCCTTTCCAAAACGGGATTATCAAAGGGGGCAGATCCACAGACGCACCGCCCTTGCGGGCGAACGCCCGGCGGTTTGATATCCAAATCATTATGACACACCGCTCATCTTTCCGCAAGGGTTTTGAGGTCGAAAGGCAGAATGTTACAGACTATTCACACGTTTTTCACAACTGAGGGATTGGCAGGGGGAGGATCGCATGCGCGTCATTATTGAGAAGCATGAAAGAAGGCTGACGGTCTTTGAGGGAGGACGGGAGGTGTTCCGCTGCCGCGTGGCGCTGGGATGTGAGCCGGAGGGTCCAAAGCAGCGCGAAGGGGATGGGCGTACGCCGGAGGGCGTCTATACCATCTGTCTGGTCAAGGAGCGGGGCAAGTATGGGCGCAGCCTGGGCCTGTCCTATCCGGGCATACGGGATGCGCAGGAGGCGCTTTTGCGGGGGGAGATCGACCGGGCTACGTTTCTCGCTGTGGACAAGGCCCATCGCGAGGGCCGCCGGCCCCCATGGGGATCGCCGCTGGGTGGGGAGATCTATATTCATGAGGGAGGAAGCCACTGCGACTGGACCCAGGGGTGTATCGCGCTGGACGCTTCGGACATGGATCGTCTTTTTCCCCTGCGGGACCGGCTGGAGGCCGTGGAGATCCGCCCCTAGACAAGTTGCATTCCAACGGGGCATCTGCTATACTACGCGTGGCCGCGCAAGGCGCGGTTCAGACGGCCAATCATCCATGTCAGGAGGTTTGGAGGGACGCAGACCCGCAACCTTGATCGTCGCAGAGAGCGCTCAGCGCTCGGCCTGCCCGTCTCGGTTGATTTCACCGGGTCGCTCTGCGCAGCCGCCCACAGGGCTGATGCTTCCCTCTGTCCCTTCCGGTGAGAGCCCGGCTCTACCGTACCGGTCCCTGGATTCGGAAGCCTTGCACAAGGTTTTTTTGAAGGAGGTTGCGCGGCATGAGCGCAGCGTGGCGCACCCGGATTTTAAGTCTGGCGGGGCGCATTATCTTGGAAAACGGCGGCGAAACCTACCGCGCCGAGGATACGGTAACGCGCATGGCGCGCGCAATGGGCATGACCGAGGTGGACGTATTCGGCATTCCCAGCGGCCTGTTCATCTCCTATACGGATGAGTGTGGCGAGCGGGAAACCTCGGTATGCCGGATTTTTCTCCATGGCACGCACCTGGCAAGGGTAGACCGGGTCAATCAGATCAGCCGGCAGCTGGCTGAAGGCTCCCTTGCGCCGGAAGCGGTGATGGATGCGCTGCGGGAGGCGGCCTGCCTGGGAGAGAATATGGCGGTGTGGTATGCGCCGGCCGTGGCCTTTCTTACCGCCGCCGGGTTTGCCGTGATGTTTGCCGGCGGATGGGTGGACATGGTCGTGGGCGGCATTTGTGCGGCGCTGACGCTGCTGGTCCCGCGCTTCCTGGGAAGGCGCGATTCGGGCGGCATGAGCAGCGTACTGCTGGGCGGCATATTGTGCGCGCTGATTCCGCTGGTGTTTCATGCGCTGACCGGGCTGGGCGTGGTAGAGGCGATGATCGCCAGCGCCATCATGCCTCTGGTGCCGGGCCTGAGCATGACCAACGCCGTGCAGGATCTCCTGCGAGGCGATATGGTTTCGGGTGTGACGCATGCGGCGCGCGCCGTGATGATTGCGGCGATGCTGGCTGGCGGCGCACTCATCGGTACGCACATGAGCAGCTGGATGGGACTGGCGGATTCTCCGTTGACAAGTCCGGCCGCCCTGTCTTTTGACCTGCGCACAGCGGGCGTGCTGCTGGCAAGCAGCCTGCTGGCAGGCGGAGGCTTTGGCGCGCTGCTCTACGCGCCGCGAAAGGCCATCATCTGGGGCGGGCTGCTCGGGTCCGTGGGGTATCTTTGCTACTGGGCGGCGATGGAATGTGGCGCCGCTGAGACCGCCGCGATGTTTATCGGCGCGCTGGTTGCGGCGCTGGGCGCCCAGATTGCCGCGCGCCGGCTGAAGATGATTGCCACAGTGTTTGTGACCATCGCCATTTTGCCGCTCGTACCGGGCGTGGGACTCTACCGCGCCATGAGCGCGCTGGCTACTGGCGATATGATGGCAGGGGCATCCATCGCCGCCCATACCATGGCGCTGATTTTGATGATCGCGCTGGGCATCGGCCTGGGCACGGCGCTGGTGGGTGCGGACCGGGGCGCGAAACACTGAAGATGAGGAGAGCATAAGCCATGACGCATACGCTGGAAAAACCCTCCGCCACAAGCGCGGGGCTGATGAATGCCTCGATGCTGCTCTATCTGTTCTGGCTGCTGCTGCCCGCGGTGCAGACCACCGGGCGGGCCGTTACGGGCGCGGCTGCGGTGGCGCTGTTTGGCGTGGGTGTGCTGCTGGATGGGTCATGGCTCAGGGCGCACGGCTGGCGCACGCTGTTGCGCGC
>OLNX01003722.1_pt1 | contig 10052 bp, 9 predicted proteins | sample 1672611 | NCBI WGS metagenome assembly OLNX01 (sample SAMEA3136705, study PRJEB25190) | human gut metagenome
CGTGGGACAGTGGCTGGCCGGATGCCTGCTGCTGCGGCTGCTGGTGCTGCTGGCTGCCGCCATGACCGGATGCCTGCTGTCGAGCCTGTGCCGGACGGTGAACGCTGCCGTGGTGGTATGCTGCGCCGGACTGGTGGGCCCGGCGGCCCTGGAGCTGGTGGGCGTGCGGGCGGCAGGCATCCTGTCCCTGGCCCGCCTGTGGACCCCCGTTACCTGCTCCCTGTATGCCTATCTCATCCCCCTGGCTCTGCTGATAGTCTGCCCCCTTCTGTGCGTGCGGCGCAGGCCCAGGGTCTGATCTGTATAAAGCAAGAAAAATCGAGCCGGTTCGAAGACCGGCTCGATTTTTCTTGACACGTTTCCACAGATACAGTAGACTTTACAGCAGCGCGAACAGCACATACAGCCAGTGGGCCGCCACGCCGGCGCACAGGCCGCCTACGGTGTGGCTGATGATGGCCTTGCCGATAAGATGGTTGCACCCCAGGCTGTTCATCATGGACACATGGGTGCTGAGATAGCCGCTCCAGCACATGCACATAGCGGTAAACACCGCGATGTCGCCGCCGGCAGCCTTCCCCTCGGCCAGCAGCTGGGGCACCAGGCTGATGGCCGCACCGGCTGCGCCCAGAGCCGTCACCGGCACCGCCAGACCCTCCGGCGAGGAGAAGCCGAACAGCGGCGTCAGGATAAAGCTGAGCTTATCCGCCAGCTTGGGCAGAAGTCCGATGCCCTCGTAGGCCGCGCCGGTATACAGGCCGCTCTCTGCCGGGCCGTTGGTGAGCATCATCACCACCGTGCAGATAACCAGCACGCCGGGAATGATGCTCACGCCCATTTTCACGCCGTCCATGCCGCCGTCCAGCAGGGCAGACATGAAGCGGGTGCCGGTGCCGCCGGCCCGGACGGGACGCACCCGCTTGCCCCCCAGGGACAGGGTGCCGCCGTCAATCATGGGCTGCTCCCGGCCGTATATCTTGGCGGTAAATGCCAGCATGATCCGGGTGGATACGATACTGCCTACCACCGCTCCCAGAAGGCCAGTCAGGGCCGCGCCGGTGTAGTTCACCCCCTTGCCGGGGGACAGGCTGATCATATAGGTACACACGATGAAGCCCATGCCGAAGGACGTACCCAGATTGGTCAGGGCCGGAAACTGATACGCCTTGAACAGGCTTTTGAAGTAACGGTCCTGGGCCAGGGAGAGAATGGCCGGGTTGTCCGACAGGAACGTGGTCACCACGCCCACGGACGCCGCCCCCGGCAGACCGTATACCGGCCGCATGAAGGGGTTGAGCATCCGGTTCATCAGCGACACCAGGCCAAACTCGGAAAACAGCGCCGAAATGGCCCCCATGATGACGCACAGGGCCGTCAGATACAGCACCGTATCCGTCAGAAGGACAAAGGCGGTGTTGATCATGGTGTTGATTGTGTTGCCCAGGCCCATTTTGGCGGCAAACAGCGCAAAAAAGGCCACAAACAGCACGATGAAAATGAAGTTTTCGGGTCCGATCTCCTTTTTATAGCAGGTGGGTCCCTTGTGGGTTTCTTCGGCCCCGACAGGCGGGGCCTGGGTTTCCTCGATGACAGACTGGCTCATAGCGATTTTCCTTTCTTCCTTGTCCCTATTCCACAAAATACTCCGCTTTTCGCGGAACCAATTTATCATACCGCATAAAGCGCATCCTGTAAAATAAATATATTTCGTGGGGAGCATGAGAAAAGCTTATGGCTGACAACACATATCGCATCCTGACCAAAATCGCCGAGACCGGCAGCCTGACCCGCACGGCGGAGCAGCTGAACTATACCCAGGCCCGGGTCAGTCAGATTCTGAAATCCGCCGAGAAGGAGTTCGGACTGACCTTGTTTGTTCGGGGCAAGCGGGGCGTGATGCCCACGCCGGAGTGCCGGTGTCTGCTGCCGACTTTGCAGGAGCTGGTGCGCCAGGAGCTGGTGCTTCTGGACCAGATGGACCAGATTCGGGACCTGCGGGGCGGCACGGTGTCCATCGGCACCTTTACCAGCGTGTCCTGCCACTGGCTGCCCCGGCGGCTGAAGGCCTTCGGGCAGCTGTATCCCCAGATTCGGTTTCAGCTGAAGCTGGGTGACGTGGCCCATATCGATCAGTGGCTCCGGGAGGGCACCGTGGACCTGGGGCTGATGATCGACCCGGGGACCGAGGATCTGACGTTTCTGCCCCTGCTGGAGGACTGCTATTCTGTGATCCTGCCCCGGGAACATCCCCTGGCCGGAGCGGAGGAGCTGAGCCTGGATCAGCTGCGGGAGGAATGCTTCATCCTGCTGGAGCCGGAGGACAATGCCCCGGTGGAACCGCAGCTGCGGCAGGCCGGGGTCCGGGTGGGCTATCGGGTAAAGGATGACTACACCATTCTGGCCATGGTGGAAAGCGGTCTGGGCGTCAGCGTGCTGCCTCATCTGCTGCTGCAGCGCACGTCGTACCGGGTCCATGCCGCACGGCTGATGCCGCCGGTGGCCCGGCGCATGGGCATCCTCCTGCCCAAGGAGGGATATGTCTCCCTGGCAGCCCGGCAGTTCGTGTCGTTTTTGCGGCAGGAAGCGGAAGCGGTGGAAAAATAGTGAAAGCCTCCCTCATGGCGATGCCATGGGGGAGGCTTTTTGTTTACCTGATCTGCCGACGGACCTGGTCCAGGGGCAGGTCCTGTTCCCGGGCAATACGGGCCAGGTCCTCATATTCCGGCTTCTGCCGCCGGACGCCCCAGCCCTGAGACAGCTTCCGGGCCACGGGGCCCCAGGGTGTATCCACCGTTTCCTCCGCGCGGGACAGGGTATAGCGCCGGTGCCGGCTCTCCCGGACGCCCAGGGTGGTGGTGTGCCGCAGCAGCAGCCGGGCCATTTCCTCCCGCTGCTCCTCCCGGCACAGAACGCACAGCATCACGCCAGGCCTGGATTTTTTCATGCCAATGGGCACGGTGTACACATCCAGCGCCCCGGCCTCCAGCAGACGCTCCATAGCGAAGGCAATGTCCTCGCCGGTCATGTCGTCCAGATTGCAGGCCAGCTCATACACGTCGCCGATGTCTGCCGCCGTGTCCCCCAGCATGGCCCGCAGGCAGTTGGCCCGGGGAAAGTCCTTGTGGCCCATGCCGCAGCCCACGGCCCGCAGGGTCATCACCGGCATATCGCCGAAGCGGGTGACAAAGTGCCGCAGCAAAGCCGCACCGGTGGGGGTACACAGCTCCCCGTCGATCCCGCCGCCGTAAATGGGCACATCCCGGAGGATGTATGCCGTGGCCGGGGCAGGCACCGGCAGGATACCATGGGCGCAGCGGACAGTTCCGCTGCCCACATGGACCGGGGAGGCGATCACCTGGTCCGGCGCAAGCTCCTCCATCAGCAGGCACACCGCCGTCACGTCTGCCACGGCGTCCATGGTGCCCACCTCGTGGAAATGGATGTCCGTCACCGGCACGCCATGGGCATGGCTCTCCGCCTGGGCGATGCCGTCATATACCGCCAGAATGTCCCTCCGCACCCGGTCGGACACCGGGAGCCGCTCCACAATGTGGCCGATCTCGTGCATACCGCTGTGGTGATGGTGGGCGTGCTCATGGTCGTGGGCGTGCTCATGGTCGTGGTCATGATGATGGTCGTGGTCATGCTCCGTTTCCCCGTTCACCGTCACGGTGACTCGGGAGCCGGTGATGCCGCACTTTTCCGCCCGTTCCAGGCGGTATGTTACCCCGGAAATACCCAGGCCGTTGAGACGCTTGACAAATTCGTCGGGCTGGGGCAGCAGCTCCAGCAGCGCCGCCGTCAGCATATCTCCGGCGGCGCCCATGCCGCAGTCCAGATACAGGGTCCTCATTTCTTTCCCTCCATGTGATTGATCATACTGGCCAAATACCCGGCGCCGAAGCCGTTGTCAATGTTCACCACCGATACGCCGCTGGCGCAGGAATTCAGCATAGACAGCAGGGCCGACAGGCCGCCAAAGGAGGCGCCGTAGCCCACACTGGTGGGTACTGCGATCACCGGGCAATCCGCCAGGCCGCCCAGCACGCTGGCCAGAGCCCCCTCCATTCCCGCGATGGCCACGATCACCGACGCGCTCATGATATCGTCCATATGGTGCAGGGTGCGGTGCAGGCCCGCCACCCCCACATCGTACAGCCGCAGCACTTCGTTGCCGTGGACCTCCGCCGTCAGGGCGGCCTCCTCCGCTATGGGAATATCGCTGGTGCCGCCGGTAGCGATAACGATGCGGCCGATGCCGTCCGGCTCCGGCACAGTGCCGATGATGCCGCAGCGGGCATCCTCGTGATAGTCCAGAGGGTATGCGGCGGCAATCTCCTGAGCCGCCTCCGGAGACAGGCGGGTGATGAGAATGGTCCGCTGGCCCCGCCGGCGCATGACGCCGATGATGCCGATCATCTGGGCCGGAGTCTTTCCCGCGCCGTAGATCACCTCCGCCGCGCCCTGGCGGATGCCGCGGTGCAGGTCCACTTTTGCATAGCCGATGTCGGTGAAGGGCTCCTTTTTCAGGGCCAGCAGCGCGTCATCCACGGACACGGTCCCCTGGCGCACGCCCTCCAGCATTTTGCGGATCTCGCTGTTCATGCTCTTGCCTCCAGGTCCAGCCATACGGCGTCGTAGTCCTGCCCCAGGCGGTCCAGGATCTCCTGCCGGTGCTCCAGCAGGTGGGGCATCTGGGCGGCGGGCAGCTGAATTTTCGCGCTGCGGCCCGCCAGGCGGACCCGGAAGTCCGTAAAGCCCAGGGAAAACAGATACGTTTCCGCCGCCTCGGTAACAGCCAGGTCCCGGGCGGTAATGGGCTGTCCGGTGGGGATGCGGGTGGCCAGGCAGGCGTATGCGGGCTTGTCCCAGGTGAAAAGTCCTGCCTCCCGGGACAGCCGTCGTATTTCGTCCTTGGTCAGGCCGCACTCCCGCAGGGGCGACCGCACCGACAGCTCCCGCAGAGCCCGCATGCCGGGGCGATTTCCGGCGTCGTCGGAGGCGTTGGTGCCGTCCAGCAGCACCGGAAAGCCGTCCTCCGCCGCTGCGGCGGCAATGGTGCGGAAGATCACGCGCTTGCAGTGGTAGCACCGGTCCGGCGGATTGGCCGTCACGGTGGGAGACGACAGCACGTCCACTTGCAGCTCCCGCAGGTCGGCATGGAGGTCCCCGGCCAGACGCCGGGCGTCCTCCAGCTCAAACCGGGGCTGGAAAGCGGAATTCACATAATACGCCCGGACCCGGGCGCCGTAACGCAGAGCGGCATACAGCAGGTAAGACGAGTCCACCCCGCCGGAAAAGGCAATGGCCACCCGGGGATTTTCCTTGAAAAACTGTTGCAGATCCATGATTCGTCGATTCTTTCTCTTATTTTGCGCTGGGCACAATGCCCAGGATCACCAGGGGCTCCGTGCCGGTGTTTACAACGCTGTGGCTGTGGCCCTGGGGGCAGTAGTGGCACAGGCCGGGATAAACCGCCGCCTCCACGCCGTCGTCCAGGCACACGCCGGTACCGGACAGAAAATACATGACCTCGCAGCTGTCGGTGTGGGTATGAAGGCCGATGGAGGAGCCGGGCTCCAGCGTCAGCCGCAGGATCTTGCCCATACCGTCCTGAAAGATGCGGGTCTCGGCCTCCCCCTGGCCGCCCTTGAACCGGGGCTGCACCAGAGAGGGCATACGGTCAAAGTCCAGTGTCATGGCCGGTCCCTCAGTTCAGGAAGTCCTTGAGTTTCTTGCTGCGGGAGGGGTGGCGGAGCTTCCGCAGGGCCTTGGCCTCGATCTGGCGGATGCGCTCGCGGGTGACGTTGAACTCCTTGCCCACCTCCTCCAGGGTGCGGGTGCGGCCGTCCTCCAGGCCGAAGCGCAGCTTCAGCACCTTCTCCTCCCGGGGAGTCAGGGTGCTGAGCACGGACACCAGCTGCTCCTTCAGCAGGGTATAGCTGGCAGCCTCACTGGGCTCGGACGCGCCCTCGTCGGGGATGAAGTCGCCCAGATGGGAGTCCTCCTCCTCGCCGATGGGGGTCTCCAGGGACACGGGCTCCTGGGCGATCTTCAGAATCTCCCGGACCTTGTCCACGGGCATGTTCATCTCCTCGGCGATCTCCTCGGGAGAGGGATCGTGGCCCAGCTCCTGAAGCAGCTGACGGGATACGCGGATGACCTTGTTGATGGTCTCCACCATATGGACGGGGATGCGGATGGTGCGGGCCTGGTCGGCGATGGCCCGGGTGATGGCCTGGCGGATCCACCAGGTGGCATAGGTGGAGAACTTATAGCCCTTGGTGTGGTCAAACTTCTCCACGGCCTTGATGAGGCCCAGGTTTCCCTCCTGGATCAGGTCCAGGAACAGCATGCCCCGTCCCACATAGCGCTTGGCGATGGACACCACCAGCCGGAGGTTGGCCTCCGCCAGCTGCTTTTTGGCCTTTTCTCCGGCTTTCAGGTCCGCCTTGGCCTGAGCCAGCTCCTCCTCGGTGAGGGTCAGTCCTCCGGTCTCCGCCTGAGCCAGCTTCTCCTTGGCGGTGTTGCCTGCGGACATGGCGGTGGCCAGCTTGATCTCCTGCTCGCCGGTCAGCAGGGGCACCTTGCCGATCTCCTTCAGATACATGCGCACGGGATCGTCAATGTTGAAGCTGTCCACCAGGGTGTTGGGATCTACCAGCTCCTCCTCCTCGATCTCGGCGATCTCCTCCATGGCGGGCTCCATGTCCTCGGGGATGTCGTTGGTGAAATCCTCGGTGACGATGTCGATGCCCAGATCCGCCAGGGAGTCATAGATGCTGTCCATCTGGTCGCCGTCCAGGTCCATGGCGTCCACCACCTCGGACAGCTCCGCCGGCTCCAGGCGGCCCTTCTTCTTGCCCTTGATGAACAGCTCCCGGAGCTTCTCATTGCCGGCCAGCAGAGCAGCGGCAGGGCACTTGCCGAGCTTTTCCTCCAGGGTCTTGTCGTTGATCTTGGCGCTCTCCGGCTTCTTGTCGGCAGTCTTTTCGTCCTTTTTCTTGTCGTCGGCGGCCAGCAGCTGGTCCGCCATCTCCTCGAGCTCCTGCCCGGTATAGATTTTATCTGTCATTGTGCTTTCCTCCATAGCCCTTCTTGTTTTTATATTTTTCCGCCGCTGCCGCCAGGGGGTCTGTCCCGGCCCCGGCAGCGCGTTTTTGCGCTTCCTCATGAATGACGCGGCAATAGTCCTCCAGAGCCCGCTCCGCGCCTGTGCGGGACTCCGGCTTCTGCACCACTGCCGTCAAGTGGCTCATTTCGTCGCCGGTAAGCTCACCGCTCAGCGACGCCACCGTCATCGGCCGCCCGGCCATATGGCTCTCCCACAGGCTGGCATAAACCCGGCCCAGCAGCGGCGAGGAAAATTCCTCTGCCGGAATGGGCGGCGCCGGGCCAAACAGGCCGTCGTCCAGCAGCAGCAGCCGGATGACGCCCTCCTCTGCCAGAGCGCTGCGGAGATTCTCGTACCGCAGGCCACGCTCCTGGGGCTGGAGCGACACCACTGGGTTCAGCTCCCGGCGCTCCCGGGCCTTCTTGTCCTTGGCAGCCTTGCGCTTGAAGGCGCGCTGCACCTCCATCCGCAGAGCCTCCGGCGTCAGGCCCGCCGTTTCCGCCGCCCGGGTGGTGTATACCTCCCGCTCCACGGCGTTTTCCAGAGTGCAGAGCACGGCGCTGACCTCCTCGGCGTAGGCCACCCGGGCCTGGTCGTCCCGCAGGTCATATTTCCCGGCGATCTCGTTCAGACGGAACTCCACGCCGTTGGCGCTGCCGCTGAGAAGCCGTTCAAAGGCCTCCGGGCCCTGGAGCTTGATAAAATCGTCGGCGTCCTGCTTCACATATTCCCCGTCCACCAGCCGGTTGGGCAGACGCAGCACCCGGACGCTGAACTCCGACTGGTTCAGCAGCTCCAGGGCCCGTTGGGTGGCCAAGGCTCCGGCCTTATCGTTGTCGTAGCACAGCACCAGCTCCTTGGTATACCGGGACAGGAGCCGGGTCTGTTCCACCGTCAGGGCCGTGCCCATGGAGGCCACGGCATTGTCGAACCCTGCCTGGTGCAGGGTCACCACGTCCAGATTGCCCTCGCACAGGATGATGTTGGGCCGCTTGGTCTTTTTGGCCAGGTTCAGGCCGTACAGCACCCGCCGCTTGCTGTATGTAAGGGTCTCGGGGGTGTTCATATACTTGGGCTCGGACTTGTCCAGCACCCGGCTGCCAAAGGCCACCACATCGCCCCGGGTGTCGATCACCGGCAGCATGAGCCGGTTGCGGAATTTGTCATAAAGGCCGCCATTTTTGTTCTGGACCACCAACCCGGCGTCCAGCAGTTCGGACTTGGTGTAGCCCTTTTTGGTCATGGCGGTCAGCAGCACGTCCCATGCGTCCAGCGAGGCGCCCATGCCGAATTTGACCGCCGTGGATTTCCGGATCTGCCGTTTGTCCAGATACTCCTGAACGGCCCGGCCCTCCGGCTGCTGAAGAAGCTGGTAGTAAAATCTGGCGGCATCCCGGTTCAGATCCAGCAGACGCTGCCGCCTGCGTCCGGCTTCCCGGTCGCCTTCCTCCTCCGGGACCTCCATCCCGGCCCGCTTGGCCAGAAACCGGACAGCATCCGGGAAGGGGAGGTTTTCAATGTCCATGATGAAGTTGACAACGCCGCCGCCCTTTTTGCAGCCGAAGCAGTAATAGATCTGCTTGTCCGGCGAGACGGAGAAGGAGCCGGTCTTTTCACTGTGGAAGGGGCACAGGCCAAACAGGTTGCTGCCCTTGCGGGTCAGCTGTACGTAACTGCCTACCACGTCCACAATATCACTGCGGGCGGTCAGCTCGTCCATAAAGCTCTGGGGAAATGCCACGGCCGGTCCTCCTTTCACGAATTAAATGGTCACGTTAAGTTATACCCCGCAAAAGGCGAATTTCCTCTTTTTTTAAAATAAAAATTTAATTTTTTTATCCGTGTGCCTTTACATGGGGAAAATCCGGCTGTAAAATAAAGAAAAATGGAAAAACAGACGAATATGGGGGGAAAATATGCCGATCCAGGTATGGCTGGCCAGAATGGAACGGTCGCTGACGGAACAGGAATACGGAGATATGATGGCCCTTCTGCCGGACGCGCGGCGGGAGCGGCTGGAAAAATTGCCGAAGGAAAAGCACCAGGAGGTGCTGTGCGCCTATCTTCTGCTGCGGATGGCGCTGTGGGAGCAGCGCGGCTGGCGGGATCTTCCCCGGATCGAGGTCGATGAACTGGGAAAACCCTTTTTCCCGGACCATCCGGATACCCATTTCAGCCTCAGCCACACGGCTGGGGCCGCAGCCGCCGCTTTAGCGGATATGCCGGTTGGGGTGGACATCGAGCGCGTCCGCCCCGTGAGCGTCCGGGCCATGGAGCGGATCGCCGGCGTTCGGACGGAGGCGGCCTTCTTTCGGAGCTGGGTCCGGCGGGAGGCCCGTGTCAAACGCACCGGCAGCGGGATCGTGACCATGATGCGGACGGAAGCGCCGCTGAACCGGGGGGAGTTCTACTACGAGGTGGATGCCTTTCATGGCTACGCGGCGGGTGTTGCTGCCGGACAGCCGGAGCCGCCGCAGCCGGTGCACCGTCTGATGCTGGACCAGCTCCTTTGACAGCTTGACTTTTGATGTGTATTCGATATAATAAATAAGGTTAAACACAATCAAACGCGGGATCGTTTCAGACAGGAAAATGAGGAGGCAATCACGATGACATATCCCATCGAAGTGGCAGGCTTGAAGAGAGAACTGCCTATCTGCAAGGTAACGGATGACCTGTATATCGGCGCATTTATCTGCTTTGGTGACGCAGAGCTGACTGTGGCCTGCGCACGGGAGCTTTTGAAGCTGGTCCCGGCGGAGGACTATGACTACATGCTGACGGCGGAGGCCAAGAGCATCCCCCTGATTCATGAGATGGCCCGCCAGTCCGGTGCGAAGAAGTATTTCATCGCACGAAAGGGTCCTAAGGCATATATGCCGGATCCTATCCACGTGGAAGACACCTCCATCACCACCGCGGGAACCCAGCGGCTGTA
>OLNX01003728.1_pt1 | contig 10042 bp, 10 predicted proteins | sample 1672611 | NCBI WGS metagenome assembly OLNX01 (sample SAMEA3136705, study PRJEB25190) | human gut metagenome
GTCTTTGCATCACCCGCTCTAACGCGAATATGTACGCTCAGGTTATCGACGATGTCACCGGCAAGACCATCTGCGCTCTTTCAACGCTCGGTCCCGATTTCAAGAAGACGGGAAAGACGGGCGCAACGGTCGAAGGTGCCGCAGAGCTCGGTAAGCTGATCGGTAAGAAAGCACAGAAGAAAGGCGTCACCGAAGTGGTCTTCGATCGCGGTGGCAACCTCTATCATGGTCGCATCCAGGCTGTTGCCGACGGTGCCCGTGAAGCAGGCCTGAAGTTCTAAGAGAGGGTAGAGGTAAATGGCTCGTAAACAAGAAAACAAGGCAGACGTTCCTGAGCTCGAAGAACGTGTTGTCTATATCAATCGTGTATCCAAGGTAGTCAAGGGCGGTCGTCGCTTCGCTCTTACTGCACTGGTCGTCGTCGGCGATGGTAACGGTCGCGTTGGTGTTGGCATGGGCAAGTCCCAAGAAGTGCCTATCGCGATCCGCAAGGGCATCGACGATGCGAAGAAGAATATGTTCACTGTTCCGCTTACGCCGGAAAAGACGCTTCCACACGAGATCCTCGGCATCTATGGCGCTGGTAAGGTGCTCCTGAAGCCGGCTGCTCCTGGTACTGGCGTTATCGCTGGTGGCCCGGTTCGTGCAGTCCTCGAGCTTGCGGGTGTCACCGATGTCCTTACCAAGTCCCTTGGTACCGACAACGCTATGAACATCGTCAAGGCGGTCGCCGCTGGTCTTCAGGAAATGCAAGATCCTGAAGAGGTTGCCAAGCGTCGTGGCATGTCCGTTGCAGATCTCTATGGTTGGAAGGAGAAGAACTAATGGCTAACGCTAAAAAGACTCTCCGCATCACGCAGGTCAAATCTGCGATCGGCAAGAAGTACGATCAGGAGAGAACGCTCAAGGCGCTCGGTCTCGGTAAGATCGGTCGCAGCGTCGATCAGGTCGACAATCCGTGCGTACGCGGCATGATCTTCAAGGTCAAGCATCTCGTCGAAGTCGAAGAGATCAAAGCAAAATAACAACTGATGGTCGGTGTGCAAAAGCACTCCGACCTTTCAGCATTTTTAAGTCTGCCGACTAGCGAGCTGTCGGCCTCTGTGAGAACAGAGATAGCGAAACAAAAAGGAGAAACAAACACATGGAACTCAAAGATCTGAAGCCAGCTGAAGGCTCAAAGCGCAATCGCAAGCGCGTCGGTCGTGGCCCCGCATCCGGCAATGGTAAGACCGCTGGTCGCGGTATGAATGGCCAGAAGTCTCGTGCTGGTGGCGGCAAAGGTGCCGGCTTCGAAGGTGGTCAGACTCCTCTTGCACGTCGCCTTCCGAAACTTCCCGGTTTCCGCAACTTCAATCGCGTTGAATATGTTCCGGTGAACGTTTCCCGTCTTGATGCGAAGTTCAACGCTGGTGATCTTGTCGATGCTGATACGCTCTATGCTGCAGGCATCATCAAGAACACCACCGATCCTATCAAGGTTCTGGGCGATGGTGAGATCACGAAGGCACTTACCGTTCGTGTCGATAAGGTTTCTGCTTCTGCAAAAGCAAAGATCGAAGCAGTCGGAGGAAAGGTTGAGGCACCTTGCTAAATTCGCTGGTACAAGCGTTCAAGGTTCCCGAGCTGAGGAATAAGATCCTCTTCACGCTCGGTATTCTTGCGCTCTATCGACTTGGCGCCTACATTCCTGTTCCTGGCATTCCCTTCCATGCGTTCGCTGATGCCTTCTCTGAGCAGGGAGTCGGTATGGCGATGCTCGACCTCTTCACGGGCGGTGCATTGTCTAACTTCTCCGTGTTCGCGCTCGGCATCATGCCCTACATCACCGCATCGATCATCATGCAGCTGATGCAGGGTGTTATCCCCGCAGTTGGGCGCTGGGCGCGTGAAGGCGAAACGGGAAGGCGTCGTATCACCCAGGTCACGCGTTATCTCACGCTTGGTCTTGGTCTTATCAATGCGGTCGGCTACCTGCTGCTGTTCAAGTCGGCATCGTACGGCATCGTATTCAGCCCCGAGGTGCCAGGCTTCTTGAGCGATTTCTTGGTCGTCTTCACGTTGGTCGTCGGCACGGCGATCATCATGTGGATGGGCGAGCTCATCACGCAGCGTGGTGTTGGTAATGGCATGTCGCTCATCATCTTCACTTCGATCGTCGTTTCGGTTCCTTCTGCGATCTTCTCGTCGATCAACCTTCAGTCCGATCTGGGCATGGGTATCGCGACCACCGTGTTCATCCTGCTTATCGTGCTCGTCAGCATCCCGGCGATCATCTTCGTCGAGCGTGCACAGCGCCGCATCCCGGTCAGCTATGCTAAGCGCGTTCAGGGACGCAGGATGATGGGCGGTCAGAGCTCATATCTTCCGCTGAAGATCAATGCTGCCGGCGTTATCCCGATCATCTTCGCAAGTTGTTTGATCTATTTCCCGGCGCAGATCGCAGCATTGTTCAACATCGACTGGCTCAACGTGGTCGCTAATGCTATCTCGGCAGGTCCGGTCAACTGGATCATGACCGCGCTGCTGATCGTGTTCTTTGCATACTTCTACACGTCTATCGTGTTCAATCCGAATGACACGGCAGAGAACCTCCAGAAGCAAGGCGGATTCATCCCCGGTATTCGCCCAGGTGCTAATACGGTGCAGTACATCAAGAATGTCTTGCGTCGCGTTACGCTGCCAGGCGCGATCTTCATCGCGATCATCGCAGTTGTGCCTTCGATCTTCTTCTATTTCACCAACAACACGCTCATTCAGGCGTTTGGTGGTACTTCGATCCTCATCATGATCGGCGTTGCGCTCGATACCATGAGCAAGATCGAATCGCAGTTGAAGATGTACAACTACGATGGCTTCTTCAAATAAACTGGCGTGATCTCCTAAGAGAGTTCATCACAGGTATAAACCCTTCTTCAGTCATTCTATGAAGCGCTGGAGAAGGGTGCTTTTATAAAGGGTTTGGGGATAAAACGATTGAAAGGATTAGATAATGAATATCGTTTTGTTAGGCGCTCCTGGTGCTGGTAAAGGTACGCAGGCCGCCAAGCTCGTGGAAAAGTATGGTTTTGCTCATATTTCCACTGGCGACATCCTCCGCGCAGCGGTGAAGAACCAAACACCGCTCGGAATCGAAGCAAAGAAATACATGGACGCAGGCGATCTTGTTCCTGATGAGCTCGTGATCGGCCTCGTGAAAGAGCGCTTGAAGGACGATGACACCAAAGCTGGCTTCATTCTCGATGGCTTCCCGCGCACCTCTGCTCAGGCAGTTGCGCTTTCAACCGAGCTTGCTGAACTCGAGCGCCCCCTCGATGCAGCGTTGCTCGTCGATGTTGATAAAGAAGTTATCATCGGTCGTTTGACCTCACGTCGCGTTTGCCGCGACTGTGGCTACATCGGCACGGAAGCTGATAAGGTCTGCCCGAAGTGCGGCGGCGAAATGTATCAGCGTGACGATGACAATGAAGCTACCGTGCGCAATCGTCTTGATGTTTACGAGAGCTCCACGGCTCCACTCATCGACTATTATCGCGGTTGTGGCTTGCTCATCGAGATCAACGGCGATCAGGATCCTGAAGTTGTCTTTGCTGATGTCCAGAAGGCGCTCGATCTGTAAGCCTACGGTAAATATATAAGGGTCACGCCCCTAAAAGTAAAAGAGCCTTCGAAGCAGTGATCCATTCCGCGCTCGTGAGATCGGAATGACCTTTCACCTGCTTCGAGGGCTTGTATTGTTATGAAGCATTTTCTCTCTCAACATAAGCAAATCGAAGATCGCTTGCAAACGCTGCGCAGCGTGCTGACGTTTTGCTTCGGCATCGGCTATATCGCCAATGTCTTTCTTGCGCAGCCTCTCCTTGCGCTGATCAATACCATCATGCTCGTTCTTGCGGTGATCTTGAGCTTCATCGCCACGAAGGGATCAACGCGCATGATCGCCGCGGTCCTTCTCTTCGTTGGTGCATTCCTGCTCATTTACGCGCAAGCTCCGCTCGATGTTTGGGAAAAAGCGCTCTTGGAGAATGGCTACCTGCTAGCGATGTTCATCATGGTTCCGCTCATCAGCTTGCCGGTGCGCTACGGCGGTTACAACGAATCGCTTGAGGCTCTATTCGAGCGCTTTGGGAATAGCGAGAGCCGCTTCTATGGTCTTGTGAGCGTGATGACCGCGTTTCTCGGGGTGCTCGTGAGCATCGCTTCTGTGCCGCTCACCTGCGAAGTTGCTCGTTCGAGCCGCTTCGCTGGTAATGCCCGCGTGCTTGCGACCGCACTCAGCCGCGGGTTCATCACCTGCCTTTTCTGGGCGCCCACCACCGCCACCATCGCGCTCTCGCTGCAGCTTACGGGCGCCGACTGGCTCTCAGTGCTGCCATTTGGCCTGCTCTTCGCGATCGTGGCTGGCTTCATCGGCTGGGTTATGACAACCCTTCGCGAGCGTTTCATCATCGGGCGTTCCCGCGCGCAGGATTCTTCAAATGTGCTTCCATCGATACCGATCTCGAAACTGGCTCCTCTCGTTCGTCAGATAAGGGGAAGGGCGCTGGATTATTTCGGCCAGGCGCAGGCGCGCTCGATCACAAGAAGATCGCCGAGTTGATCCTCTTCTCCGTGCTCTACATCGTTGCTGTCATGCTGGTCGGGCAGTGCCTCGGGATCTCGATCATCGTGGCGGTCGCCTTGATGTCGATCCTCATTCCGATCATCTGGATGGCGGCTATCAAGCGCACGGTGCTGTTCAAGCAAAAGGTGAAAGAGGAGTACGTTGCGGTCAAACTGCCCAATGTGAAAGGCCAGATGATCCTCTTCACAGCAGCTGGTGTACTGGCTTCGGGAATCAGCTATTCGGGTGTCGGAGAGATGGCGGTGACGGCTCTGCTGCAGGTTACGAACGAAGGAGTGCTCGCGGTGACCATCCTCGTCATGGCGCTCGCGCTGGTCTGCTCAGCTTTTGGCGTACACCCGCTTGTCTACACTACGGTTATCGGTGGTTCTCTGAGCGCTGTTCAGCTGGGGGTCAGCCCCGTGTACTTGGCGTTGCTCCTTGCTATGGGCTGGGCGCTTGGCAATGCGGTGTGCCCGACTTCGGCGAACACCATTGCGGTATCGCAACTGGTCGAACGCTCGCCCTTCAAATTGGCCTTGAACTGGAATGTGTCCTACGTGTTAGTGAGCACGGTGATCCTGATTGCGTTGCTGTGGCTGGGGCATTGTCTTGCGCTATGTTGATCTCTGAAGCGTCTCTTTCTTGTATTGATCGCATCCATTGGTCAGGTGGCCGTGAAAATCAGGCCAAATGAAGGCCAGCGCACCGAGCGCACCTATCGAAGTGCTCGCGCTTTTGTTTCTGCAGGGGTTCTTTTACAATGAATCTCAATGGATTTTGAATATCACATAAACCGTCATCGCGAGCAGGTCAGCAAAGGCCTGAAGCTTGCGCGCAATGTGCTCGTTATCGTGCTGATCGCGCTGTTTCTTGAAGTATTCCTCTTCAACATCAATCATTATCGCTCAAGCGGATACGAGACGATCTCGCTCGACGATGAGCTCACCTTCACCGAGACAAAGGGCGAATCGTATCGCATAACGGCGGCGAACCATCTTTTCGAGATTCACGATCTCAATAAAGAGGTCAAGAACATCCACATCGAATTCGACCAAGCGCAACCCGCTCAAGTGGTTCCGATACAGATCAACTTCACGGATTCGGCGCATGAGTCGTATTTCTACGACACTGAATTCACGGCGGGCATCCCGCTCGTAGACGTGAGCACGAATAACTGGCAAAGTCAGTACATCTATCTTGAGACAACCGGCTACGTCGATGACCTGCGCATCGATTTCGGCGACAGCGAAACGCTCTATCCGCTGGTGCTCAAGTCACTCACGATCAACGCTCCTGAGCCGTTCTTCTTCAATAACCTGCGCTTCATGCTGGTGCTCGGCGTCCTCCTCCTTATCTATTGCTTCCGCCCGAAGTCTGCCATCTATCGCATCTTCATCGTCAAACACGAGCGCAAGGCGAAGGCGGGCATCATCGCTACGATGCTCGTGGAAATCGCGCTCGTTTCGAGCTTCATCCTCATGGGCTCGAACCTGGTGGGCGTGGCAACCTCAAGCTACAATTCAGGATCGTGGGACGGCAAATCGCCTGTCACGTTCTTCGAGGTGGGTGGCGACAACGCGCAGCAATACGCAGAGCTTGCGAAATCCATGACGCGGGGCGAGCTCTACTTGGAAGAAGAGCCGCCCGAATGGCTCGTCAAGATGGACAACCCCTACGATAAGAGCGCGCGCGATGAATTCCAGAAGGCTACCGGCGAAGAACCGCTCTTCGACGTGGCCTATTACGATGGCCACTACTACGTCTACTTCGGCGTGCTGCCCGTGCTCATCTTCTACCTGCCGTTCTACCTGGTAACGGGTGCGAACTTCCCGACCGCGATCGGGGTGCTCATATGCTGCATCCTCTTCATCGCCGGCTGCACGGCACTGCTCCATCGCTTTGCGCGCTTCCACTTCAAACGGGTGAGCCTTGGCCTGTTCCTGCTCTTGCAGATCCCGCTCATCTTCTGCTCGGGCATGCTCTATCTCGCGAAGTTCCCCACGTTCTATTCGCTGCCGATCATCATGGCGCTAGCGCTCGTGGTGTGGGGCCTTTACTTCTGGATGCGCGGAAGAACGAGCAAGCGGGCAGGGAAGTGGTACTTGGTAGGCTCGCTGTGCATGGCGCTCGTGGTCGCGTGTCGCCCGCAGTTCCTTGTCTTCTCGCTTCTGGCCTTTCCGCTGTTCTGGCGCAAGTTCATCACGTCACGCTATATCACCACGCGAAAGGGTATGCGCGAGTTCGCTTGCCTGGTCTTGCCTTACATGATCGTTGCGCTCGGTGTCATGGTATACAATTACGCACGCTTCGGCTCTCCTACGAATTTCGGCGCGAACTACAACCTCACGCTCAACGACATGACACAGCGCGGCACGGTGTTCGGGCGTTTCTTCCCGGCGCTCTTCGCCTACTTCTTGCAAACCCCCTCCACCGATGCCACCTTCCCCTGGCTACTGCCTACGCCCTTCGATACCACCTATATCGGCCAGACGGTGAAAGAGGTTACGTTCGGCGGCATCTTTATGTGCTTGCCGGTCCTGTGGGTGCTCTTCTTCTCGAAGCGCCTGTTGAGCTTCCGCATTCGCCAGCACGAGACACGAACCGTTGCGGGCGTGATCTTGCTCATGATCGTTGCTGGGTTCGTGGTCGCCTTGCTCGATGCGCAGATGGCGGGCATCCTGCAGCGCTACTATGCTGATTTCACGTTCCTGTTCCTGGCGGCGGTGGTGCTGCTCTGCTTCATAGCGAACGAGGCGATCGACCATCGTTCTGCCACCTATAAGGTTTGCCAGCACGTGCTCATGGCACTGGTAGCGATCAGCCTCTTCTACTCCATGCTCATGTGTTTCGTTCCTGAAACCGGGTGGCTTTCTGAGGCCTATCCGTGGGCCTACCAGAACCTCGTTGAGATGGTCGTCTTCTGGAGCTAGTCCACGCGCGACGCTCCGCCGCTGAAGTGCGAACGTGCAGCAGGAAAGACCTTCCGCTCCCATCCGTTCTTTTTGTTCGTTTAGTGTCTGTTCAATGGATAGACCGTCAATTCATTTGCCTTGCACGCGCGCTCACCCCTTTTACCGAATTGATGCGGTTATGCCAAGAACGAACCCTTCGGTCTGGGGGTTCGTTGCTACAATGAAAAAGCGCATTTTTAGCGCAGCCTAAGTTGAGAGGAGAGGTATGTCACAGCTGACCGAAATTCGCTGGCATGCACGCGCTGGTCAAGGCGCGGTAACGGCAGCGAAGCTCGTTGCAGATACGGCAATGTTGCAGGGCAACTTCATCCAGGCAATGCCTGAGTATGGTCCTGAGCGTACGGGTGCACCCCTGAAGGCTTACACCCGCGTGTCGAGCGAGCCCATTGAAGTCCACAACAACATCTTAAACCCGGACATCGTCATCGTCTTGGACGATACGTTGCTCGCTTCGACCAATGTAACGGAAGGTATGCCTGAAGACGGCATCATCATCTTCAACACCACCATGACCCCCGCAGAAGCGCGCGCTGCCGTGAACGCTCCTGCTTCCATGCGTGTTGCTACCGTCGATGCGACTGGCATCGCACTGGCAACCATCAAGAAGGACATGCCGAACACTCCTATCGTTGGCGCGCTCGCTAAGGTTGCTGGCTTGTTCCCGATCGACCTCGTGAAAGAGCGTCTCGTCATCACGTTCGGCAAGAAATTCAGCCAAGAGATGATCGACGCGAACCTCGAGTCCGCCGATCGCGCATATGAGGAGGTGCAGGAATAATGGCAGAGCAGATCTCTTACAGCGGCACCGCTGGATTCGACTACGATGGCTTCGATAACTGGAAGCTCTCTGATTATCCCGAAGGCTATGTCTGCCCGAACCCTGGCACTTCGGTCAACTGCTACACCGGTGGCTGGCGCTCCATGCGTCCGATCTGGGATAGCGAGGCTTGCACCAACTGCATGCTCTGCTGGGTTTACTGCCCAGATTCATCCATCGAAGTCAAAGATGGCGAAATGACCGGCATCGACCTGTTCCACTGCAAGGGCTGCGGCGTTTGCGTGAACGAATGCAAGTTCGATGCGCTCACGCTCATCTCTGAGGCAGAAGCTCAGGCTCAAGAGAAGGAAGGGGAGTAAACCATGGCTGAAAAGAAACCATTCTCCGCTACCGGCAATCAGATGGTCGCTGAGGCTATCCGCCAGGCAAAGCCAGATGTTATGGCAGCCTATCCTATTACTCCTCAGACCACCATCGTCGAAACGTACGATAAATTCGTAGCAGATGGCCGCGTTCACACTGAATATGTTCCGGTCGAATCTGAGCATTCAGCACTTTCTGCTTGCATCGGCGCTTCTGCTGCAGGTGCACGTGTTGCAACCGCAACCAGCTCTCAGGGTCTGGCCTACATGTGGGAGGAACTCCACATCGCTTCCGGTATGCGTTGCCCTATCGTCATGGCTAACGCGAACCGCGCCATCTCTGCTCCTATCAACATCCATGGCGATCATTCCGACGTTATGGGTGCTCGCGATGCAGGTTGGATCATGTTCTTCGCTGAGACCGCTCAGGAAGCATATGACAACACGGTAATCGCATTCCGCGTTGCTGAAGATCCTAACGTGCTGCTTCCGGTCATCACCTCGCTCGATGGCTTCGTCACCACCCACGCCATGGACGTGTGCGTGATGGAAGACGACGAAACGGTCGAGAAGTTCGTGGGCGAATACAAGCCGCTCTATCCGCTGCTCGACACCGAGCATCCGGTCGGTCATGGCATGTTCGCTACGCTCGGTCCTGATTACATGAAGATGAAGCGCATCGAACGCAATGTCATCACCAATTCGATCGACATCATTGAAAAGCATGGCAAGGAGTGGGCAGAGATCACGGGTCGTCCGTTCGATCTCGTTGATGCTTGGGGTTGCGAAGATGCAGACTACATCGTGGTTTGCCTGGGCTCCAATGCGGGCAACGTTCGCTTCGAGGCACGCAAGCTTCGCGAAGAAGGCAAGAAGGTCGGCGTTGTTCGTCCGCGCGTCTTCCGTCCGTTCCCCGAGAAGCAGATCGCAGAGGCATGCAAGAACGCAAAGGGCATCGCGGTCATCGACCGTAGCGATTCCTTCGGTTCGCCGTCTGCTCCGCTTGCACTTGAGGTACGCAACGCGCTCTATCGTGCAGGCTTGAACATTCCAGTTTCTGATTACATCGCAGGTCTTGGCGGTGCTGATATCACGCTCGACCAGATCAAGCAGGTTTATACCGAGCTTGAGCAGGGCGGCAACAGCTCGCTTACCTACCTGGGTGTCGAAGAATAAGAAAGGGGCACAAAATGGCTAATATCAAAGAATTATCTGCTCGCCCCGATGAGTTGGCTCCAGGTCATCGTCTTTGCGGCGGTTGCGGCGCATCCATGGCGGTTCGCCAGGTGCTCATGGGCTCTAACGATTACGACGTAGTATGCGC
>OLNX01003733.1_pt1 | contig 10029 bp, 7 predicted proteins | sample 1672611 | NCBI WGS metagenome assembly OLNX01 (sample SAMEA3136705, study PRJEB25190) | human gut metagenome
AATACTTCACCGCAGAGACGGCTGATAACGCCGGGACCTGCCATTGACATGGTGATGATCGGTCTGTCTGCATAGTTTGTGGTCATTTCTTCTGTAGCAGCAAGAAGTGTCAGAACGTCTTTTTTATTCTGAGGCATAACTGCAATCTTCGGAATATCTGCGTTCATATCCTGCATCTTGCGGAGACGATAGATGATATCTGCTTTTGCAGGAGTTTTGAAGAAGTCATGGTTGGAAGCAATGACTTTGACTCCGGCTGCGTGAGCACCGTCGATGATTTTTTTTACGATGTCATCTCCGGTAAAGATTTCAACGTCAACAAGATCAACATATCCGGTCTGAGCTGCTTTGATGTTCAGTTCTGCATAAGCTTCTGGCTCGATAGCTTTTTCGCCGCCTTCTTTGGAAGTACGGAAAGTCATAAGGAGCGGAATGTTTCCAAGAACCTCGCGAAGGTCTTTCAGTACATCTTCTACTTTTGCAAAATCAAATACACCTTCAAACCAGTCTACACGCCATTCAACAACGTCGATCGGAATAGAATCAAATGTTTTTGCTTCTTCAATGATATCTTCTTTTGTGACGCCAACGATCGGAACGATGATCTTCGGTGCGCCTGCACCAATCTCAATGTCACGGATTTTAACTGTATTCATGATGATTTCCTTTCTTTTTGAATTTTCACCCTGATATTATTTTAATTGTCTGCTTCAGCAAGAGCAACCATTTTTTTGTAACGGATGTTTACAAAGAGACCAAGTACAACACCTGCTGCAGTAAGTACGATGTTCATGATCATAACCTGAGAAGGCTGCATTTTGGATGCTGCTGTCAGGATTGTGTAGTTACACAGCGAAGATGCAATCATAACAAGTGCTGTAACAGTTCCTTTGATCTTAGGGAACAACATGTTGCATACGGATGTTGCAATCTGAAGAAGTCCGCCTGCGCCTGCCCATCCGATGATGAATGCACCGGCGATCATAAGTGTCTGGCTCTGTCCCATAAGTACAACGATCAGAGTTGCAAGGCAGATAACCGGGTAGATCACGATAAAACGAACGTCTTTGATCTTTCTTGTGAGCAGTGCTGTTACAACAAGTGCGATCAGGGTTCCTGCTGAGTAATAGGTCTGCATGATAGACGGGTCAGCCCAGCCTACGTTTTCTTTTGCAAAGTTCTGTGCACAGTTCAGCCATAACTGGAAAGTACCTGTGCAGGTGAATCCGATCAGGATCATAGCTACGGATTCAAGTGAGAAATGAGTATGTTTCAGGCTGTCGATAAGTCCTTCTTTCTTGCCGGCTGCTTTCTGGTCTGCATCCGGAAGCGGGAACAGGAATACCAGTACAAAAAGTACAAGGTAGATGATTCCACATCCGAAGAATAAACGGTTGTAGGAAGTAAGTCCTGCAGCAGTAGTAGCTACGGTTGCACCGAGTACGAATGGAAGCATCATCTGAGCGATAGCGATGAAGAATTTGATTCCCATTGTAGCAACGCCAGGAGCTTTGTAGATGATCTCGGAAACTGCCGGGTAGATACCTGTGTCAAGGAATGAGTTTGCGATACCGCCGACGATCGCGCATATATAAGCGATTGTGTATCCGCCGTTTGTTCCGGCATTAAATGCGAGTGCCAGACCGACCAGATAGATCGCATAGGAAGCACTTCCAATCGCTGTGGAAATACGGCGTCCTAATTTGTCTGAAAGCGGGCCTGCAAAAGGAAGGGCGATCAGTCGTCCAAGACCTAATGCTGCTGAAATTGCGGTGATTGCCATGGCTTCCACACCCCATGCGGTTGCCAGAGCTTCCTTAATAACTGCCTGTCCTAAGATAGAACATCCAACACCGTGGATAAAATAGTTCAAGTACAGAATCAATGCACTTGGCAGGTACTTTTTGTTCATGGTTCTCTCCTTTTCCTGTGAAACATTTGTTTTTTTACTTGTGTTTTGTTCTGTCACAAACAATGAATGCCTTTTTTTAATGAAAAGCTTTTATCAAAAGCCTGTTAAAAAAATAACATTTATCTGTATTTTAACAGGTACAATTCGTGTAGTCTAATGCTTTTAAAGCGAAAAACCAATGCATTGAATGCATTAATATGATATACTAGGAACAAAATAATTATTGCGTATAGGAAACATCCCGCGAGGTGTTTTGACATGAATATGGCAAAATCCCGAGACATACGGGGCAAAATGCCATCACCGAAGGTGATTTGGAATGCATTTTGACCAAGTTGCTGTGAACGGAGTGAACAGTAACACTATTTTCTAAAAATTATCTTAAAATAATTCAGACCTGTAGTAATTAACAGTCGACTATGATAAAATGATTTACAGTGACTATTCTGAAAAAAGAGAGTCACAATATGATTTATAATAAATATTGAGGTGAGAATCGTTGGTTTTAGAACATAAAGAAATTCAAAGCCTCAGTGACTTTTTTACAGAGTTGGGGAAGCGTAGGGAAAAGGGTGTTTATTTTTACCGTATCAATGGTTACTCGGAAGAAATCGGCAGATTTCTGTACGATTATTATGATGCCGCGGGGAAATGCGGAGTGATCGTTGAGGGTAAGATACCGAATCCCACGGAGGGGAATCTGTCTTATTACTATGAAATGATGGGGAATGATTTTCAGCTCAGCATGGGCTTTATCATGTCAGGGCTTCAGAAATGGCTCCCCAGGATGAATCGTTCACAGAACGAGAATGTAGCCGCTTCCATCTATGATTCACTGGAGGAACTGAGAAGAGCGGGAAAAACTGAAAATATGCTCAAGAATGCATATATCAAGTTTATGTGCTGGCTTTATTACAAATTTGAGCGGATCGTGAATCAGCTCGGACAGCAAAATGTTCCCAAGATCCTCTATGTTGGTTCGATCAGTAATTATGAACTTCTGCTGATTTCTGTTCTTTCAAATGCAGGATGTGATGTGGTCCTTGCAGAACCGATGGGAGATGAAGCGTATCTGAAACTTGATCCGCAGTCTCAGAAATCTACTTTATATACAGGAGAAAACGTCGGAGGATTCCCGGCGGATTTTTCACTTAAGAAACTGAGAGCAGAGGTTGAGAAGGCAGAGGAGAATCAGAAGTTGTTTGGTTCAAAGGATGGGCTTATCAATTGCACAAATGCCTGGATCGAAGGAAGTGGACTGGCAGATATCCTCAAAGCACCGGAGCAGCGCGGCGACAGGGAGGATCTTTTTTATAACTGTTATCTGCGGATAGGTGGTGTGGAGGATAAACTTACTTATGCAAATGATCTGTACCAGTTTTATCTGGAACTAAAGAATCAGAAGCGGCAGACAGTGATCGTGAATGGCAGCATTCCAAACCCGACAACAGATGAGATCATGAAGATCCGCAGAAACCACTATACAGGAGTGGAGCAGATGATCGCGGATCTGCAGATGAATATACAATATCCGGTGAGCCCGGTTCTGCAGGCAGTACTCTGCAGGGCTTTTGCAGAAGTGATGAAGCTGGAAGCAGGAGAGCCGGAGATCAATCTTAACAGACTGATGAATAAGGGCGTGTATCTTTTGTGCTGGATCCGGAGATATCAGAACCAGATTTTTAAGAACTGGAAGAAAAACGACACAGGTTGTTTTATCCATCTGGGCGCATGTCAGAATGTAAATGAAGTTCTTTTTATGAAATTTCTGGCGAGAGTGCCGGTGGATGTCCTGATTCTGTGTCCGGACCGGAATGAACACTGCATGATTGAAGATACTCTTTTATATGAGATAAATTATGAGACTTCAATGAAATTGGATCAGTTTCCGGAGCAAAACGCACAGCTTCATATAGGAACTGCCGCGTATCATGCAGAACGGGAACTGGATACACTGATGTACAATGACTCTGTGATATTCCGGGATCAGCAGTTTACGAAAGCCAATACGATCTCGCTGCAGACTATGGACAGGGAGATCAAGCTTCTCTGGAATACGGAGATGAAATACAGACCAAATTTCAGTACGGCTGACGGAACCGTGAACATGCCGGTGATTTTTTCAAAAATATCCGGCGTGAAGGACAGGAAAACAGAGGATTACTGGATCTCGATCAAACAGTTGATGACACCGGAAACGGTGGTGATCGATCATCCTCCGTTTCTGACTTCCACATCACCGAATCCGATTAAAATGTACGCGGCGGAATTTTTCCGAAACGGGAAACTGCAGCGCAGGAAGATCCGGAATCATCCGGCATATCCGTATGGATTTCTCCGGGAAGAGATGCAGGAGTACATCCTGGACAAGCTGGAGGCGTTGATCGAGCAGCGGCTGATCCGGGGAACATTTGAGAATGGAACAGAATATACGATCATATCTGTCGCACTGAACCTGCCGAAACAGGTCACGCGGCTGATACAGAATTTTGATTTTACGAAGAAGAATCCGAAACTGATCTACATCAATGCTTCAGAAGTACTGATCACTTTGGAGGATTCTGTCTATGCAGCATTTTTGAACCTGCTGGGATTTGATGTGCTTTTCTTTGTTCCGACAGGCTATAATATGGATAACCATTTTAACCAGAGATTAATGGAAGAACATCAGACAGGAGATTTTATGTATGATCTGCAGGTTCCTGACTGGAATACGATTCCATTAACAGCACACACGTCATGGCGTGACAGACTATTCAGGAAAGGATAAAGTGTTATGGGAATTGATTTCAGCAAGGTAACACCACCGGCATCACCCGTGGAATCTGCACCGGCAGCCAGCACTGAGATTGAGACAGTGCAGCCATATGATATCATGGCAGACCGTCAGCAAATGAATGAAACACTGACGAATTCCGAGGAGGTCGACGCACTTGTAAGCACGATCGAGGTCAATAATCTCGAAACGATCGTTTCTTTCGGTGCAGAGGCGGCAGAGGAGATTGCAAAAGCATCGGATGTTGTTCTGAACAGCATGAGTATGAGCCAGCTGGATGAGTCCAGTGAGATGCTTGAATCGCTGTCCAAGATCATGTCAAAGTTTGATCCGAGTGAACTTCAGGAAAACAAAGGTCTGTTTAACAAGCTGTTTGGAAATATGAAGAAACAGCTCGAAAAGATCCTCGACAAATATCATACAATGGGAGAGGAAGTAGACAAGATCTATGTGCAGCTCCGTGAGTATGAGGGCGAGATCAAGCAGTCCAACCGTAAGCTGGAGCAGATGTTTGATGCAAATGTCGATTATTACCATCAGCTTGTCAAATACATTCTTGCCGGTGAGCAGGGCTGCCGTGAACTGGAAGCTTACATTGCACAGCGCCAGGCAGATTTTGAGGCGACAGGAGATAACTCCATTCAGCTTGAACTGGCAGGACTGAACAATGCACTTATGATGCTGGAACAGCGTACACAGGATCTTCGCGTTGCTGAGAATATTGCGATCCAGTCCATTCCGATGATCAAGACAATGGCATACAGCAATATGAACCTTGTCAGAAAGATCAATTCAGCGTTTATCGTTACGCTTCCGGTCTTTAAGCAGGGGCTTGCCCAGGCAGTCATGCTCAAACGCCAGAAGATCCAGGCAGAGGCGCTGTCAGAACTTGACAAGAAGACAAATGAAATGTTGATCAAAAATGCCAGGAATACAGTTGAGCAGTCCAAGATGACAGCGAGACTTGCAAGTGGAAGTTCCGTCAAGATCGAAACGCTGGAAACAACGTGGAGAACGATCGTCAATGGTATCGAGGAAACGCAGAACATTCAGAAGGAAGCAAGAAAACAGCGTATCGACGATGCGGCCCGCCTTGAGAATATCAAACAGGAATTTCTCAAAACCTATGGTGGTGCAGGCAAATAAAACATGTTAAAATTTCTCAAAAGAGGAAATCATAAAGGAGGAAACAGCTATGCCAATCAATTTATCAAAAGGACAGAAAGTAGATCTTACAAAGGGAAATCCGGGCTTAAAGAACATCATGGTAGGACTTGGCTGGGATGTAAATGCTTTTGACACAGGTGCAGATTTTGACCTTGATGCAGCAGCATTTATGCTTGGTTCCAATGGTAAATGCCCGACGGACAAAGAATTCATCTTCTATGGAAATCTTGAACATCCGTCAGCTTCCGTAAAGCATATGGGAGATAACCGTACTGGCGAGGGCGAAGGTGATGATGAAGAACTGGAAGTTGTTCTTGCCGATGTTCCGTCAAATGTTGAGAGAATTGCTTTTACAGTAACGATCTATGAGGCAGAGGCAAGAAGACAGAACTTCGGCCAGGTGTCCAATGCATATATCAGAATCGTGGACAAAGATACAAACCAGGAACTGATCCGTTATGATCTGGGAGAGGACTTCTCCATCGAAACAGCTATTGTTGTTGGAGAACTTTACAAACACAACGGTGAATGGAAATTCAATGCGATCGGCAGTGGATTCCAGGGCGGTCTGGCAGCACTCTGTGGACATTATGGAATCGAAGTTGCATAAGTTTTTTTATAACAGAAACAATGTTACACGTTAACTGACTGGCAAAATGCCGGGAGGAGACAGAATATGTCGATTAGTTTGCAAAAAGGACAGAAAGTCAGCCTCAGCAAAGAGAGTGCGGGACTTTCAAACGTACTCGTAGGACTTGGATGGGATGCAGTGGAGCAGAGATCAGGGCTGTTCGGACTTTTTAAGGCGGCAGATATTGACTGTGATGCGACTGCTATCCTGCTGAAAAATGGTAAATTTGTGGATAAGACAGATGTTGTTTATTTCGGAAATCTTGTGCACAAATCAGGCACGGTCCGTCATATGGGAGATAACCTGACGGGCGAGGGAGAAGGCGATGATGAGCAGATCCTCATTGAACTTTCCAGGGTGCCGCAGGAGTATGACAAGATTGTGATCGTTGTAAATATCTATTCAGCAGTCCAGAGAAAACAGCATTTTGGAATGATCAAAAATGCGTTTATCAGGATCGTAGATGGAAATACCAATCGCGAGATGTGTAAATATGACCTTACCGAGAGCTATTCCGGTATGACCGCAATGATTTTTGGAGAGATCTACAGACATAATGGAGAATGGAAATTCGGAGCTATCGGTCAGGGTACAAAGGACACATCGATCGGCGATCTTTGCAGACGGTATGTATGATGATGTGAAGAGTTTGGGAAGAGAAACTTTTGCAGTTTCTCTTCCTGCTTCATTATCAGAATATATATAAATTTATTTTAAGAGAGGAATTCACCAAAATGAGTGAAAAACTAAACAGGAAAGCTCTTGAACAGGGCTTGACGGAGGAGCAGGCAGCGCAGAGCAAACAGCAGTATGGAACCAACGCACTTGCCAAGAAAGAAACAGAGTCACTCTGGTCTATGTTCATCGGTGCTTTTGATGATATCTGGATCAAGGTTCTATGTCTTGCACTGGTACTCAAGATTGTACTTGCAATCCTTGGCGTGATCGTTCCGGCACTGAGCGGCGACAATGATGTCGTTGAGATCATCAGTATCGTGATTGCGATCGCACTTGCGACTGGATTCAGCACTTTGTCTGAATACAGAAATACATCACGAAGTGAGGCTTTGCAGGAAGAGTACAGCAAAACCTACGCCAAAGTATTCAGAAACGGCAAACTTGTCAAAGTTCTCACAAGTGATATTGTTAAAGGCGATACCATTCTGATCCAGGCAGGTGATAAAGTCCCGGTTGACGGACTTGTTTTCAAAGGCAATGTGAAAGTATCTCAGGCAGCTCTGAACGGAGAATCCCGTGATGAGTCCAAGTCCGCAGCAGATACCATGGAAGAAGCAGAATCTACAGATTATTCTTCTGCACATAAAGTATTTATGGGATCAGTCGTTACTAGCGGCGAGGCATATATGGTAGCAACCGTGATTGGCGATGCATCCGAACTTGGTAAGATCAACAAAGCCCTTACCGATGAAAACGAGGAAGAAGAGCGTAAAGATACTTCCAGCCTCAAACTTGAAGTTGTTGCCGGCGGAATCGGTAAACTTGGTGTTTCAGCAGCAGCGATCGCAGGTGTCCTGCAGGTTGTTCTTTCTATCATGCGAGCAGATGAAGCAATCACACCAGTATTTGTACTTCTTCTGATCGCAGAGGCTGTTATGCTGATGGCCTCCATCGTTATCATGGCAGTACCGGAAGGTCTTCCGATGATGAACAGCCTGGTTCAGTCCATGAACACAGAATCCATGTATAAGAAAAACATCCTTGTAAGCCATAAGGCAGCTTTTTCTGATTCTGCTTACATGAACCTTCTGTTCAGTGATAAGACAGGAACCATTACCGAGGGAAATCTTTCACTGGTAGAGTTTGTCCTTGGAGACGGAAGAATCGTTGACCATGTCTCACATAATGATTTCCTGGAAGCGATCACTCTGAATAACCTTGCAAAAATCTCTGAAGGTAAAGCGATCGGAAGTAACAACATGGACCGTGCACTTCTAACCTATGCTATTTCCAAGGGTGCTCCGGATAAAGTTGATGCGTCCAAAGTAAAAGAGATCAGCGGATTTGATTCCGAGAAGAAATGTGCAACCGTAGAACTAAATGATGGCACTGTTTACTGGAAAGGTGCAACAGAGAACATCATCAATGACGTGACACATTATATGACAGAAGATGGCAGCATCGCAGAATTTACATCTGCAGAGAAAGCCAAAGTGGAAGAGCAGATGGTCGCACAGGCGAAGAGAACTATGAAACTTCTCTCCGTAGTGAAGATCATTGGTTCCCAGAAGATCCTTCTTGCAGTCCTTTCTCTGCGAGACAACGTAAGAAAAGATGCGATCGAAACAGTTGAAGTCCTGAACCGTGCCGGAATCCAGGTAGTCATGGTTACCGGTGATGCCGAAGAGACCGCCGTTGCGATCGCAAAAGAAGCCGGAATCCTCAAAGATGAAAAGACAGAAGTTGTTCTTACTCATGATGAACTGGAACAGCTTTCTGATGATGAGCTTAAGAAAAAACTTCCGAATCTTCGTGTTGTCAGCCGTGCGAAACCTCTGGACAAGAAACGCCTTGTCACAGTTGCACAGCAGCTTGATGATGTCTGTGGTATGACCGGAGACGGTGTCAATGATGCACCTGCTCTGAAACAGGCGGATATCGGATTTGCAATGGGAGATGGAACCGCAGTTGCACAGGAAGCAGGCGATGTTGTCATCCTGAATAACAGTTTGACTTCTATCAAAGACTGTGTACTGAACAGTAGAACGATGGCAAAATCCGTCGGCAAATTCCTGATCTTCCAGTTAACTGTAAATATCAGTACCCTGTTGATGAACATTCTGGCACCGATCCTTGGCTGGACAGAGCCATTCTCTATCGTACAGATCCTGTGGATCAACCTGATCATGGATACACTGGCAGCTATGGCATTCGGCGGTGAGCCGATCCTGAACCGTTATATGAACGAGCAGCCGGCAAAGAGAAGCGACAATATCCTGACAGGATATATCAAATCTGCAATTGGTGTAAGTTCAATATTTATCACTCTGGGATCTATCCTGATCCTGGAAAATGTCGGCGGAATCACAACAGCAGTTATGCCGGCAGGATGTTCAAATCCGGATCTGTATGAGAAGACCTTTATGTTTGCATTCTTTATTTATGCGATTATCTTTAACAGTCTGAATACCAGATCTGAGAGATTTAACCTGTTTGAGCATATTGGAGAAAATAAGAGATTTATCCTTGTAATGGGTGCGATCTTTGTTCTTCAGACAGTCCTGATCCAGATCGGTGGAGAAGTCTTCAGTACAACTCCTCTGACACTGAAAGCACTGCTTGTTTCCATGGTTCTTGGAGTACTGATCATCCCTGTGGATATGGTACGAAAAGCGATCATGAGATCTAACAAATAAAAAGAGCTGATTTTGAAATATCCCCTGCTAAAGTGGCAGGGGATATTTTTTTAACAAATGTAGCAAGAATTCCCTCACCTCTATAGGTGAAGGGATGAATTGCACCTTTGAGCATATCTGCTCGAATAATTCATAAAAACACTTGTTCTTATAAAACAAATATATTATA
>OLNX01003735.1_pt1 | contig 10022 bp, 5 predicted proteins | sample 1672611 | NCBI WGS metagenome assembly OLNX01 (sample SAMEA3136705, study PRJEB25190) | human gut metagenome
TCCATTCAGGCGGCGTATCATCCCGATCGCCTACGTTACCCCGTGAAGCGCACGAACCCCAAGGGTTCCGACGATCCCGGTTGGGTGCGCATCACGCTGGACGAGGCATTCGAGCTCGCAGGCAAAGGCCTGGGCGAAGTCGTAGACAAGTACGGCGGACAATCGATTTTCGTTATGTGCGGCACGTCGCGCGTTTGGTCGCTCGGCCCCTACCAGGGCATGAAGCAGCTGTTCGGCACCCCGAACGCGCACTTGGCGTACCAGGTTTGCAAGGGCCCGCGCCACTTCGCAGGCATCATGACCGACGAAATGGGCTCGCCCTGGATGGAAGTCGAGCAGGAGCCCAAGGTTTACGTGCAGTGGGGCACCGCAGTTGAGTACTCCAATTACGACACCACGAACCGCACCATTTCCGACGTTGCGCCGCACGCGAAGGCCCATATCCTGGTCGACCCCCGCGTCACCCCGCTCGGAAAAGAAGCCGATATCTGGCTGCCGCTGCGTCCTGGCACCGACGGCGCTATGGCTCTTGGCTGGCTGAACTGGATCATCGAGAACGAAGCCTACGATGACACCATGGTTCGCCGCTGGTCGAATGCCACCTTCCTGAATTGCGACGACAAGCCGTGGCTGACCGAAGGCTGGCTGGTCGAGGGCAACGGCGGCATCGACATGCGCACGAAGCTCATCACCGAGGCCGACATCATCGAGGGCGGCAAGTACCAGCGCTTCATGGTATGGGACGAGAACAACAACCGTTTGACCTACTGGGATGCCGAAGAGGGCAAGTGGGAAGGCGAGATGCACAAGATCCCGACCACGGGCTCCTTCATCGAGCATCCGCTCGAGGGTCTCGTGGCTCCCGGCTGGCTGCCCGACCCGTCGGTGTGGTGCGACCCGGCCGACGCCAAGTTCGACGCCTATTGGGATGAAGGCAACGAGAAGGGCAAGGTCACGAATCCGGCCGGCCTGCCCAAAAAGCCCGCGCTGTTCCCCGGCGAGGTGGCCGTTACCCTGAAGGACGGCAAGACCTACCAGTGCCGCACCGTGTGGGACGGCTTCCACGATCTGACGAGCCAGTACACCTGGGACAAGGTGGAGGAGATCACCGGCGTGCCCGGCGAGAAGGCCGAAGAGGCCGTGAAGGTGTGGACGACCCGCGTCGATCCGCGCCACGGCAACGGCGGCATCCACTTCCAGCTGGCCACCGACCAGAACGGCAACTCCATCCAGAACTGCCGCGTGCTGCAGATGCTCTCCTGCGTGACGGGCAACTCCGACGAGCCCGCCGGCAACCGCGGTTCCTGCAAGAGCCAGTTCGACGGCAACCCGGGCCGCTCCAACATGCAGAAGGCGGCGCCGTGGGGCGATGCTGCGAAGGTGTGGCCGGGCCGCGACTACTCGCTGGAGGAAGTCGCCAAGCACATGCAGGACTTCGTGCAGTACCTCATCGACGAGGACTCCCCGCTCGCCGAGCGCTACGGCAACAAGGTGCCCACCGACGAGGAGGCCATCGTCATCGCCAAGCGCATGGGCGGTGCCATGCTTCCCTCCCAGGGCTGGCCGAACCCGACGACCATCTTCATGCGCCAGGCCGGCCAGGTGGACGCCGATCGCTTCCCGCTCAACCGCTTCTGGGCTCGCTGGGCCGACGCGAACTGCATCTGGGACGCCTGCCTGCAGGATCCCGATTGGTCGCTGGCCATGGAGAACGAAAACAAGGAAGTGGGCTACAACGTCAAGGAGACCCTGTACACCCTGCACGGCGGCGTGTGCCAGTCCGGCGACATCATGAATATGGGCAACATTGCCCGCGCCTGGGACGCCACCACGCAGCTCGACTTCTTTGTCGACATCAACCTGTGGTTCTGCCCCAACAACGGCAACGCTGACATCATCTTCCCCTGCCAGCATTGGATGGAGCTCGATTCCACCCGCGTCTCCCAGGGTTCCGGCGGCATGTTCGGCTGCTGCTGTGCGGCCATCGAGCCTCCGGGAGAGACCATCTATGACCCCGACTGGAACGTGGGCATGTACAAGGCCATGGGCGTGCCGTGGAACACGAAGGATCCGGACGCCGCTCCGGCCGAGAACCTCAACTATGCGCCGCAGTGCCAGACCTTCATCGACAAGTGGACCGAACAGCTGGGCGACGACTACGACGCCTCCGGCGCGCCGAGCTACCTATGGCCCGACCACGACCGCGTGCTGAAGGACAACGTGGACAAGTGGTGCACCGCCGAGTTCCCCGAGGGCCCCACCTGGGCCGAGGCCAAGCAGTGGTTCACCGATCACGGTTGGATGGACTGCCGCGAGTGGCATCCCGAGCGCTGGGGCACCTTCCGCCGCCACGAGATGGGCTGGCGTCGTCAGCAGGGCGGCTTCAACCTGTTCCCGCTCGTGGACTTCCATCCCGGCTTCATGACCGCCTCCGGTTTGGTGGAGATCTGGTCGCTCGTGTGCGAGGCCTACATCTGCAACATGGGCGAGGTGCCGGAGGGCTCCGACAAGTGGGCGCACTCCGACCTGCCGCAGTTCCAGGGCGACGACGACCGCTTCCCGATCTACCGCGAGCCCACCGACTCGCCGGTGGCGAAGCCCGAGCTGTACGATGCCGCGCTCGTTGACCAGGCCGATGACACTTACTTCATGAACCATGGCTACAAGGACACCCTGAAGGCCATGCCCGACAACATCTTCCTGATGACCACGGGCTCCCGCCAGCCCACCTACTTCCACTCCGAGCATCGCCAGCTGCCCTGGTGCCGCGAGGTGTGGCCGTCTCCCCGCATCGAGATGAACCCGAAGGACGCCGAGCGATTGGGCCTCAAGCAGGGCGACTGGGTGTGGATCGAGACGCCGTGGGGCAAGGTCCGCGAGGTGCTCGATTTGTACTACGGCATTTCCCAGGGCGTGGTGAACGCCAACCATGCGTGGTGGTTCCCCGAGTTCGATACCGCCTCTCATGGCTTCGAGCTGGTGGGCATCAACGTGGTGAACGACCCCTACGGCCAGGACACCGTCGGCGGCTGCGCCACGATGCGTTCCACCCCGACCATCGTCTACAAGGCCACGGCCGAGAATTCCCCGTTCGGCAATCCGGTTCCGTGCGATCCGAATGGCGTCGAATGTATCCATGATGCCTCCGACCCGCGCCTGCGCGAGTGGGTGCCCACGGGCAAGGGCGTGCGCGCCCGCTTCGAAGGCGAACCCGAGTGGGATGGGAGCGTGATGTAAGATGGCCCGCTACGCTATCGTTACCGACCTGAACCGCTGCGTGGGCTGCCAGGCCTGCTCGGCGGCCTGCAAGACCATCAACGGCGTTATGCCCGGCGATTTCTGGATCAAGACGCTGCGCATCGGCCCCACCCCTAAAGAGGGCGGGAGCGGCGACTGGCCCGATGTGGAGATGTACTTCCTCCCCATCCAGTGCCAGCACTGCGAGGATCCCGAGTGCGTGAAGGTGTGCCCGACTCAGGCGTCGCACGTGACCGAGGACGGCACGGTGCAGATCGACAAAGACAAGTGCATCGGCTGCCAGTTCTGCGCCATGGCCTGCCCCTACGGCGTGCGCTACTTGAACGAGGAGGAGCGCGTCGTGGAGAAGTGCACGCTCTGCGAGCAGATCACCGCCCAGGGCGGTCTGCCCCAGTGCGTTATCCAGTGCGGTGGCCGCGCCCGCTTCTTCGGCGATTTGGACGAGGGTATCGATTCCTTCGAGGCGCCGGAGATCGGCTACGACGTCGATCGCTCTTATGACAATTTGTACACCGGCAACCGCGTGAAGCTGGGCGATATGGCCAAGGAGTACACCGAGGCCGACGTGCACCACCTGCCCGATGTGGGCAACGGGCCGCACTTCGCCTACATCCTGCGCGACCGCGACTGGAAGGGTGGGGAATAATGGAACTGCAATGGCCCCTTATCTTGTTCACCACGCTCTTGGCCTGGGCAGCCGGCCTGTTCGCGGCTCAGTGCGTCTGGGCGCTTCGCGGAAAGGGCGCCCGCGCCCAGATGCCGGCGTTCATCACCTCGGCCGTGCTTCTGGTCGTCGGCGGTATCGCCGTGTTCTTCCACCTGGAGCACTGGGAGCGCATCTTCAACGGCTTCGGCCACATGACCAGCGGCATCACCCAGGAGCTCATCGCCATCGTGGTGCTCGCCGTGGTGATGGTGGTGTACTTCGTGTACCTGCGTCGCGGAGGCGACGAGGCCAAGGTGCCCGCTTGGCTCGCAGCGGTCGGCCTAGTGCTGGCCGTGGTGCTCGTCGCCGTCATGGGCCACTCCTACATGATGGCCTCGCTGCCCGCCTGGGATTCCGTGCTGCAGATCGGCTCGCTTCTGGGCGCGGCTTGCGGCTTCGGCCCGGCCACCATGGCGGTGCTGTGCGCCGTGAAGGACGAGTCGCTCGACTATACCGCCAAGGTGAACGTCATCGGCCAGATCGTGAACGTGGTGCTTGTGGTGGCCTACCTCGTCGCTATGCAGGCGACGGTGGGCGCCTACACCCAGGTGGACTTCTGGTTCGACCCGACCCAGCCCACCATGGACATCGCTCCGACGGGCGTCACCGAGCCCCTCTCCGGCGCCTCGCTGCCCTTCTCGGTGGTCGCGCTCATCGCCGCGGCGTGCGGCGTGGCCGGCGCCTTCGTCGGCAAGGCGAAGAAGGATTGGAAGGTGTGGGGCGCGGTCTGCGTGGCCTGCGTGCTCGTGAGCGCGCTCGCCCTGCGCGTCGTGTTCTACATGACCGGCATCTCCATCTACCCGTTCTTCTAGAAGCAGATGGGGCGCGTGCCCGTGCGGCGCGCGTCCTAGCTTTGACGGACAGGCTGTCCGAACGGACTCAGCTTCCCGCAAAATGTCACAACTGAGAAGGCCTCCCCAGCGGGAGGCCTTCCTTGCGTTCGGAGATGGTGCGCGGCTTAGATGCGGCCTAGCTCAGCTTGCTGCCGAGATCTTTGACGGCGGCTACCTTGTCAGGCACCGTGTCTGAGCTGCCTAATAGTTGAGGCCGAAGGCCCACAGCGGCACGACGTTGGCGAAGCCGTACTCGATGTCGTCCTTGACCACATATCCCTTCTCCGCATTCTGCAGCTGATCGAAACCTTTGCTCTTGCCGCCCACCTCGAAGGTGATGCCGTCGATTTCGAAATCGGATACGGGGGATGCTGTCACCAGGTGGTTGACGCGCATTTGGTTGAAGAAGAAGGTCTCGCGAATCGTCCCTCGGTCGGAGCTCTCGTCGCCGAGGTTCATGAGGATGTTGGGATTGTCCAGATACACTTTCTCAACTTTACCGAGAAGGTTGATGGACGAGCCGGATTGCCTGAGCCGGGCTATCATCCCCGCTTTCTCCATGAACATGAAGTAGTCCTCAAGATTGTTGCGGCTCACCTCGATCTTGCCGGCAATGCTCGCCATGCTCGGCTTGAAGGGGGCCATGGTGCTTATGAGGGCCATCAGACGTTTGAGTTTGCGGCCGGTCGCGGCGTTCATGTTGGCGAATTGCGGTATGTCCACTTCCAAGGTGCGCATGATCACCTGGCCGAGTTCGATCTCGAATTCGGGATCGCTTCCAAACGGGTAGTAGCCGCTTGCGAGGTATTCTCTGAAAAGGGGAAGGGGGTGCTCGACTTCTGGGATTGCGGCCTTGTGGGCGAGTATCTCCTCGAGCGTGTAGGGCTCGCAGCTGATGTTGTGGCGCATGGCGAGAAACTCTCGGAAGGAGAGGCCCTGCAGGTGGTACTTGGGTGCCCGACGGCTGAGGTCTGCCTCGCCTTTTTCGATGTCGAGCACCGAGGAACCGGTGAAGCGCACGTGCAGGTGGGGGAAGGAATCGTAGATCGCTTTCAGTTCGCGTGACCACCCTTCGTATTTGTGCACCTCGTCGATATAGAGAAAGGTGCCGCCGTTTTTCGAGAAAGCCTCGGCGGTATCGAAGAGCGTGTGCTCCGAGAAGTACATGCTGTCGGCAAATACGAAGAGGGACTCATTTGTCTGGTCGCTGTTGAGGATGTGCTGAAGGAGAAGGGTCGTCTTGCCCACGCCGCGAGGGCCGACAATGCCGAGCATGCGGCTCTCCCAATGAATATGCGGGTAGAGATACCGAACAAATTGGTTCGGCGTGCTAGCGAGCAGTCGATACATATTTTCATAGAGCTGATCCACGGGTGCCTCTTTCAATATTGCACTCATTGAGTGCAATATTTTAGCATATTCTGCACTCAATGAGTGCAACTTTCCTTTTAACTCTTTTAGGTTGCTCTAAAAGTTTTAGGTCGCTTTAACTCATTTAGCGAAGAAAGGCCTCCCAGTTGCGGGAGGCCTTTGAGGTCGCAGGAACGCTCTGCCGGTTGCCGCTAGCCCAGCTTACTGCCGAGCTCCTTGGCGGCGGCTGCCTTGTCGAAGTTGCCGCCGGTGCGCTTGGTGAGCTCGCCCATGACGCGGCCCATGTCCTTCTTCGTGGAAGCGCCCGTGTTAGCGAGCACTTCCTCAATGAGCGCCGCCAGCTCGTCGCCTTCCACCTGCTTCGGCAGGTACTCCTCCAGGATGGCCACCTGCTCGGTGAGGGTGTCGGTGCGCTCTTGGTTGTTCCCCGCTTTGATGGAGCCGTCGAGTGTCTCCTTCGTCTGCTTGATGGTGCGCTTGAGCATGGCGTCCACGTCGGCCTCGGTCACCTCGCGCCGCTCGTTTACCTCGATGGCCTTAAGCTCGGTGTGCACCTGGCGCAGAATGTCGCGCCGATGGTTGTCGCGCGCCTTCATGGCCGCTTTGATCTCATCCTGCAGCTGCTGGTATTCCATGAGCGTCCTTTCTCGGAAAATGATTGCCCTTATTATAGCGCGCTCTGCCGCTTCCCTGCCCCTCCCCGTAGGGGGCGACCTTGGTCGCCCCTCTCGACTGGCGAGATCACCTCGGTCGAGGAGGGCTGACCAAGGCCAGCCCCTACGGGACAAAGCATGCGGGGTTATGGTGGAAGGAGACTGGGGGCTATCCCTGTTGCAGCGAGCCCTTCACGATGCCGCGGGCGGCAAGGTAGGTCACCAGCATGTAGCCGCCGTAAATGACCAGCGTGAGGCCAGCGGCCATCATGATGGGGCCGACCGAGGACACGCCAATGGCGTCCAGCAGGGAATCGGACAGTACGCCGATGGCGCAGACGGAATGGCATACCGCCAGCCCCAGCGGCACGAGGAAGTACACGAGCACTTGGGCGAGCAGCGACCGATAGATCATGCCTCGGTCGCAGCCGAGCTTCCACAGGATGCGGTAGCGCGGTGTCGAATCGGACGCTTGGGAGAGCTGCTGGATGGCCAAAATGGCTGCCGTGGAAATGAGGAAGACGAAGCCGATGTAAAGTGCCAGGTACGTGATCATGAGGCGCAGCCCGGCAGACTGGGAGAGCATTTCGTTCGCCGTGAGAATGCGCGTGACCGGCCACAAGAGGCTCGCGTAGGGGTCGTCGGCGCCCTGGGCGCCCTTCTCGAACCCGCCCATGTCCCGCGGCTGCAGCGCGGCCACGATGTCGTCCAAGGCCGCGTCGTTCTCGCCGGCGGTCTTGCCGTTGTCGGCGTACATCACGTTCAGGTACTGGGTGTCGGGAATGCAGCCCTCTGCGCGCAGGGCTTCCACGGCCTCGTCGGGGGTGATGACGACCAGGGCCGTGGCCGCCATGGCGTTGTCCTCCAGCTGCGTGTCGTACAGAGGGCCGGCCAGCGCGTAGTCGGTGCCGGCGATGGTCACCGTGGGAGCCGCATCCAGCACGGCCTGGGCCAAGGGCGTCACCATGTCCATGTTGTTCGCCAAGGCGCAGGTGCCCGCTGCCAGTTCCACGGGATCCTGGCCTTGTAGGGCGCGGGCGCCGTTGAAGTCGGAGAGCGATACCACGGTGAGATGCGTTGTGCGTACGGAGCCCAAGTCGTCCAAGCGCAGTGTCGACGGATCAACGCCGGTGGCCTCGGCAGCGGCAACGAGGGGGTCGTAGGTCATATCCGGGGCTGAATAGGCGCTCACCTGGGCGAAGGCACCTACGGTCTCGGCCCACAGCTCCGGTGCGGCCTCTTGCAGGGCGGCGGCCATATCCCAGTTGTAAGCTTCCGCCTGGGACAGGCGCTCCGGTGCCTCGGCCTCCATCTCGGCGCGGCGCTCAAGCGGGTTGCCCGACGAGGAGGTCTTCGACCCGTCGGGTCCGTACCACACGGCCGCCTCCAGGGTGGCGGAGTAGGGGTTCGCCGCCTCAGTGCCGCCAACGAACACCTCCACGAGCCCCATGCCCGAGGAGAACACGGTGATGGAGAAGAACAGCAGAACGCACACGGCCCATAGCGACAAAAACGCTGTGTTCACCTTGCTAGCGATCTGGCGCACGGTGAACAGGTTCAGCTTGCGCAGGTACACGCCGCGCAGCCGCGTGAGCACGGCAATGGCGAAGCCGGCGAGCGACCAGAAGAACAGCAGCGATCCCACGAGCATGGCGATGGTGGCGCGGATGAACTCGGGCTGGTCCAGCATCACCAGACCGTTTTCGATGAGCTGCTCGTAGGCATAGACGAGGATAGCCACCGCTGAGACGAACCCCACGAGGCAGACCCACGGGTTGCGCACGCCGGCGCGCTCGTTCTTCTCGCCGGCGCGGATGAGGTCGATGAGCTTGCAGCGGCTCACGGTGATGGTGTTGAAGGCGGCCACCACCACGTAAATGGCAGCGAAGCAGGCGAGCGTGACGAGGAAGGCGTCGGGGGAGAACACGAACTGGTAGTTGGTCATCGTCGTGCCGAACAGCGCGGCGGTGAAAAACGACAGTCCCTGGGAGAGCAGCACGCCGCAGATGAGGCCCACGGCCAGGGAGAGCAGTCCCACGAGCACCGTCTCGTACAGCACGATGCGCGACACGTGTCCCGGCGTCATGCCCAGCACGAGGTAGGTGCCGAACTCCCGCTTGCGCCGGCGGATGAGGAACTGGTTCGCGTACAGAATGAGGAAGCCCAGCACGCAGGCCACCACCACCGAGAACATGCCCAGAATATAGGTGGTGGAGTCGAACACGCTTTGGGAGGCCGAGGTTTCCATGTCGAAGAGAATCTGCTGGCTGCCGATGGAGTTGAAGGCGTAGAACACCGCCACGCCGAACAAGAGCGTGATGAAGTAAATGGCGTAATCGCGCACCGACCGGCGAATGTTGCGCAGGGCGAGCTTAAGATACATGGCCGGCCTCCCCACCCAGGAAGGACACCACTTCCATGATGCGGGCGAAGAAGGCGTCGCGGCTCTCGTCGCCCCGGCGCAGCTCGTTGAACACGGCGCCGTCCTTGATGAACAGCACGCGGCCCGTGTAGCTGGCGGCGAAGGCGTCGTGGGTGACCATCATGATAGTGGCACCCATCTGGGTGTTCATCATCTCCGTGATCTCCAGCATCACGGTGGCGGCGCGGGAATCCAGGGCGCCAGTAGGCTCATCGGCCAAGATGAGCTTCGGATCAGTGACCATGGCGCGGGCCGCGGCCACGCGCTGCTTCTGGCCGCCGGACATCTGGTAGGGGTACTTCTGCAACACGCCATCGATGCCGAGGCGCGCGGCCATGGCGTTCACCTTGCCGGGGATGGCGCGCGCCGGCTCGCCCTTGATGGTAAGGGCCAGCGAGATGTTCTCGAAGCCCGTGAGCGTGTCCAGCAGGTTCGAGTCTTGGAAGATGAAGCCGAGGTCGTCGCGGCGGAACTTCGCCAGCTGCCGGCGCGACATGCCGGTGATGTCGCGGCCTCCCACGATGATGTGGCCGCTCGTGACCGAGTCGATGGTGGAGACGCAGTTCAGAAGCGTGGTCTTGCCCGAGCCGGAAGGGCCCATGATGCCGACGAACTCGCCGGCGGCCACATCGAAGCTCACGCCGGCAAGGGCATGGGTGACCGAGTCGCGGCTGCCGAAGACTTTCTCGATGGAGCGCACCGAGAGGATGGGGGAGCCTGCGTTGACGGGGTGGCCGGCTTGGGGGGCGCGGAAGGGGTCGGCCGCACGGTGGGCGCCA
>OLNX01003738.1_pt1 | contig 10018 bp, 3 predicted proteins | sample 1672611 | NCBI WGS metagenome assembly OLNX01 (sample SAMEA3136705, study PRJEB25190) | human gut metagenome
TGTCAACAGGCAAGGTAATCAGTGAAATAGAAAAACAGACAGATTATCTGTTTGTATATAATGTAAACGAGGTGAATCTGAAGCGCAATGTGAAGGTGAATGCGCAAAATAAATCTGTAGCCGAAGTGTTGAATAAGGTTTTTGAAGGTACTGATATTTATTATGCCATGGAGGGTAAGAATATCATGCTGATGAGCAAGGCGAAAAATGGGGAAGTTGCCCAACAGGCAAATAAGGTGACAGGTATTGTGAAAGATACGAATGGCGAGCCGATAATCGGTGCCAATGTCACGGTGAAAGGTCAGTCAATAGGTACGATAACAGATATAGATGGGCGGTTTGTGTTGGATGCCCCGAAAGATGCCGTTTTACAGATTACGTATATTGGGTATGTTTCTCAAGAAGTGAAAGTTTCTGGAAAGAAAGAATTTACCATCGTATTGAAAGAAGACACCAAGACCTTGGACGAAGTGGTCGTTGTTGGATTCGGCACACAAAAGAAGAGTGATTTAGTAGATGCTATTAGTATGGCTACAGCTAAAGAACTTGAAGCACGTCCTGTTAGTAGTGCTTTAGAAGCTTTGCAAGGTTTGGTACCTGGATTAAACATCTCAATAGCCTCAGGGCAAGTTCTGGATGAAAGTACCAATATATCAGTGCGTGGAACTGGTACAATAGGGAAAGGGTCTAATGGTAGTCCACTAATTTTAATTGACGGAATGGAAGGTGATATTACAACTATTAATCCACAGGATATTGAGAATGTAACAGTACTGAAAGATGCAGCTTCTTCTTCTATTTATGGCGCACGAGCACCTTTTGGAGTGATTATGGTGACAACGAAAAGTGGAACGGAAGGTAAAACGACTGTAAATTATAATAATAGTTTTCGGTTAGGATCTCCTATAAATTTACCGAGTATGATGGATTCATACTCATTTGCCAATTTATATAATGAAGCAACAATAAATGGTGGTGGAAAGCAATACTTTTCAGATGAACAAATGCAGAAAATGCTTGATTTCCAATCTGGAAAAATCACTTATAGTTTGGAACCTGATTCTGGTAATCCTAATATTTGGGGAGGTCCTTCCATGTATGGATTTGCTAACACCGATTGGTATAAAGAAGTTTATAAGGATAAAAACATATTTTCGCATGAACACAATTTAAGTGCAAGCGGTGGAGGGAAAAAGATGAATTACTACATTTCAGCTAATTATCTGAATCAAAACGGATTATTACGTATTACCAATGATGGAAAAGAACGTTATACATTAAATGGAAAAATTAATGCATTTTTAACTGATTGGTTAAAAATAAAATTCAATTCACGTTTTGCACGTACTGAGTCTTTTGGCCCCAGTGCCCAACAAGGAACGACTATTGGTATGAGTTGGCCTAATGCACCGGTATATGATCCTTTAGGCCATCCATCAGGAACCATAGCTTTAGGACTGGTAGATAGCGAAGGTGGAGAAAGCAGAATAACAAAAGACCAACATTATTATCAATTAGGATTAACTTTTGAGCCCATCAAAAATTGGATTACAAACGTGGAGTTGAATTATAGCATTTTACAATATAACAAAAAAAAGGCTGAAATTGCTTGTTACGAATATGACGTACACAACCAACCTATAAAATCAGGTCAATATTCAAAATTGGAACAAAAGCAAAGGAAAGAAGACTATTTAAACTTGAATATTTATAGTGAGTATTCCTATTCGTTTAATAATGCTCACAATCTGAAATTGATGGGCGGTTTTCAGATGGAAGAAATGAAAGAACAATCTCTGAAAGTACAGAAAGCCGGTTTGTTAATAGACGAACTGCCAGAATTTGATTTATCAACAGGTGTTGATGGTAATGGCGAAGTACAAATGCCATCTATCAGTGGCAATTCCCAAAGGTGGGCAACTGTAGGTTTCTTTGGACGCTTAAACTACGATTATAAAGGAAAATATTTAATAAAAATAAGTACTCGCTATGATGGAAGTTCTCGTTTCCGTCGTGAAAATCGTTGGGTACTTTCTCCTTCTTTTTCAGCAGGATGGAATGTGGCTAGAGAAAACTTCTGGAACAATTTGCAAGATAAAATCAACACCTTCAAATTACGTATATCCTATGGATCTTTAGCAAATCAAAATACATCTGATTGGTATCCAACTTATCGTTTAATGGAATTAGGTTTAAGCAATGGTGGCTGGTTACAAGATGGAACCAAGCCCAATACAGCTACAATTGGTGGATTAATATCTTCAACATTAACTTGGGAGAAAGTCAAGTCATGGAACGCAGGATTTGATTTAGGTATGTTTAACAATCGTTTTAACGCAAGTTTTGACACTTTTGTTCGTTACACAAAAGATATGGTAGGTCCGGCAATTTTGTTACCTTCAACTTTAGGAACCTCTGTTCCTAATGCCAACAATTGTGATTTGCGCACAAAAGGATGGGAATTATCTGTTACCTGGAGAGACCATTTAAATAATGGCTTGAATTATGGTATTACTTTAAATTTATCTGATCAAATAACAATTATTGATAAATATCCGGGAAATGATGGTCACAAAATTTCAGTAGGAAACAACAGCTCTTTTATTGAAGGACGTAGAATCGGAGAAATTTGGGGATATGAAACTATCGGTATTGCAAAATCTCAGGCAGAAATGGATGCGCATTTAGCTTCACTACCTAATGGTGGTCAAAGGACTTTGGCTGCAGAATGGAAAGCCGGGGATATTATGTATAAAGATTTAAATGGAGATGGTAAAATCAGTTCAGGTGCGGGAACATTAGAAGATCATGGTGATTTAAAATATTTAGGTGACAACCAATCGCATTATTTATTTGGTATAGATATTAATGCCGATTGGAAAGGATTCGACTTTCGTTGCTTTTTCCAAGGTGTATTGAAACATAACGTATGGCAAAGTGATGGTTATTTTTGGGGTGCCTATAATAATGTGTGGAAATCATATGGTATGAAAGAACATGCAGATTATTTTCGTGATGCTCCCGTGGGACTTCCCGGTCAAGAACTACCAGCAAATCTGAATTCATATTACCCACGTCCTATTTTTGGTTCAGATAATAAACGTAACCAACAATGTCAAAGCCGTTATTTATTAAATGCTTCTTATATCCGTCTAAAAAATCTTCAATTAGGATATACTTTACCTAATACCTGGGTTAGCAAATTAGGTATTGATAAATGCCGTGTATTTGTTTCAGGAGAAAATTTATGGACTGGTACCTCATTAAGCGATTTATTTGATCCAGAAACTGTAACGACAGGTAGTGGTAATGCCTATCCTTTGTCAAAGACATGGTCATTTGGCTTAAGTTTAACTCTTTAAAATGTAATAAGATGAAAAAAAATACTTTATACACAATATTGCTTACATTTGTTTTAGGATGGGGAGCAACTTCATGTAATGATTTCTTGGACAGTGAACCCTTGTCTAAGATCTCTCCAGAACAATATTTTACCGATGCTTCGCATTTACAAGCTTATGCCGATAAACTCTACTCTGACATATTACCTTCACATGGTAAAGGAATGGGGCTATTTAGCGATGCGGGTACAGACAATCAAGTAGCTCGCAGTGCAGAAGATCGCTATGGAACAGGATACTGGAGAGTTCCTAATGAAGATGATGACAATTGGAATTTCAGTAGAATATATAAAATTAATTTCTTTTTCGACCAAGTGCTTCCTAAATTCGGAGAGAATCTGGATGGAACTCAAAATACAATAACCGGTACATTAGAAGATATCCAACATTACATTGGTGAGATGTATTTTTTACGTGCCAGTGAATATTTTAAAGCATATCAGAAATTCGGTGATTTTCCAATAATAACTCGTCCCTTAAATGATAATAAAGAGGAACTTGTAGAGGCTAATAAAAGAAGTCCGCGCAATGAGGTCGCTAGGTTTATTTTGTCCGATTTAGATAAAGCGGCAGCACTATTGGAACATAAAATGATGAAAACGACTCGAATTAATAAAGATGTTGCCTTATTACTAAAATCTCGCGTTGCTTTATTTGAAGGTACTTGGCTAAAATATTTTAAAGGAAGTGCTTTCGTTCCACAAGGTACAAATTGGCCGGGAGCATCTAAAGAATATAATGCGAACTACCAATACCCTTTGGGAAATATTGATGAAGAGATCACTTGGTTTTTAGAGCAGGCTATGAAAGCGTCTTATGAAGTAGCAGAAAAATATAAGGGGAAATTAACACAGAACACCGGACGACTACAACAAGATGCAAATGAGCCCATAAATCCATATTACGAAATGTTTGCCCAAGAAGACTTGTCCGCAGTGCCCGAAGTTTTGCTTTGGCGTCAATATTCTCAAGCTTTGTCTGGACATAACACATGCCTGAATGCAGCAATGGCCAATGCAAGTATTGGAGTAACAAGAGGATTTGTACAAAACTTCTTAATGAATGACGGTCGTCCTGTCTATGCGCATACTTCATCATATGCAGAAGCAGGTGGTGACTATAAAGGAGATCAAAATATTGCCGATGTTCGTACTAATCGTGATAACCGTTTGACCTTATTTTTAAAGGAACCGAATCAAAAAAATGTACTCTATTTTGAATACACTCAAACTTCTGGTGGTTGGGAAGTAGAACCACTTCCACAAATATTAAATAATGACGGGTTAAGACATGCCACCACAGGTTATCTCTTTAGAAAAGGAGCTTCCTTTCATAACTCTATGCGAGTAGACAGTAAAAACAGTACAGCATGTCCCAGCTATAGGGCTACCGAAGCATTATTGAATTATATGGAAGCCAGCTATGAGCATACCGGAATTTTAGATGCTTCCGCTCGCGAATATTGGATGCTTCTTAGACAACGAGCTTATATCAACGGACCGTTGGAAAATACAATCAACAATACCATTATGGAAAAAGAAGCAGAAAATGATTGGGCTGCTTACTCTGGAGGGAAATTAATAGATGCTACGTTATACAATATACGTCGTGAACGTCGATGTGAATTCTTAAGCGAAGGATTACGTTACATGGATCTTTGTCGCTGGCGTTCTATGGATCAATGGTTAACTAAAAAATATCTAGTGGAAGGTTTCCATTTATGGAATACTCCAATGGAAAATTACTACATAGACGCTCAAACCGGAAAATCCGAATTAGTTGCTGACCGGTCTGATAAAGCTAATGTTTCCCCTCAATCTATCAGTGAATACCTTTGTCCTTTTGAAATAAGTAACGAACAAAAAGGAGCTGGGGGATTAGTATGGCACAAGGCGCATTATTTATATCCGTTACCTATTGATCAATTCCAGTTAACGGCTCCTGACAATCAAACTATTTCAGATTCTCCGTTATATCAGAATCCATATTGGCCTGCCGTTCCAGATGAAGGAGCAGAACAATAACATAAGATTATCACAATAAAAATAACAAAAAGGGATTACTCGAAAAGTTTATCCCTTTTTATTTGAATTTAAAAATAAAATGAAGAAAATATTTCTATTATTGGTGTTAGCGTCATTTTGGGCGAACGTTGTGGCTGGTACTTCTATAAAAACTTTGATGGACATGCCACATTTTTATCCTGTTAGAGAACGATTGTTCACGCAATCTCTGAATGGTACATGGAAAATAAAAATAATTAAAGGACTGGAAATTCCTACAGATTATCATCGTTGGAAAGATAATGATTATGATGACAAGAAATGGGATAATATTATAGTACCAGGTAATTGGGAAACACAAGGCTTAAAATTTCCTGAATATGGAAAAGACTTAGAACCATATACCGGACTGTATCGTACTACCTTTAAATACAATCCTACATGGGAAAAAAAGCATGTTATTTTACGATTTGATGGTATTTATTATGGATACAAATGCTTCATTAACGGCAACAAGGTTGGAGAATGGGGAAGTGCCACGAACTTATGCCAGTTCAATATAACCCCTTTTCTCCACAAAAATAAAGAGAATGTACTTTGTGTGCAGGTAAACACCCGCCCAATGGGCTGGTTATTTGATACAAATGACTGTTGGTCTTTGGGGGGAATAACGCGAGATGTCGAACTTTTCACTTTAGATGATGTCTATTTGGAAGATGTAACGTTTACTTCAAACATTACACCAAACTTAGATGCACTTATCCATATTCGCGTCAATACAGGACGCTTTAAACAAGAAAATAATGACTATAAACTAAATGTCTCTTTAACAGATACACAAAATAATCATGTGCTTAACTTTAGCCAAAATATAAAAAAGGACAGTTCGGTATTTAACTTTAGAGGAGAGATTAAAAATCCCCAATTATGGACTGCTGAAACACCAAATCTTTATAGACTAGAGGTTTGTGTAGTCGATGCAAAAGGATATGTTGTTCAAAGGTCGAATGAAAATGTGGGAATTAGAGACATTCATATAGACGGGTTTAATCTAAAAATAAATCATAAACCTGTACTTTTAAGAGGAGTTTGTTTAAATGAAATTGATCCCAAATTGGGTCGGGCATTGACCTATAAAGAACGTCGTCAGCAATTAGAGATGATAAAAGCTGCTAATATTAATTTTATTCGTACTGCGCATTATCCATTTAACCATGAATTTTACGAATTGTGTGACGAAATGGGTTTTTATGTATGTAATGAAATACCATTTGGTTCTCGTGGTGCAGCATATCTTAAACAAGAAGAATATCTCCCAAACCTAAAAGCTAGAGCAGATGCAACTTTAAGGCGTGATAAGAACCATCCTTCAGTCATTATTTGGTCATTAGGTAATGAAAATCCTTATACTCCTATTGTTGAGGAACTTCTAAAGTTCGTAAAAGAAAAAGATCCAAGCCGTCCACGCGGATTACCGCAAAAGGTCAGCGACTTCATGAATTTTGCGAGCAATCCAAGTGAAAATGTGGATGTTATAATGGGACATTATTTAAGTGATACCCGCATTGACCAAGCTATTAAAATGACAAAAAAGCCTATAATACATACAGAATATGCCCATTCATTAGGTCTTGCATTCGGTGACTTTGAAGCTAAATATGATAGAATATTGCGCGAAGAAAAAGTAATTGGAGGATCAATATGGTGTTGGAGCGATCAAACCATTATGACTTTAGGAGATACACAAAAGAATCACATTCTAAAAAGTGTATGGGCAGATTCCCTTCGATTTATAGACAGTTATGGAAGATCAGAAGTTCCTGAAGGAAAATCAGAAATTTGGAAAGAGGCAGCTGATGGAATTGTTTACGGTGACGGCTATCCACAGGAGGATTATTTTCAAGTACGAAAGGTATATTCTCCGATTGTTGTCAAGACAAAAAAATTAAACGGGAAATTGGGGGTTGCCAATGACTTTAACATCGAAGTAGAAAATCGCTTTGATTTTATATCTTTAAATGGATATAAAATCAAATGGAAAATTTGCAATGTGAAGAAAATTGTAGAACGGGGAGAGGTATGGCTTCACATCCCTCCTAGAAAATATGCCACAATTCCTCTTAGAAGTACATTACCGGACTCTGTAGACTTTAATGACTTGATGCTATGTCTAGAAATTACTGATTCATTTGAAAAAGCTGTATATGAAAAGAATATACCTATTCTTTTAGATAATAAGAAAGATTATTATTCATTTATAAAATCATTACCTCGGGCTCAACTAATACAATCTGAGATTTCTAAGACTAAGGCTTATATTCAAACAGAAAATTCATCCTTTTCAATTTCAAATAAAGGAATAGTAACAATAACAGATAGTAAAAGAAAAGTAATAATCAAAAGTCCCTTATTTCTTCGGGTGGGAAGGCCTCTCACGATAACCCTTGATTACTTGACCCAAAAAGATAAGTATTTTTGGGAACCATATATTTTAGAACCAATTGTAGAGAAATTTAAAGGAAGAAAAACTCAAAATGGTATACAAGTAAAACTTTATTGTCGTTGGCACCGAAACGGACAAAAAAAACAATATGTGTCTGGCATAGTAAATATATCTGTATCAGATAATGGAGTAATACAATCGGATTATTGTTTAACTCCATCCAGCGGTGCCGACGGTTATTTTCTGGAATGCGGGCTTACATTAAAATTAGATTCTATTTTTGACACGTTCCGTTGGCTCGGTGAAGGCCCCTTTACATATACTCCAGGTAAGACAATGTATAATAAACGTAATTGTTGGGCACTTCATAAAAATGACCTTCGCTTTATTGGTAATCGTGGGCTTGTAGATATAGCAGTAGCAACAGATAAGCAAAGAGGAATTGGTTTATGGAGTGACAATGGCAATATTGGAGTGGAAAATATAAATGGATCTATCTATATTTCTCAAAATGCAATTGTTACCGGATATGGTTCCAAATTCACAGCTCCCCAAAAAAGAAAGACAATGGATAATTTAAAAGAAATAAAGGGTACATTACTATTATTTATTGACGATCCTATGTATCCGATATCCTTTTGGGAATCCATATTTAAGCCATATCAAACGATTGTTCCTGAACAACCTTATATGAAATCATATGGTTGGTAGAAATATGCTATGAGTTATAATACAAAACCGAGACTTTATAACTTTTGTATCAACAGTCATAGCTGCATGTTAGTTATTATTCTTCAAAAACAAAAAAATAAAAGAACATGATGAAATATTTACTATTCTTGTTGTTCCTCTTATTGAAAGCAGGAACAGCCACAGCTCAAAACAATTTAGTAGTCAACGGTATTCCATGGTTTGATGACAAGGGAAATATTGTCAATGCACATGGCGCTTGTATTGTGGAAGAAAACGGAAGATATTATCTTTTCGGAGAATGGAAATCGGACAAAAGTAACGCTTTCCCCGGCTTCTCATGTTATTCTTCGGATGATCTTGTAAACTGGAAATTCGAGAACATTGTCCTTAGAGTCCAACCCGAAGGCATCCTTGGCCCCAATCGCGTAGGTGAGCGTGTAAAAGTGATGAAATGCCCTAAGACGGGCGAGTATATCATGCTGATGCATGCCGATGATATGGGATACAAGGACCCTTATATCGGTTTAGCCACCTGCAAAACGATTGCAGGTGACTATCAGTTGCAGGGACCGTTACTCTATAAGGGACAACCTGTAAAACGCTGGGATATGGGAACCTTTCAGGACACCGATGGAAAAGGATATTTACTGATTCATCATGGCCCTGTTTATCGGTTAAGCGATGATTACCGTTCGATAGAGGCTGAAGTGGCCCACATTAAAGGCATGGGCGAATCACCGGCCATGTTCAAAAAGAACGGTGTCTATTTCATGCTTACCTCAAACCTGACCAGTTGGGAGAAAAATGACAACTTCTATTTTACGGCTCCCCAGATAGAAGGTCCTTGGACGAAACAAGGGCTGTTCTGCCCGGAAGGCAAGCTGACCTACAATTCGCAAAGTACATTTGTATTCCCACTGAAATGCGGTAACGATACCATACCTATGTTTATGGGGGATCGTTGGTCTTATCCGCATCAGGCCTCAGCCGCCACATATGTATGGATGCCTTTACAAGTGGATGGAACAAAAATATCCATCCCTGAATATTGGCAGGCATGGGACATCAGGAAGCTAAAACCGGCGGACGCGCTGAACAAAGGGAAAAAGTTGTACGGGGCATGGAAGTCCAATCAAAAAGGAGACGTGTTGGAGATAGCGTTCAGAGGAACTCATGCCGCTATTGTTGGAGAAACAAACCCTCATGGCGGATACGCCAAAGTAAGTGTATTAAATGCCGAGAAAGATACTGTATATTCTTCATTGGTAGATTTCTACAGCAAGTATCCGGAAAAAGCAATTCGAATTATAACACCGAAAATGTCGAAGGCAAATTATACCTTACAGGTTGAGATAACAGGGGTACGGCCGGTATGGACAGACAAGACAAAAACAATCTATGGAAGTGACGACACTTTCGTAACGGGGCTGACTAAAAAGCCCCCCTCATCTTTTTCCTCAATTTAAATAATAGTCCAC
>OLNX01003741.1_pt1 | contig 10011 bp, 7 predicted proteins | sample 1672611 | NCBI WGS metagenome assembly OLNX01 (sample SAMEA3136705, study PRJEB25190) | human gut metagenome
AAGTCTATGGAATTCGTAGGTGATGGTATCCGGTATCTTTCCATGGATGACCGTTTTACCATTGCAAATATGGCAATTGAAGCCGGCGGAAAGAACGGAATCTTCCCGGTAGACGAGAAAGCAGAAGCATATATGAAAGAGCATTCCAAGCGCCCTTATAAAGTATATGAAGCAGATGAGGATGCTGTATATGATGAGGAGTATACCATTGACCTTAGTACACTTCGCCCAACCGTAGCATTTCCACATCTTCCGGAAAATACAAAGACCATTGATGAAGTAGGCGACATTACTATTGATCAGGTAGTAATCGGTTCCTGTACGAATGGAAGATTAGATGACCTTAAGATTGCAGCTTCTATCCTGAAAGGAAAGAAAGTAAAGAAAGGTTTACGTGTAATCGTAATTCCTGCAACTCAGCAGATTTATCTGGATGCTATGGAAGCCGGATATATCAGAACCTTTATTGAAGCAGGTGCTATTGTCAGCACACCGACCTGCGGACCTTGCCTTGGTGGCTATATGGGAATCCTTGCTGAGAATGAAAGATGCGTATCTACAACCAACCGTAACTTTGTGGGACGTATGGGACATGTGGATTCGGAAATTTATCTGGCAAGCCCGGCAGTTGCAGCAGCAAGTGCAATTACAGGAAAGATTTCCAGCCCGGAAGAAGTATAGGAGGATTAGAACATGAAAGCAGCAGAAGGAAAAGTATTTAAATTCGGTGACAACGTAGACACGGATGTTATTATACCGGCAAGATATCTGAATTCTTCCGACCCTAAGGAACTTGCCTTACATTGTATGGAAGATATTGATAAGGAATTCGTAAATAAAGTATCTGCAGGAGATATTATTGTAGCGGAGAAGAACTTTGGATGCGGTTCATCCAGAGAACATGCACCAATTGCAATTAAAGCCGCTGGTGTAAGCTGCGTCATAGCAGAGACTTTTGCACGTATTTTCTATCGTAATGCAATCAATATCGGACTTCCGATTATTGAATGTAAGGAAGCAGCTTTGGAAATCAAAGCAGGAGATGAGGTAGAGGTAAATTTTGATACTGGTGTCATTACCGACAAGACCACTGGAAAAAGTTTCCAGGGTCAGGCATTCCCACCATTTATGCAGAAGATTATCGATTGCGAGGGACTGGTAAATTACATCAATCAGAAATAGCAGAAAGTGTAGAAAGATAATTGATATATTTTGGAGAGATTTTAAGATTAGTATAAATTTCTGCATATTCTCTAGCGGATAGCTCTGTAATATAGTTTTCTTCAAAATTCTTATGAATACCGGCTGCCTTTGCCAGATCAACAGCTTTGTTGTAGGCAATGGCAGCTTTTTCTTCGGAAGAATAAGTACCAATGGAATAATTGCCATTGATATGGATAAAAGCCTGATAACGGAGGAGTCCATTGTGCTCTGTTTGTACAACTCCACGGTAGCGGTTAATGACAATAATATTGGCGTAGCTGTAATCAAAGTGGTTGCCATTGGCGAAAGTGTAATCTACATTCAGTACCGCATGATTACGGACTCCATAGCGGGAGAGAATCCCGGTCTGCATGCCGTATTCATTTACAAAAAGCCGGCCACCACGCTGCATAATCTTGTGGCTGGAATAAAAGAATAAATCATCAATATCAAATTTATATTCCGTCTGTGGTGCGAGAAAATAGAGAAAATAATTCTGCTTCAGATAAATCGGATTCTTGATATAGACGCCGTTGTCACGGAAATTTAAAAGTGTAATGGCTTTGGCAAAATCTAAAAGTTTAATATATGCGGTATAATTTTCCAGTGTGATTTCAGACTCAGAAAGTAGAGAAGTCCCCTCTTTATAGGCAAGATGGGCTTCTTCTTCCGTTGGAAAGCTTCCAAGACTGATATGTTTTCTTTTATAGGTAAGGCTGGAACGGTAGTAGATGGTTCCGTCTTTTGTTTTGGCTGAAAAAGTACCGGAAAGCATGGTAAATCCTCACATTCTAAAATTCTTAGTTACAAATCATCTGTAAGAAGCTGCCGGTGGCGAGTTCTTACGGTAAGCATCACTTTAAGTATAACATTTTTAGGAAAGCATGAAAACAGGAAAATATCTTAAGAAAATATCAAACTTTTGAAATGAAAAATATGCTATGATACCAATATATATTGGAAATTGCAAGGATATAAAAAATCGTGGAAATATCAGGAATGTTTGGCGGCGTTATTGGAATAGTGATATGATTGCAGGTGGAAAGGAGCAATTCGTTGAAGCGGGAAAATACAAGAAAGAAATATCAATTAAAAAACTGGCTAAAAGCAGGGATGATTCTGTTACTGGTATGCCTTGGAGGGTTATATTTTTTCAAGACATCCGAACGGTTTCAAAAAAGTGATGAAGTAAAGATAACATTAAAGCATGATAATTTCTTTGATGACAGTGTGGCAGGGATATTGGAGGATCTGGATAATGAAATCGGGCTTCCTAAGAAAATTTATCTGGTGAACCATTTTAATGTGACTTTCTATGCTACCGGAGAAATTGCTGCAATAGATACATTTTTCTATGGGGAGGATGAGAATGGAGAAACCAGAACCTATCTTGTGGACTATAACCGGAAGAAAAGCAGCAAAATGACAGTTTACATCAATAATTATGCCAAGACAGATTATGAAGAAGATATGTGCCTGACACCGCTTTTTGAACTATTGGGAAATATAAAGGTGAAAGAACGGGTAGATAGCTGGGCAGAAGAAACAAAGAGCCATACCTTTGGAATAAGTTATTCGGGGAAAAGAGCTTTTACCAGTGCAGATAGCCTGCAGGTGATAAATGCAGAAAGTGCAGATATAGATGAAAATGAAGATATAGATGGAAATGCAGATACAAATGAAAATTCAATTTTAAGCCAGTTGGAATATGGCGGAGAAGTTACAGGTTTTGCAGTTACATTTTCTACTGGTGGCGAAGAAAATACAGGTGAAATTATAACTTATATCATAAATCCAAAATATACCAGTGCTGCAGTGTTAGCCCAGCAAAACCGGCAGGAACAGATTGAGAAAGCCAAAAACAGCTCCGGTGATGCCACAGGAGATAAAAACGGGAATAAAGATAATAGTACTATATCTGGCAGTGAGGACGAAGAAGGAGAAGAGGCTACACCATGGACAGAAAACAGGGAAGATGGAAGCGTGTACTTTTTTTTAGATGACAATACCGGTTATCGTCTGTTGGTGGCGGATGCAGCTGCCGGCAGCCGTTTTTATGAGCTTGAAATGACAAAGGACGGCGGGCAGAGCTGGAATCAGCAAAATGCAGATCCGTTTGATGGAAATATTGGTGTGGCAGAAGGAATAGAATTCTATAATGAAAATCTGGGCGTTATCGGATTGGCTGGAGCGTCAGGTGATTATTCCACACTTTATTTGACACAGGATGGCGGGAAAACATTTTCCATGATTGAGCTTTCCATGGATGAAGTGACAGAACTTCCGGACACAGCAGCAGAGTATGGATTTTCCATATCAGACTATGATTATTGCAAGATGCCACAGCAGAAAGATGGAAAACTTATAATAAAAGTAATATCTGCTATGGGTGAAAACGATGGAATTCTTTTTGAATCCATAGATAGTGGGAATACATGGAATTATTCTGGGATAAGTTATTGACAGTAAACTGCTGGTTCTTATATAATGAAAGACAGAACAAATTTTATGCAGAGAGCAAAAGAGGGACAAAAAATGGATTTGATTTACACAAGTACAAGAAACTCAGATGAAAAGGCAACAGCTTCACAGGCAATTTTAAAGGGTCTTGCAGGAGACGGTGGTTTATTTGTGCCGGATTCATTACCAAAGCTTGACGTTGATATGGATACCCTGGCAAAAATGAGCTATCAGGAGACTGCTTATGAGGTAATGAAGCTTTTCTTAACAGACTTTACAGAAGAAGAGTTAAAGCATTGTATCAATAGTGCGTATGATTCTAAATTTGATACAAAGGAAATTGCACCGGTGAAAAAGGCAGATGGTGCTTATTATCTGGAACTTTTCCACGGAGCAACGATTGCATTTAAAGACATGGCACTTTCTATTCTGCCACATCTTCTTACTACTTCTGCAAAGAAAAATAATGTAAAAAATGAAATTGTAATTCTGACCGCAACTTCTGGAGATACCGGAAAAGCTGCTATGGCTGGCTTTGCTGATGTTCCGGGAACGAAAATCATTGTATTTTATCCGAAAAATGGTGTCAGCCCGGTTCAGGAAAAACAGATGGTAACACAAAAAGGAAATAATACTTACGTTGTTGGAATCACAGGAAACTTTGACGATGCTCAGACAGGCGTTAAGAAAATGTTTAATGATAAGAATATGGCAGAAGAGCTTTCAAATGCAGGATATCAGTTCTCATCAGCGAACTCTATTAATATTGGACGTCTTGTTCCACAGATTGTGTATTACGTATATGCTTATGCAACCTTATATAAAAATGGAGAAATAAAAGCAGGTGAAAAGATTAATGTCACTGTTCCAACTGGAAACTTTGGAAATATTCTTGCTGCATTCTATGCAAAAAATATGGGACTTCCGATTGAAAAATTAATCTGTGCATCCAATGAAAACAAAGTATTATATGATTTCTTCAGCACAGGAAGTTACGACAGAAACAGAGACTTCATCTTAACAACTTCTCCATCTATGGATATTTTAATTTCCAGTAACTTAGAACGTCTGATTTATCGCATTGCTGGTGAAGATGCAGATAAAACAAGGGAAATGATGAATGAGTTATCCAAAGATGGAAAATATGAAATCACTGCCGAGATGCGTGCACAGTTAAAAGATTTCTATGGAAATTATGCAACAGAAGAAGAAACTGCCAAAATTATTAAAAAACTGTATGAAGATACGGGATATGTTATTGATACTCATACAGCAGTTGCAGCCTGCGTTTATGAAAAATATAAAACAGCTACAAAAGATGACACAAAGACAGTCATTGCTTCTACTGCAAGTCCATTTAAATTTACACGTAGTGTAATGGATGCAATTGATCATAAATATGATGCAATGGAGGATTTTGAACTGATTGATAAGTTATCTGAAATTGCAAATGTGAAAGTTCCAAATGCAATTGAAGAAATTCGTACTGCTCCGGTACTGCATGATACAGTGGTAGAGGTAGCAGAGATGCCGGCAATTGTAAAAAAATTGTTGAACGCTTAAGGTTTAATGAGAGAAAATGTTGACTTTTTAGTTATTACATGAGATAATACTTGAGGATTTAGAAAAACTTTCATAAAAAACCAATTTTTATTTAGTAATTTTTGTTGAAAAACTTCATATACTAGAGTATAATGAAATCACGAAGTAATCCTGGGTTGTGCGATGCTCCTATTATTTTTGAACCTACATTTACTTTAAACGGGATTCCTATATTGCCAGTTGGATGTCAGGCCGTCATTGCGCAGCGGAAGGCAGAAGAGTGGTTGCGGTCACCCACCTAGCAACAGCTAGGAGTCAGAAGATAGGAAACGGCATCTCGGGATTACTTAATTTTATGTTTGAAATTAGGGAGAAAACAGATGGCAATCACAAAACAGAGTTTCGGAAAGAGTACGGATGGAACAGAAATTTTTCTTTATGAGATTACAAATACATCCGGAGCGATGATGAAGGTAACAGATTTTGGAGCAATTTTGGTAAGTCTTATGGTACCGGATGAAAATCATAAATTAAGAGATGTTGTTTTAGGCTATGATACTGTAGAAGGATATTATGTAAATCCGCCTCATTTTGGTTCTCCAATCGGAAGAAATGGTAACCGTATTGGAAATGCTTCTTTTACAATTGATGGTGTGACTTATCAGTTAGAAAAAAATGATAATGGAAAAAATAATTTACATAGTGGCCCGAATTTCTATCGTACCAGAGTGTGGGATGTTGCAGAAATAGATGCAGAGAAAAACAGTATTACATTTTCTATTAAGAGCCCACATTTAGATCAGGGATTTCCGGGAAACTTTACTGCCTTTGTTTCTTATACTTTGACGGAAAAGAACGAATTGGTATTGGATTATAAAGGAACTGCAGATAAAGATACGATTGTAAATATGACGAATCATTCTTATTTCAATCTGGCAGGTCATGATGCAGGTGCAGAAAGTGTAATGAATCATCTTGTTCAGATTCATGCAGAAGAATACACACCAACCGATAAACTGTTAATTCCGACAGGTGAAATTGCGCCGGTAGCAGGAACACCAATGGATTTTACAACACCGAAGAAGATTGGACAGGATGTAGATGCAGATTTTGAACAGCTTATTATGGCAGGTGGATATGACCATAATTATGCTTTAACCCGTAAAAAAGGTGAAATGAGAGAAGCCGCTGTAGTTTGGTGTGAGGAATCTGGTATTCAGATGAAAGTTTATACAGACCTTCCGGGAATGCAGTTTTATATCGGTAATTTTATTGAACAGGAAAATGGGAAAGCTGGATGTGTTTATGGAAAGAGAAGTGGTTTCTGTATGGAAACGCAGTATTATCCAAATGCATGTAACGAAGAGAAATTTGAAAGCTCTTTATTAAAAGCCGGAGAAGAATATCATACTACTACAGTTTATGCATTTTCTACGAAATAAAAAATAAAAAGTTTGTATGCCCGTCAAATTGTATTTTATCTTAAAATGGAATACTGTTTGGCGGGCTTTTGTACCAAAATGCAGATATTTGAAAAAGAATATCTGCATTTTTTTTCTCATATACTTAAGCTGAAATTTTATTTGACCGGAGCTTAGGGATGAACCGAAACTATCTGATTATCTGCTTATGCTGTGTTCTTGCTCTGAATGGATTAGGAATACAAGAACTGAAAAAACAAAGAATAGAGTTAAAACCAGAAACAGAAGAGCTGATAAAAAGGGAAAATGAAAAAAAAGTGATACAAAGAAACTCTAAAGAAAAAATGGAAGAAACGTCGGAAAGCAAATCAGAATCCGAGGAAAAAAGAACAAAGGCAGAAAAATCAGAAACAAAAGAAGCAAATCAGGAGTTAGAAATTTCGGTTGCAATTATGACAGGACAGTATACATCTTATTTTCATGAACGGGTAGAGTTAGAGTTTGAATCAGATTATCAGGAAGAAAACAGTGGAAAACTCTATTTAGCAAATGAAAAACTGGTTTTAGAAAAAGAAGAGGGATTGCCAGAAGCGGGAAGTTTGGTGTTATCGCCTGTTGATCGGACTAAAGAAAATAGAATCAGAGGATTGTCGGTAGAACGAGGACAAGGAACACCGTCTTATGGGGGAACACTTATTATTGGAAAAGAAAAAGATGGCTGGTATATGGTAAACAGACTACCGTTAGAAGAATATCTTTATGGTGTAGTACCAAGCGAAATGCCTTCTGACTATGAAAAAGAAGCCCTAAAAGCGCAGGCAGTCTGTGCAAGGACGTATGCCTGGATGCAGATGCAGAAAAATCAGGATCCGGTTGGGATTGGTATTGCTCAGGTAGATGACAGTGTTTCTTATCAGGTTTATCAAAATTCAGGAGAGTCTGAGCCAGCCAAAAAAGCAGTAAATGAAACAAAGGGAGAGATTTTAACAAAAGACGGACAGCCGATTACCGCTTACTATTTTTCTACTTCTCATGGAAAGACGAGTACAAACGAAGTTTGGGAAGCATCTGCTCCGGCCAGTTATTTAAAAAGTGTAGAATGTAAATTCGATGCGTCTGTGCCGTGGTATCAGTGGAAAGTATACCTTTCGAGTGAAAGACTGCTTGAACAGGCAAAAAACAAACTTCCAGACGCATCAGTGCTTGAAAAAATGGAAATTGAGAAAACAGGAGAAGCAGATGCTGTTTTAAAATTAAAAATAGAGACGGATATAGGTGTCATTCAACTTGGAAATGAATATGAGATACGTGAATTTTTAAGTCCACAGAATCTTGAAATCGTACGCCAAGATGAATCAACAGTAAAAGGTGGCAAATTGCTTCCAAGTGCTTATTTTACCTTGGAAGCACAGATAGATGAAAATGGAAAACCGCAAGGTTATATGATTCATGGAGGAGGATATGGGCACGGAGTGGGAATGAGTCAGAATGGGGCAAATCAAATGGCAAAGCTTGGAAATAATTATCAAGAGATTTTGAATTATTTTTATCAAGAGGTAGAGATTGCCCCAATTAGTGGGGTGTGATATAATGAGCGTTAGCCGGCTAAAGCAGGTAAAGAGAAAAATATAGTTTAAACCGAGTCAAGCGGCAAAATTGATTGCGAGTATCTGCTTGCGAATAGTTGCTTAATAGTAATAGATAATAAAGGAAAACAGGAAAAAACATTGAGACAAGGATTTTAAATAAATGAGAATAATCAAAAAAATAATTCGTGATATCTGGGGGTTTTCAAGAAGCATCAGTGAAAAGCATGTACCGGCTTATGCTGCGCAGGCAGCTTATTTTATTATTTTATCATTTATTCCGTTTATATTGCTTTTAATGACTTCCATAAGATATACTCAGTTGAATCGCGAAGAAGTGGTTGGAGCAATTATGCAGGTGATTCCGGATAACCTGCATGAGTTTATACAGGGAATTGTAGATGAAGTATATAATAAATCGGTCAGCATTGTGCCGGTGTCAGCAGTGATGGCGATCTGGTCATCTGGAAAGGGTGTGCAGGCCTTAACAAATGGGTTTAATTGTATTTATTCTGTCTATGAGACACGAAATTATATTTTAACCAGAATTCGTTCTGCTGCCTATACGTTATTGTTTGTGATTGGAATTATTCTGACCCTTACTTTACAGGTGTTTGGAAATACACTGCAAAGAGAATTAAGACGACATTTTCCGTTTTTAAATAAATTGGTTTCGATGATTATCAGCATGAGATTAGTGATTACACTTGCAACTTTGTGCGGAGTGTTTTTGATCCTATATAAATTTGTTCCAAATAGAAAGGCAACATTTCGTAGTCAGTTTCCGGGTGCTGTATTTTCATCCGTGTGCTGGGTTGCATTTTCGATGGGATTTTCTTTGTATTTTGAATTTTTTAATAAAACATCGAATATGTATGGAAGCATGACAACCATTATTCTGATTCTTTTGTGGATGTATATCTGTATGAATATTGTAATGATAGGTGCTTCAATTAATCATTATTTTGAGGAACGTTTTCGTTGGATGCATCAGGTTGCAACAGATACAATCAAACGAGAGTATCAGCAGTTTGTACAGCATGCAGAGGAATTTGCGGGAGAAAAGCGCCAGGAATGGACAGGAGACGAAAAAAAGAGTAAAAAAGAAAAGAAATAGCAGAGAGTATTTCTTGACAGAAAACAGGGAAATGACTATCATTATAAGTTGGTGTGTAGCAGATGATATTAGGTGGGGAAAATAATTAGGATACTTAATTAGGTTATCTGGCGAGTTAGAGAAAGGTTTTAGATAAATTATGAAACTTTATGTAATACGTCATGGAGAAACAACATGGAATGTAGAAAGAAAACTTCAGGGAGCATCGGATACAGAGTTAAATGAAAATGGAATTGCGCTTGCTATAAAAACAGGAAAAGCGATGAAAGAGATTCCGTTTGATTTATGTTTTACAAGTCCGTTAAAAAGAGCGAGACATACAGCACAGCTGGTACTGGGAGATAGAAAAGAAGTGCCGGTGATTGAGGATGTACGTCTTCGAGAGATTTCATTTGGGGAGTGGGAGGGAAAAGACTCCAGATTATTGCCGGCAGAAATGCTCGATAATTTTTTTCATCATACCGAAGCATATCAGCCTCCCAAAAATGCGGAATCATTAGAATCCATTTGTAAAAGAACACAGGAATTTTATGAAGAATTGATTCAAAAAGAGGAACTTCAGGATAAAACAATTTTAATTGCATCCCATGGATGTGCAGTAAGAGCTCTGCTTCAAAATGTATATGAAAATCCATCTATTGAAAATTTCTGGAGAGGTTGTGTACCTCCAAATTGTAGTGTT
>OLNX01003743.1_pt1 | contig 10010 bp, 9 predicted proteins | sample 1672611 | NCBI WGS metagenome assembly OLNX01 (sample SAMEA3136705, study PRJEB25190) | human gut metagenome
CGAAAAGCTTCACTCCGAGTCGTTTGCTCTCCGACTCACGGCCGTTCTTCGAACTACCTACACCTTTTTTGTGTGCCATGTTTCTCTAAATTTAAGGTTATGCGACAATTTCTTCCACGAGAATCTGGCTCAGGAACTGACGGTGTCCGTTCTGCTTCTGATAGCCTGTTCTGCGTTTCTTCTTGAACACGAGGACTTTGTCGTCCTTCAGGTGCTTAAGAATCTTACATTTTACCGAGGCGCCTTCTACTACAGGTGCACCTACCTTGACCTGACCGTCGTTGTCTGCAAGCAGGACCTTGTCGAAACTCACCGACGAATTTTCTTCGCCGGGAAGACGGTGGACATAGAGTTTCCGACCTTTTTCAGCTTTGAATTGCTGACCTGCAATCTCTACTATAACGTACATTGATTAAATTGTATGTGTTTATACATAAATTTCAACGTGCAAATATAAGGATAATTATTGAATAAACAAGGGCAGGCAATTTTTTCTTGCAGACATTTGTTTTGGCACGTTTTTCGGTGTATCTTTGATCGTGTAAACAGTATGTATATCAAATGTGTCGTATCTTAATCGTGTCGGAGGACTTCGTCTTGCGCAAGGCCGTGGCTTTTTCCTTGAATGACCTGGATGCGTGTGTGGAGTGTGCGGATACGGTCGGTGCGATGCTTGTGCTTCACCGGGAGTCGCCTTTCGACCTGGTGATCGTTATGGGTACTGCTGCCGAAATGTGCCGGCAGGAAGTGATGGACACGCTGCGGGCGGATAAAACCCGGCGTACGCGGGTCTTCGTGATCTCGTGGCCGCAATCCGAACAGATGGTACGGAGTATGTACCGGATGGGCGTGAACCAATACATGACCTTGCCGGTGAGCCTGCACCGGTTGCGGCGGAAAGTCATCAACGAGCTAATCGATCGGGAAAAATGGAAATGACGTTTTGGTGGTGCATCGGGGCCGTTTTGGTTTCAGGAGCTGTTTTGGCCGGAAGCTGGTGCGTGCAACGGTTTGCAGGTCGTTTTTGCCTCAGGCGGGATGCCGAGCGCCGCGAAAAGTATTTGAACAGCGTGTTGTGGATGCTCTTCTCCGGAACCGAAGAGTGCGCTCACTGTCCCGAGGCGATGTCTTCGCGGGATAGGCGCCTTATCGCCGAGGATATTGCCGACCTGGTGGATTCTACGTACGGGCTCGATCCGGCGCCGTTGCGTCGGATCGTCGAGCGTCAGAGGCTTGATGTTTTCCTGCTGCGTCGTATTCGCCGCAATGGAGGTTACCGCAGGGCTTATTACCTGCATCTGCTTTCCCGAATGCCCGTCGATGAAAAAACAGTTCGGGCAGTGGAACGTTATACGCATAGCAGGAACCGTTATGTCCGCTTCTGTGCGTTGAGCGTGCAGATGATGGCCGATATGTCGGCGCTTTCCTCGAAAATCGACGCCTATTCCCATCGGCTTTCGTATTTCGAACTGTCCGAGGTGCTCCGTATGTTGCGCCAGAATGTGCAGCCTGTCGATTACGAACCGTTGATCCTGTCGCCGAACCGGAATCTGCGGATGCTGGGACTCAGTGTCGTTTGGCGTTTCGGAATCGAAGATGCGGAGGAGATCCTGCTGCGGATCGTTGCCGAAAACCGGTCCGAGGAGTCCGTCGGTGCGATGTACGTTCTTTGTACGCTGCACAGTGTGATTACGCGTCCCGAAGTGGAAAAATTCGTGGGCGGAATGAATCCCGTTCAGCGCAGGGTACTGCTGCGTTATATTGCCCGGCAGGGATACTCCGCGAACGCTTTGCAGGTATTCATTCCTGAAGAGGAGAAGCGATATTATGTGTCGTTGGTCGATTCGTATAAATTGAACGTCGGATAGTATGTGGTTCATTGAGTTAGGTACGATTTGCGTGACGGTTGCCGTCGTGGTGCGTGTCTGGTGGCTGGTAGTTCAAGTGTTGAGGGCGCGTAACAAGCGTCGTTTGCTGTCCCGTATGTTCGGCGTGGTTTCCGATTCGCCCGATTTTATCGGAATTTCGGCGATTTGCCACGACATAGATTCCGTTTCCCAGGTGGCCGACCTGCTCGATGTGGAGTATGCCAGTTACGAATTGCTGGTGGTGATGGACGCCCGTCTGAAACCGGAGTTGTTTCACGAGATGCTCCGGCATTACCGGATGATGCGGGTGGATTATCATCCGTTCGAAGCCTGTTCTCAGTTGGGTGTACGGGGATTCTACCGCTCTCAGACGCGGGGTGTCAATCGTCTGACGCTGCTCGATCAGATGGAGGCGTTTTCCGCCGTTTCGTCGGATGCGGCCGTGCGAGCCGCGTCGTACGATTATATTTTGCCGATCGGCCGGAACCTGCGCCTCAAACGGGGTGCGATCGACCGTCTGGCGATGGAGTTGGCGGTTCATCCGATCCACTCTATATCGTTCGTGCGGACTGCCGTAGGACCTTCGCTGCGACTTTATGCCCGGGAGTATGTCGGCCGGTTGGGTCGTTTCGACCGGGCCGACGGGTATGAATTGTCCCGCAAGGAGAGGATCACGTTGTACGAACCGTTGTTTTATGAGTTGCGCCCGTCCCGCTATGTCTGGATTTTGACTTTGACCGGAATGGCGCTTTTGGCCGGATGTGCGATTGCGGCGTGGTCGTTCGGGTGGCTGCCGATGACTTTGTTGCTGCTCGATATTCTGTTGCTTTGGGGACTGTTTCTGTGGCTCGGGGCTGTTTCGGCACCTTTTCCCGCCGGGAAGCGGAATGCTGCGCTCGGGGCCGTGTAACGGCTGCCGGGTTTTTATTGCCGGAAATTTTACGGATCCGGGAATTATATAGTACCTTTATCCTGTCTTACCGATCAAAAATATCATTATGCTTGACAACGAGCTCAAATCATACCTTTTGCCCAACCTTTTCAATGCGGCGGTGCGGGCCGGTGCGGCCATTATGCAGGTTTACAAAAACAAGGAGGATTACGACATCAGCATTAAGAGCGACAAGACTCCGATTACCGTCGCGGACCGCCGGGCGCACGAAACGATCAAGACCTATCTGGGACCTACCCGTATTCCGATTCTGAGCGAAGAGGGGCGTGAGATGCGGTACGAAGAGCGCTGCAACTGGGAGCTGTTCTGGTTGGTGGACCCGCTGGACGGAACGGTGGAGTTTATCAAGGGAAACAACGAGTTTACGGTCAATATCGCCCTGATGGAGAATAACCGGAGCGTGGCGTCGGTGGTGTATGTTCCCTATTTGGGCAAGATGTATCTCGCGTGGCGCGGGGGCGGTGCTTTCCTGAAAGAGGGGGTGGCGGCCGATTCCGACGCGGAATACTCGTACGGGCAGATCGTCGAAAGTATGCGGCGCCTGCCTGTAGAGTCGGCGCGGCATGAACATCCCCGGGTCGCCGTGTCCCGGTCGCACAAGTCGCCCGAACTCGCGGAGTATATCGAGGAATTGCGAAAGAGCCATCCCGATCTGGAGGTCGTGGAGCAGGGCAGCTCCTATAAGTTTTGTTTGCTGGCGGAAGGCGCGGTGGATTACTATTTTCGGACTACTTCCACGTATGAATGGGATACTGCGGCGGGGGAGTTGATTCTCTCCGAAGTAGGGGGCGAAACGCTTTCGCTGCCGGATTATCGTCCGTTGCGTTACAACAAGACGGATCTGGTTAATTCTTGGTTTTTCTGTCGCGCCCGTAAAATGCCGGGTTGCAGGTCGGAGGCGGAGATGATGGTCGGGGAGTGTTCTGCGGCGGACTGACCGCCTCTCGGCATCGTGGGGTTGAAACCGAGAAAATAGAAACACGGGTAATCTGAATTCAGATTGCCCGTGTTTTCGGTTTGCGGAGAATTTGTCGCCGATTATTTTTTTGCGGAGCCGTGTACTGCGGCTGCCGCTTCGGGGGTGCAGGCGGCGCAGTTGCCCGAGCATCCGGGCTCCGATGCGCAATCTTCGAGTCCCGTCATCTGTTCGCGGGTCTCCTGAACGGCGCATTTGATACCCAGTTTGCGCATGTTTTCGTTGGTGGAAATTTCGGAGTCGATGTGGTGTCCCTTGAAAATCAGGGTGAGCGACATGGCCAGGACGAAAAGTCCGACGGCCAGAATCGCCAAAAGAATTATGATTAACCAGGTTGGCATGGTAACTGAAATTTAATAGTGGAAATTTGGGTGTTCCGATGCAAATTTATACATTTGTGTTATTAATTGCAAAAATGCTGCCCGGAATGATCCGGGCGTATGCTGACAGAGTAAATCCGGTATGAAAATCGTTATTGCGGGTGCGGGCGAAATGGGAAGCCATCTGGCGAAAATGCTCAGTGGCAACGGGCACGACATCACGGTCATAGACAGCGATCCGAAGCTGCTGGCCGATGTGGCCAGCCTGGCCGACGTGCTGACGGTCGAGGGCGACTCCACGACCTTTGCCGTGTTGCGGAAGGCTTCGGTGCGAAAGTGCGACCTGTTCATCGCTGTCAATCATGTCGAGAACGACAACGTGGTGGCAGCGGTGTTGGCCAAGCAGCTCGGGGCCAAGAAATCCATCGCCCGGATCGACAACAACGAATACCTGGAGCCCAATAACAAGGAGATTTTTATCAACATGGGTATCGACTACCTGTTCTATCCGGAAAAGGTGGCGGCTCAGGAGGTGATCAATCTGTTGGGGCACACTTCGACGACGGAGTACGTCGATTTTTCGAGCGGACGGCTTTCGCTCGTGGTTTTCCGTCTTGATCCGACCTCGTCGCTCATCGGACGCGAACTTTCGGGTTTCAAGGACGATGCGGCGCAGCTCAGCTATCGGACGGTGGCGATCGCTCGCGGCGGTCAGACCATCATCGCCCGGCAGGATGAAATATTTATGGAGGGCGACATGGTGTATGTCATCGCCCGGCAGGATGCCGTGAAGGAGGTGATGGAGTTCTCGGGGCATTCCAACGTGGAGATCAACAACATGATGATCCTCGGCGGTTCGCGCATCGGCATACGCATTGCGACCGAATTGCAGGACGAGGTCAATATCAAGTTGATCGACTACAATGCCGAGAAGGCCTATCGGTTGGCCGAATTGTTGGACAAAACTTTGATTATCAATGAGGATGGCCGCCATATCGAAGCGATGCTCGAGGAGGGGCTGGCCAATATGGACGCTTTTATCGCGGTGACGGGGCGCAGCGAAACCAATATTCTGGCGGCGATGCTCGCCAAACGCATGGGCGTCAAGAAGGTGATCGCCGAGATCGAGAACCTCGATTATATCAATCTGGCCGAGAGTATCGGTATCGATACGATCATCAACAAGAAACTGGTTACGGCGTCGAACATCTTCCGCTTCACGATGTCAACCGACGTGCAGGCGATCAAGTGTCTGACGGGCAGCGAGGCCGAGGTGCTGGAGTTCATCGTCAAGCCCAACGCCCCGGCGACGAAGGCTCCGATCAAGGAGTTGAAGCTGCCGCAGGATACGATTATCGGCGGCGTGGTGCGCGGCGACAAGGTTTTCATCGCCGTGGGAAACATGGAGTTGAGCGCCTACGATCGCGTGGTGGTTTTCGCTATGCCGGCGTCGATCTCCAAAATTGGATATTTCTTTAATTAACGATAAGGAGGAGCAGCGCAGGATGTCGATTCGGAACAGTTTGTTACGTACCTATTTCGCCCGCCGGATGAAGGCGATAGATCGTTTTCGGCGACATCCGGACCAAGTGCAGGCCGAGATGTTCCGACAGCTCATTGCGCGGGGGGCCGATACGGAGTTCGGTCGTCGGCACGGTGTTGCCAAGCATCTTACGCCCGAGGCGTTCGCCGCACGGGTCGGAGTGCAGGACTACGAGAGTTTCAAGCCTTATATCGAGCGGATGCTGGCCGGAGAGAAGAATGTCGCAGCCCCGGGGCGGGTGACGCTTTTCGCCCGTTCGTCGGGAACTACGTCCGACCGCAGCAAGTTCATTCCCGTCACGCGGGAGTCCGTGTGGTGGAATCATACGCTCGGTATGCGGGACGTGGCGGCGGTGTATGCTTCGGCCAAGCCGCAGACGAAGATCTTCGACGGCAAGACGCTGACGCTCGGCGGTTCGTATGTCCGGGAGAACGGAGCTCTCATCGGGGATCTGTCGGCTGTGCTGATCAGTCAGACTCCGTTCTGGAGCGGTTGGTTCCGGGCGCCGAAGATGGAGACGGCTCTGATTCCGGATTTCGACCGGAAGATAGAGGGGATCTGCCGGGAGTGTACCCGGGAGAAGATCACGGCCTTTGCCGGCGTGCCTTCGTGGAACCTGGTGCTGATGCGCCGGGTGTTGGAATATACGGGCAAGAGCAACCTGCTCGAAGTGTGGCCCGATCTGGAATTTTTTGCGCACGGGGGCGTGGCGTTTACGCCCTACCGCAAGTCGTTCGCCAAGCTGATCCCGTCGGAGGGGATGACCTATCTGGAAACATACAACGCTTCGGAGGGTTTTTTCGCGCTGGCCGACGATCTGACGCGGGACGATATGCTGCTGATGCTCGATTACGGGACTTATTACGAATTTCGCAGCGGCGAGCAGATCGTGCCGCTCGAAGGCGTTCGGGTCGGAGAAGTTTATGCAATGATCGTGACCTCGATCAACGGGTTGTGGCGTTATGAGATCGGCGATACGGTGGAGTTTACCTCGACGAATCCCTACCGCATCCGTTTCGCGGGCCGCACGCGTCAGTTCATCAACGCCTTCGGCGAGGAGCTGATCGTGGATAACGCCGAGCGGGCGCTCGCGGCGGCCTGCGAGCAAACCGGTGCGGTGGTCGAAGAGTACTCCGTGGCGCCCTGTTTCATGGGGCTGAATACCCGGGGAGCGCACGAATGGGTGCTGGAGTTTTCGGAGCGGCCCGATACGCCGGAGCATTTTGCCGAAGTGCTGGACCGGGAGCTTCGCAGCGTCAATTCGGATTACGACGCCAAGCGGCAGACGGCGCTCGATCCGCCCCGCATCCATGCCGTGCCGCCGGGAACGACGCTGCGCTGGTTGCAGAAGACGGGCAAGAACAAGCTGCCCCGTATGCGCAACGACCGTACGGTTGTGGAACAGTTACTGAAGATTGAACAATAAATAACGCGATGACACGCGTCGCTTTGCCGGGGGCCGGGGATTGCGGCGGGAGACGGTTTTCTGCCGTGCCGCCGCAGACGGTGGACTTGCCGGACGACGGGACCGGGAGGGGCCCCGCCGTGCGGCGTGAAGTGCGTGACGTAGCCAAAACATCCGATTTATGTACATTGCGATAGCCGGAAATATCGGCAGCGGCAAAACCACGCTGACCGAGATGCTGACCGAGCGCTACGGCGCCAAGGCCTATTACGAGCAGAGCGACAATCCCTACATCGGGGATTTCTACAACGATATGAATCGTTGGTCGTTCAACCTGCAAATGTATTTTCTGGGCAGCCGCATTCAGCAGACGATGGATATTCTGCGCAGCGGTCCGGTCGATATTTTTCAGGATCGGACGGTGTACGAGGATGCCTATATTTTCGCCGACAACCTGCATCGCATGGGGCTGATGTCGGGCCGGGACTTCGATACTTATATGAGTATCTTCGGGTTGATTACCAACCTGGTGCCCCGGCCGGATCTGTTGATTTACCTCAAGGCCAGCGTGCCGACGCTCATTTCGCAGATCCGCCGCCGGGGTCGCGCCTACGAAATGAACATCGACGAACAGTACCTGCGGCGGCTCAACGACCGTTACGACGACTGGATCGAAAATATCTACCGGGGCGAAGTGCTCGTGATCGATAAGGATCGTGAGGATTTCGTCGCGGATGCTGCGGTGATGGAGAAGATCTGCGCTCGTCTCGACCGGAAGCGGGAGGAGCTCGAAACCGCTAAAAAATAGTCCCTATGTTGCCGGAATCTTTCACGCGGCGGGTTATGGCCGAACTGGGACCGGAGGAGGGGCGTGCGCTGTGTGAGGCGCTCGAAGGCCCGGCGCCGACATCCGTCCGTCTGCATCCGCAGCGCCCCTGCCGCTGGAGCGGAGCCGAGGCGGTTCCCTGGTCGCCGGCAGGACGTTACCTGACGGAGCGGCCTTCGTTTACGCTCGATCCGGCTTTCCATGCCGGGGCTTATTACGTGCAGGAGGCTTCGTCGCAGTTCCTGGCTCACGTGCTGGCCGGGGAGGAGGTCGCCGGAAAACGGATTCTGGACCTTTGCGCCGCGCCGGGGGGAAAGACGACGCTCTATGCGTCGCTCGCGGGTAGCGACGGGTTGGTAGTGGCGAATGAAGTCAATCGCCAGCGGGCGGCTGTTCTGGCGGATAACGTCCGCAAGTGGGGGCTGGGAAACGTGGCGGTGACGGTGAACGAGCCGGCACAGATCGCGGTGCTCGAAGGGTGGTTCGACATCGTGGCGGTGGATGCCCCCTGTTCCGGCGAGGGAATGTTCCGCAAGGAGCCGGTGGCCCGTCAGCAGCACTGTGAAGCGCTGGTGAAGCAGTGTGCTGAGCTGGGTGCAGAAATTCTGGACTGTGCAGCCGCTGTGCTGGCCCCGGGCGGGCAGCTGGTGTATTCCACCTGCACCTTTGCACCGGAGGAGGACGAGGGGGCAATCGGTGCGTTTTTGCAGCGGCATCCGGATTTTCACGTGGTGGAGGCGGATATGCCCTGGCTGGCTCCCGGACGACCGGAATGGGCCGAGCAGCCGAATCCTGAGCTAAGGTACACGTTTCGCCTGTGGCCGCATCTACTTTCCGGCGAAGGGCATTTTGCGGCGCTCCTGAAAAAGGATGGTGACGCTGCCCCGGCAGAACTGCCAAAGCCTGCGGAAATCAAGATGCCTGCGGAGTTAATGGAATTTTTAGACCGCATGGACGTCACCCTGCCGGAAGGACGGCTCATCTCCTTTGGGCCGTCCATCTACCTCTGCCCGGCGGATATGCCGGAACTCAAGGGCCTCAAGGTGCTCCGTCCGGGGCTGGAGCTGGGACAGGCGAAAAAGGGCCGCTTTGAACCGGCCCACGCCTTGGCGCTTTGGCTGGGAACGGCGGCGGTGACGGAGAATCTCTCTGCCACAGATCCCCGGGTGCTCGACTATCTCCAGGGACAGGTGATTCCCGGCACGGCCAACGGATGGACGCTGATTACCGTGGACGGGCGGCTGGAAAGCCGTAAATATACGGATAAGGACGGAAACAACCGTGTTGCGATCGAAATCATAGCCGACAATGTGTATTTTGGGGAAAGCAAAAGTACCGCTCAGTATCCTGAAGAAGCTGCCGGCTCTGCCGAAAATTTTTCTCCTGACTTTGCCGCTTTTCAGTCAAGTGAAGAAGGGGACGACTTCCTTGATGACGACTTCATTCCATTCTGATCATAAGCGAACCGAAATCAGTATGCGGGCAATACGCCCGAATACTGAAGCGCCGTTTTGCGAACAACTGATTTTTCATCAATGATGGAGGAAATATGATTTATGAGAAACCGATACCAAAAAGAACAAGACCTGCTGACAGCAAAAAAATGGCTGGACAGTTATTTACTGACACGAAAAAATCCGATTTCCAGCCGGCTGCTGCACACCACCCATCTGACAGATCTGATATTCAGCAGCTTTGACAGGGAACAGCCAGTCCGCCGCTTTGAACAGACCGAAAGCCTCCCGAATATGGAAAGTCTTGCAAAGGATGTATTTACTGCGCTTTACTCGCCAGTTCTCCGCCGCAAGGAAGAGCATTCGCTAAAGCTGCGGGAGCGCCTGCTGAATCGGCCGCTGTTGGAACGAATCATACAAAACGATCGGTTTGACGTTCTGAAAGCTTTATGTGAGGATAAGGAACTGCCGTCCTTTGATGCAGTTTCCGCTTTTTGTGAAGCCTTCGCTGAAAATCTGCCTGCTGAAGCGGTACCGGAACAACATTGGCTGAAAGTGATTGAACAGCTGCAGAAGCAGGTGGAACAGACCATCCAAGCGATATGTGAAATGCAGAACAGCGCACGGCCTGCATCCCCTAAGAGGCTATTGTTTCTGTATAATCGT
>OLNX01003748.1_pt1 | contig 10002 bp, 7 predicted proteins | sample 1672611 | NCBI WGS metagenome assembly OLNX01 (sample SAMEA3136705, study PRJEB25190) | human gut metagenome
TTTTGTTCTCTTCATCGTCTTTTCCCCCCTACTCCATAGGATAGAGCATTTTCTCATATGCGCCGGAAGCCAGTTCCTGCTGATCCAGATAGACCGGATCCAACAAAGTTTCCTGTTTCTGCCTGCTTCCGTGAATGGCTTCCACTGCTTTTTTTATGCTTAAATATCCCTGGCTGAACTGGTCATAGGTCACAAGTCCGTCAATAATACCCTGATCCAGGAGATTTAAGATCCCCGTAGTAGAACCAATGCCATAAAGGGCAGATACATGATCCCTGTAAACAGAGCTTTCATTTAAGATAGAAGCTGTCCGGTCCAAAGACTGCACATCCAGAGCCACCACTTCTACCTGACCGGTCCCCGGATAGACTGTATTTTCGATCACCTTGCGAAAAGCCTTTCCTTCTTTATCTACATATAACTCATAAGAGATCCCCTGGTCATTTAAAACAGAGCAGACCCCTTCGTAGGCGTCCTGTACGCCGTTATAAGCCATTCCCTGGGCAAACAAACACACTTTTTCACCTGGAAGGTTCTTTTCTGCTGCTTTTTCTCCCAATATTCTTCCGGCTTCAAAATAATCAATGAGAATAGAGTCTGTCACAAAATCACTGGGGGAAGACGCGCTTACAAAAATCACCGGGCATCCTGGATTTAAACTTTCTAACGCCATAACCGCCGCCTTTTCCTCTGCCGGTTCGATCACCACAGCACCTGCCCCGTCCCGGATCTCCCTGGTGGTCAGTTCCACCTGCTGATCCTGATCTTTTCGGTCATAAAGAGTGATCAACCTTACATCACTTCGCAGATCTGTAGCTGCCTTTTCCATTCCTTTTCTGAAATTCTGATAATAATCGTCCGTGTCTTCGCTTAAGATCACAGAAATGGAGTCGATCTGTACAGCCCGCTCTTTTATGATCAGATCTGTAGAAGACATCAGAAACAGAAGGACCAGAAACACAGCCCCTGCGCATAAAAGCATTTTTTCTCTTCTAGGCATGTTTCTCCTCCTTCTTTGCATTTTGCTCTTTTAATGCTTCTTCTTTTGCTATTTCTTCATATGAAACAGCCGGCAGATGCATCAGCACTGTCGTTCCTTCATCCGGTTCTGAATTTATGGAAAGACCATAGTCTTTTCCAAAATACAGATGGATCCTCTCATTTACGTTCTTTACGCCAATGCCGGAACCCCGCCTGGAAGGGACATGGCTGGTATCTGTAAACAGACGCTCTACCTGTTCTTCGGTCATGCCAAGTCCATTGTCCTCTACGCTTAAATACAGATCGTTGTTCTCTTTCCATGCCCGTATTTTGATCTCGCCGTCACCATCCATAAATTCCATTCCATGATAAATGGCATTTTCCACCATAGGCTGTAAAATAAGCTTCAGACTGGCAAGTCCTAATACCTCGTCCTCTGCCTCAATAGAATAAGAGAATTTATTTTTATAGCGCATATGCTGGATCATCAGGTAGTTTCGCACATGTTCCAATTCGTCCCGCACCGGGATAATACTTTTTCCTTTACTTAAACTGATGCGGAAGAAACGTGCCAGCGCCGTTACTGCTTTCACCGCCTCTGACTGCTTTTCATTTTCGATCATCCATACGATGATATCCAGTGTATTGTAGAGAAAATGGGGATTGATCTGGGACTGTAACGTATCAAACTCGCTTTTTCGCTTGGACTCATGTTCTGCCACAATATCATCCATAAGACGTTTGATCTGCCTTGCCATGTTCTGGATGGATTTTCCCAAATGCTGGATCTCGTAGGATCCACCTGTATAAACTTCTGTTTCCAGATTTCCTTCCTCGATCTGATTGACAGATTTTTCCAGTTCCTTAATGGGGTCTGTAATACGGGAAGAAATATAGGAGTTGATGATGGTCAGAATAAACAACACCAGTGCAATAATGAACACGATCAAAATACGTGTCTTAATAGCGTTTAAAGATACTGTGTCAAGAGGCATGACACCTACGATCTTCCAGCCTGTATAACCTACTGTTTTTATAGATACTACCCGGGTCTGTCCCTGCCATTGCTCCTGATAATTTCCATCCCTTAAAATGGCTGTGTTATCATTATTTTCCATTGCAAGGCCGGAGCTGATCAGCTGGCCGTTCGGGTGATAGATCAGGTCCCCGTTGCTGTCTGTAAGATAAACATAGCCTCCTTTTGCCAGGTTCATTCCGTCAAACAGCTGTTCCAGACTGTTATAGCGCAGATCAATGAGCAAAACGCCCTGATCTGTATAAGGACCGTCTGTGATCTCTACTGCTCTTGCCACAGATACCACCCAACGATACTGGCTGTCTCCTGTATCAAAAATATGCTGTACATGAGGCATGGAAAAATGAAGATTTTCTGTTTTTTCCAATGCCGCCGTAAACCAGTCCTGATCTGCCACCTGGGCATTGTTTTTTAATCTTGCTGCAGGAACAGACTCAAGCAGTTCTCCTTCTTTGGAAAACAGGGCGATATTTTCTACATTATCTTTATTATTATCATAAAGAAGGGTGATCTCCCCGTTAATAGAACCATCTGAAAGATCGGCATTTTTGATCACGCCGTAATACAGGGAGTCTGAAAGTTTCATTACCAGACGCAGGTAGGAGTCCATGGTCCGGCCTAACTGATTGATAAGAATGTGATTTTCCTCCTGAAGGGCAGAGGACATCTGCCCTGACAGCCGTCCATAAAGGGACACTCCGATAAAAACGCTGGCTGCCAGAGCAGTAATGGTGAAATACATAAAGATAATAGAACGGATACTGGCATTTTGAAGCCGGTGTTTTCGCTGTTTCAAAAACATTATTTTGCTCCTCTGAATTTTGTAGGTGAGATACCAAAACGTTTCTTAAACACGTAGCTGAAATAATTCTGCTCCTGATATCCTACTTTTGCCGCGATCACATAGGTCTTGTCATCCGTTTTATTTAAAAGTTCCACAGCTTTGTCTAACCGCACTTCCGTCAGATAAGCCACATAGGTCTTTCCTGTTTCTTTCTTAAACATGGTGGAGAAATAAGCCGGGCTCATATGCAGGTGACGGCAGATCTTCTCCACAGACAGATCCGCATCCTGATAATTGTCCATAATATACTGTCTGGCTTCCTGGATCACCTGTTTTGTGGTATTATCACGCTCTGTATTTACAGACTGGTTTACTGCTGTGGCCGCCTGGAGAAGCCATTTTACAAAATCTTCCTTTTTCTGGGTGCTGGAGATCAGGACAAAGGCCTCATTTAAGTCAGACTCTCCCTGGAAAATGGTCTCCATATCCAGATCATACATCTGCACCAGCTGGATCATACAGTTTAACACACTTAACATATAGGTCTGGCACTGACGCTGATGGACTTTTGCATCACTGATCTTGTCGGCAATTTTATGTACTACTTCCTCGATCTTTTCCTGAGGGCCGAATTTTACAGCACCTACCAGTTCTGCCTCGTCTTTGCTGTCAAACTGCAGTTTTCCCCTGCTTACCGGCTCCACATCGTTAATGTAAATGGTATTTCCGGCTCCTACGATTGCCTTATAGCCCAAGGCATTTACCGCATCTTTATAAGACTCACAGATCATGCCCAAGTCCTGGGTGCTGTGACCGATACCAATAGTGATGGGCACTGCAAGGATCTTTCTGGTTTCTTTGCAGATATCACTTAATACAGCAGTCAGACCGGTCTGGGTATTTTCCTCATCAATCGCTGCGATCACACCGATCTGGGCATCGCTGCTGCCAGTAGAATTAAAAGTTGAAAAACGGCAGTATTTTCCAAGCTTTTCCTCTAAGATCTGCATAACAGAAATAGGGATCAGGTCCTGTTCACGGTGGATCGCCAGTTCCCCTTCGCCCTCTTCTTCCGGCCGGTCAATGCCTACCGCTGATGCGATCCATTTCTGTGCACCTGAAAGAGGAATGCCGTATTCTTTTAAACGTGTTTCAACGGTCTCAGAAGCAACCGGGGCATTTACCAGCTCATTTAAAAACTGTTCACGAAGGATCGGCAGGCTTTTAATATAATTTTCCCGCAGCAGGTTTACATTTCGCTTCTGCTCGATCTCCTGGTCCAGATTTGCCTTGATCTTCTGTAAAATGGCAGTCAGCTCTTCTACGTTTACCGGCTTTAATATGTACTCAGTTACATTTAATTTAATAGCCTGCTTCGCATACTCAAAGTCATCGTAACCAGAGAAAATAACGATCTTCATAGACGGGTATTTCTGGCGCACACGCTCTGCCAGTGTCAGTCCGTCCATATAAGGCATGCGAATGTCGGTTAAGATCAGGTCAGGCTCTAAAGCTTCAATCTTTTCTAAGGCATCTTCCCCGTTTTCCGCATCCCCTGCTACTAAAAATCCATTTTCCTCCCATTTGATCTTGCGGATAATGCTCTTTCTTACCTCTTCCTCATCATCTACAAGGATAATACGATATAGTTTCATGTATTTTGTCCCCTTTTTATTTTATCCCATATAGCAAAGCGTTGCAGATTGCCGCTGCTACGTTGCTTCCACCTTTTCTTCCTTCTGCCACGATGTAAGGCGTGTCTTTCAATGAAAGGATCAGTTCTTTGGACTGGATCACATTCACAAAGCCTACCGGCGCACCGATGATCAGGGCCGGTTTTATTTTTCTCTCCTGGATCAGCTCATACAGGCGGATCAGAGCCGTTGGGGCATTTCCAATGGCAAAGATACAGGGTCTTGTTCCGTCTCCAAACAGATTGGCTGCCTTATCCATACTTGCAACCGCTCTTGTGCTGCCGTTTTTCTTTGCCTCTGCTGCCACATCTTCATCTGCCATAAAGCATAAAGCTTCTCCTCCGTAGCTTTCCAGCCGCTTTTTATTTACGCCGGACCAGCCCATTTTCGTATCAGTAATGATCACTGCTCCCTTTTTAATGGCTTCTCTTGCCTTTTCTACAACATTTTCGGAAAATTTCAGATGATCTGCATAATCAAAATCCGCTGTTGTGTGGATAGCACGCATGATCACCGGTGCCAGTTCCGGTTCCAGTTCCTTTCCCATAGCCTTTAATTCTTCCCCGATGATCTCAAAGCTTCTGTGTTCTATGTCTGCCGGAAGCACCTGTTCTATATGCACCTTCTCTTCCAGCCCCATGATCTCATATATCTTTTCCATATCCAGACTCTCCCGCAGTATTTCTGCCAGTTTATCATACTGTTCTTCCTTATATGCTATGTAATCCATCTGCCCTGCCATTTCCAGGGTAATGCCCTTTCTGGCTGCCAGGGCAGTTGCTATGGTCTCGCAGATGCCGGGGGCATCAAATACGCCATGGACATAGGAACCATACAGGTTTTTCCGGTTCCAGCCACAGGGGATACCCCTGGCTTCTCTGCCATTTGCACTTTCTCCTGCATTTAACAGGCACAGTGGCTGTTCTTTTTCCCGGCTCTTTGTACGGCCCATATGGATCTCATAACCAGTTAATCTCTTTCCGGAAAGTTCCCTGAAACAGCCGTAAAGTTCCCCGAATCGGCCTTCTGTCTGGGTGCGTACTTTTTCTTCTTCAAATTCAGTTTCTACAGGAAAAAGACCCATTCCACGGATCTTTCCTTTATGGGATGACTCAATGGCAAGTTCGTCCACCAGCCATTCTCCCATCATCTGGAAACCGCCGCAAATTCCCCATACAGGAACCTGGCGGGCTGCCAGCTTAAGGATCGCTGCTTCCAGGCCGATCTGGCGCATCCACAATAAATCATCAATGGTATTTTTCGTTCCCGGAAGGATCACCATGTCTGGCGTTTTTAATTCAGAAGGCTTTGAGACATAACGGATGGAGACCTCATCCATACGCTCAAATACATCCATATCTGTAAAGTTGGAAATTTTTGGAAAACGGATCACCGCAATGTCGATGCAGCCCTTCTGTCTTGTATTTCCCAGTTTGCTGCTTAAGCTGTCCTCATCTTCGATATCTACATTCATATAGGGGACAACGCCTGCCACCGGTATCTTACAAAGATCTTCTAACTGGCGAAGTCCCGGCTCCAGGATCGACTTATCTCCCCGGAATTTATTAATAATAAGGCCCTTGACCCGTTTTCTTTCTTCTTCCGTCAAAAGCATCAATGTTCCCAGGAGCTGTGCAAACACCCCTCCACGGTCAATGTCCCCGACTAAAAGCACCGGTGCATCCAGTATCTGCGCAAGACCCATATTTACAATGTCGTTTTCCTTCAGGTTGATTTCCGCAGGGCTCCCTGCTCCCTCGATCACAATAATATCCGCATATTCCTCTAACTTCCGGAATGCCTTCCGGATGTCCGGAATCAACTGCTTTTTGTAGGCAAAATAGTCTTTTGCCCGCATATTTCCGATGGAAACACCGTTTACGATCACCTGGGAACCCACATCGGTAGTGGGTTTGAGCAAAATAGGGTTCATATCCGCAGAAGGCTTTACTCCTGCCGCCTCTGCCTGGACCACCTGTGCCCGGCCCATTTCCAGGCCGTCTTCTGTAATAAAGGAGTTAAGAGCCATGTTCTGGGATTTAAAAGGCGCTGTTTTATAGCCGTCCTGGGCGAAAATGCGGCACAGGCCCGCTGCGATCAGACTTTTTCCTGCATTGGACATGGTTCCCTGTATCATAATGGATCTTGCCATGGTTTTATTCCTCCTTTTCAGGTCTGTGGGGTGCTTGTGTTGGATTGGCATCCGTATATACGGTATCTGTATGTTTTGTATCTGCACATTTTATATCTGTACGTTTGGTGACTGTACATTGGGAAAGTTTGTGTAAGAACTCTCTGTTTTCTTCTTCTGTTTTTACGCAGATGCGGTAGCAGGATGCGTCCAGGCCCGGATAATTGGAGCAGCTGCGGATGAGGACGCCCTGTTTTAGCATGCGGTCGTACAGGCTGTCTGTTGCTCCTTCCAGAGTCTTTTCCATAAAGAAAATATAATTGGCCTGGGACGGATAGACGATATAGCCCAGTTCTGTTAATGCCGCCTCCATTTTTTCTCTCTGCTCATGGATCAGTTTTCTGGTTTTTAATACATATTCCGTCTCTTTTAAGGCTGCAATGCCTGCTCTCTGGGCCAGTCCTGAAACAGACCAGGGCTGTCTTACCTGACAGATCTTTGTTAAAACGTCTTCATTGCTACACAGAGCATAACCTAAACGCAGGCCTGCCATGGCATAGATCTTGGTAAATGCCTTTAAAACAAAGACATGGGAGAGCTTCTCTAAAAACGGAATAATGCTGTAAGCTTCCGGTTCATCTAAAAACTCTTCAAAACACTCATCCACAACCAGAAAGGTATTTGTTTTTTCGCAGGTTTCAGCCAGTTTTAAGACCTGCTCTTTTTTTACGGCAATGCCGGTTGGGTTGTTGGGGTTGCACAGGAATAAAATGTTGTAGCCGTTGTTGGCTTCTGATGTAGATTTCTGTTGGTCAGAACAACCGACTGCGGTAGTATTATAAGTGGCATTAGCCCGTTCCAGCGTTTTACACAGTTCCTCCACATCCAGACGATAGCCATTTTCCTCTTTGAGATAAAAAAGATCAATATCACAGTCCACTGCCTTCAATGCCTGCTCATATTCCAGGAAAGAAGGAGCTAAAAGCAGTGCTTTTTTCGGCTTTAAGGCAAATGCAAGTCCAAAGATCAGGTCCGCTGCCCCATCACCGCAGAGGATCCAGTCCTGAGTCACCTTATGGTAGTCAGCTAATGCCTTTACCAGATCCCTGCACTGGCTGTCCGGGTAAACGCAGCAGACTGGCTCTTCTATACAACGGGCCAGCTCTTCTTTTACTCCCTGAGGCAGTCCTAAAGGATTGATATTGGCGGAATAGTCTATAGAAACTTTATTGCTGTAAATGTCACCGCCGTGCTGATATTTGGTATGCATATGAATTCCTTCTTTCCAAAATGAATATCTATACTCTGTTCATCTCCCAGCCCGGCTGGGGATGATCTTGAACCAGTTATTTGAATATCTGTATTTGTATTTCCGTGATTATCACCTATCAGCTGACTGCTGCCAGGATCATTAACAGCACCACCATCAGTATCCCCTCTGCCAGGAACATTAAAAGAGAGGCTTTCCAGATATCCTCCGGGACGATCTCCCTGTCATTATCCCCGATAAACTGCTTTTTGTGAAGAACCCCAAAATACCAGGCATCCCCGGCAAGACGTAAATGAAGGGCTCCGGCACAGGCGGCTTCTCCGTGGGCTGAGTTGGGGCTGGCATGTTTACGCCGGTCTCTTAAAAATATGCGCCAGGCATTTTTTCCGTCTGCCCCCGGAAGCAGGTATGCTGCCAGTGTCAGCAGACAGCCGGAAATGCGGGCCGGGATAAAATTTAACACATCATCCAGCTTTGCAGCTGTCCGACCAAATAAAATGTATTTATCATTGGTATAGCCTATCATGGAGTCCATGGTATTCACTGCCTTGTAAAAAGTGCCGCCTACCGGTCCGAAAATGGCCATAAACAGGAACGGGGCGATCACACCATCTGAGGTATTTTCTGCCACTGTCTCCACCGCCGCTCTGGTGATACCTGCTGTGTCCAGAACACTGGTATCACGGCCTACGATCATGGAAACTGCCTTTCTGGCTCCTTCTGTATCTCCCTTTTTCAGTTCTTTGCATACCTTCATACTCTCCACACAAAGGCTTTTTGCAGCCAGAAGCTGATAACAGAAAAAGCTTTCCAGAATAAATCTTGCAGTGAGGCCAAGATATCTTCCCGTTATATGAAAGAGCAGACCAGGCATAATGATCCAGAAAAGACACATGATCAGGGTAAGACAGATTCCTGCAAACCGTGGCTTTTCAAGAAAAAGTTTTCGCAGTCTCTTCTCCAATCCGCTTATCATATTTCCCATCAGGCGTATCATATGGGGAAAATGATAGGGATCCCCAAAGATCCAGTCCAGAATACTGCCTGTTAAAAGGGCCAGCCCATGAAGCTGCCACAATTGTATCCATTCCATGTTACTATCCTTTCGTTTCTCTTATACCATTTGGCGTTATTACTGTTCATGCATTGCGCGACCAGCAATGGAATTTGCCGTGGTTTCACATTGAAATACAGCAAATTGCACCTTTTTCTCCCTACTTTAACCGCGTTCCAATCCCACAGCAGACCCGCCAGACTTCCTCTGACTTTTCTGCCAGCAGACAGCAGATGCGGCCTGTTTCTTCCCTGTATTCCCGTTCAAAGGGATCAATTGGGACAATACCGTAACCAATCTCATCTGTAACTAAAATGCGGTCCGGGTTGGCGTTATAAATGGTTTCTGCCATATTTTTCCAGTTGTGAAGACCTGCAGATGTTGTTTCAAATAAAGCTGTTTCCTGCTCATCCGGCAATCCCAATGTCTCATCTTTTTTTAAAATCCGGCGTACCAGCAGGTGAAAATTCCGGCACCAGGTGGAAGTAAGAAATTCTTCCCAGGTGGATGTTTCCCCATCTGCCCAGTGATCTGCCTTTGGATCTTTCTGATGATCTTCCTGCGTTTTTTCTTTTTCCTGTTCCCACTGAGTTTTTCCTTTTTCCTGTACCCTATTTTCAAAATGTTCTTTTGCAAAGGAAGACTTTCCCTGACATCTTCCTCCAATGACCATGATCATTCGATTTTTCTCCTTCGGTTCTCCTATGCTTATGAACCCTGTTTTCAACTTATTTTTACAAGTTCAGATATTTTCACATTATTCTCAATAAAAATGCCACTACCGTCAGACATATCAGTTCCTCTGCCTGCAGGAAAAATCCAGCCAGGTCTCCGGTAATACCTCCGAAATTCTTTTTGGACCATTTATCATACCAGGCAAAAAGCACTCCCTGAAGCACCAGGCAGACTCCATAAACTTCCAGTCCCTGTACGTCCCAGATGCCAAAAGCCAGCACTGCAAGGATCACCAGTGACAGGAGCAATATTTTCTTATCCAGCTTTTTCTCAGAAGCCTGGGAAAAGGCAGCTGCCAGCCCATTATTTTTCCCAGG
>OLNX01003761.1_pt1 | contig 9984 bp, 9 predicted proteins | sample 1672611 | NCBI WGS metagenome assembly OLNX01 (sample SAMEA3136705, study PRJEB25190) | human gut metagenome
TGGACCGGCTCATATTCTTTATACCTGCCTGATTGTGGTTTATGTAGTCATTGATCTCGGCGTTATGGTCTATGCCTTCCGAAATAAAAATAAGGTCTCTTATATCAATACCTTTTTCCTGCTGGCTACGGAGCTGTTCTGTATTGCTGTGTATGCCATCGAAAGCTTTACCATATGCGAAATCCAGCTTCTTCCCTTTGCCTATGTGCTGAATATGGTGCTTTTATTTGTGCTGTTCCGCAGAACAAATCTTTATGACCTGTCTATTAATGCCGAACACATCCGGGAGGAACGCCGCGAATATGGTTATGTATCGTTCAGCCGCCATGGAAAATATATCGGGAGCAATGAGGTGGCCCGGAAATATTTTCCGGAGCTTGAACGTCTCCTGATGGATCATAAGATTCCCCCAAAAGAGGAATTTCTTTATAAGGAATTCGGCGACTGGGTAACCCATTTTGGTTCCAGTACCGGTAAAACCCGTTATTATACCAGAAATGACCGCATTCTCAAATGCCGGCTCAGTTATTTTACCATGGGAAAACAAAGCCACATTCAAGGCTACCTCATCGAAATAACCGATGACACCAACCAGCAGCTCCATATTCAGGAGCTGAATGAAATGGCCCGCAAGGCAGAGGAAGCCAACCTCGCCAAAAGTACCTTTATTGCCAATATGTCCCATGAAATCCGCACCCCGATTCATGCCGTGTTAGGTATGAACGAGATGATTATGCGCGAATCCGGCGAACCTCAGATCCGTGTATATGCCGGAAACATCAAGAAATCCGGCAACCTCCTGTTATCTCTTGTGAACAACATTCTTGATTATTCCCGTATGGAACAGGGAAACCAGAAGCTGCAGCCTGTTACGTATGAAACGGGTAAGCTGTTAAGCAATACGCTGGATGTCATCCGGCTGCAGACAAACAACAAAAATCTCCGTCTGGAGATCTTTATTGATGAACATCTTCCCGTAAAACTGATTGGTGACGATCTGAAATTCCAGCAGATTCTGTTTAATCTGCTGACGAATGCGGTGAAATATACCAATGAAGGCTATGTCCGTTTATGTATTTCCCAGAAAGAGCGTCTCGGAGATTCCGTATCCATTACCGTATCGGTCGAGGATTCCGGTATCGGAATCCGTAAGGAGGATATTGCCCACCTCACCAATGCCTTCTGCCGTGTGGATGAGAAGCGCAATCGGAATATCGAAGGTGCAGGACTTGGTCTTTCGATTGCCAGCCAGCTATTGCAGCAGATGGGAAGCCAATTAATGATTGACAGTGAATACGGTGTGGGTTCGATCTTTTCCTTTGAGCTGCTCCAACAGATTGCAGATCCTGCAGAGCTTGGAGGCTTTTCCCGGTTTTTGGAAGAAGACGGGGAAGATCCGGAAACGCTCTCTCCTGCGCCTCCCCGCTTTACCGCGCCGGAGGCAAGGATTCTGGTAGTCGATGATAATCAGATGAACCGCTTTGTCTTCCAGGGGCTCTTAAAATACCTGCAGGTACAGGTCACCCTTGCAGAAAGCGGAAAAGACTGCTTAAATGCCATTGCCGCCGGTCATTTTGACCTGATCTTTATGGATCATCTCATGCCGGAGCTCGATGGAATCGAAACACTTCATATTATGAAAAAGCGCAGCGGACATCTCTGTACAGACAGCAAGGTCATTGCCGTTACCGCCAATGCCTATCCGGGTGCACGGGATGTTTATCTTAAGGAGGGATTTGATGATTTTCTCGAAAAGCCGGTCGAAGGAAAGCAGTTGGAAGCGATTATTTATCAATATCTTCCCAAAAATCTCATCCGGTTCGCCGATGAAAATATTGAAAATATCCGGAAAGAAACCGGGATTTCTTATAAAGCAAAAGCAGCTGCCGAAAATGTTCCCGCAACAGGTGACGCAATCCTTACCGGGCAGCTTTCCCGCATGGGGATTGATGTAGCAAAGGGACTGTCCTATGCCGGCAATGACTGGAGCTTTTATCTGGAAGTATTGAAGTGCTTTACAGAAGAATATGATGTTAAAAGGGATTTATTGCTTACACGCAGGAAAAATCTCTCTGAAGGCAGCCAATTTGATGCCTTCACCAATCTGGCTCACCAGCTAAAGGGCGAGTCCCGTGGAATCGGGCACATGGAGCTTGGAGAGAAATTTTATCAACTGGAAATGGCATCCAGGGCTCACCAGAAGGATACCCTGATGGTTCTCTTTCCGGATACACTGGATCTATGGGAGCATGTCGTTACGTCTTTGAGAACCTGTCTTCCTTAAGCTGCTGCCGGATCTCTCTTTGGAGCCGGACCGGGATCGGAATCACCGCTGAGTTCATCATTTCAATCTCTGCCGGGTCCACATTCCGGACATACAGACGGTTAATGAGATAACTGCGTCCCACCTTAAGGAACTCCGGATTCTGTTCAAAGTCTTCGCAGACCTCGGACAGAACCTTCGTTATGGAAATGGTATCGGTAAGCGTATGGATCAGTGTCACATGGCGGCCTGTTTCAAAATACAGAATATCCCTCAGCGGAATCTGCAGCTCCTTCCCCTGCACATTGATCCGGTACTGCTTCGAAGTTCCTTCAAAGATGGATGTGCAGCGGCGGATGGCATTCATGAAATCCTCATGGTCATAGGGCTTTTGCAGATAATACAGGGCATCTACATTATAGCTGTCCATGGCATGCTCCATCGAGCTTGTCGTAAAAATCAGTCCGCCTTCATAATGCTCCTCACGCAGTGTATGCGCCACACTCATACCATCCGGATCATCCATATAGATATCCAGAAAGATAAGTGATGGCTTCTCCATGGTTTCCTCATATCGCCGAAGAAGCTCTTCTCCGGATTGAAAGGATTCTATCGTAATCTTCTGATCCTGATGTGACAGATACTCCTGCAGATGATGGTTCAACCGCAGCAGGTCACTTTTAGAATCATCACAGATGTAAATGGTCATTCCTGTAATTCCTCTTTCCCCTTGACTGTCGTATATCCATTGTGTTATTTCATTATAACCCTATATTGAGACATGGTAAACCATTTTTATCAATCGAGCACCATTTCCTCTGCCGAGTCAGCATACTTATCCAAATACAGCTGTGCTGTCTGCTCATCCATAGAAAACCAACGAATCAATTTCTGAATAATAATCTCCTTGGTTTTCTTTTCTTCAAGGTTATCTTCAATTAACCGTCTGATTCCTGCTTCCCGCTCTTCTTCACGACCCTCCTTTATTCCTGCTTCGTGTCCCTCTTCTCTTCCTTCTTTTATTCCTTCTTCTCTACCATTTCTATACTGCCTATCTAATTCCATCTGATATGACATATACTCTCGCCTCCACTGTTTATTGTTTCTGGCTTCAAACACTTTCCTGTCTATGTCCTTTGCAAGTTGACTTTCGGGTTCTCTGCCATCAAAATTTGTACATAAGCAAAAAGCCACTACGCTTACGTCTCCGTTAGCATAGCGACTTTTGTATAACCATATTTATAGAATTTCAATTATCAATTGTTCTATTAATCTCCTAAAAACTATTAGTTGGCTATATATCACTTAATTGATATATTGTACTAATTCTATTATTTATCATTTAATGATTCTCACACTATTTTTCAATTAATGACTTTCCTGTCATTTCTTTTGGCTGTTCCATTCCCATCAGCTCGATTAATGTAGGAGCGATATCTGCAAGACATCCACCCTCTCTTAAACCGTATGCAGGGTCTGCATTTACCAGAATGAATGGTACCGGATTGGTAGTATGTGCTGTAAATGGTTCGCCTGTTTCATAATCGATTAACTGCTCTGCATTTCCGTGGTCTGCGCAGATGAACATCTGTCCGTCAACCTCTTTTAATGCTGCAACAGCTTTGCCTACGCACTCATCAACTGCTTCTACTGCCTTGATTGCTGCAGCCTGAACTCCGGTATGTCCAACCATATCCGGGTTAGCAAAGTTGATTATGATTACATCATATTTTTCAGATTTGATGGCATCTACTAATTTATCACATACTTCGTATGCACTCATTTCCGGTTTCAAATCATAGGTTGCTACCTTTGGAGATTTTACCAGAATTCTTTCTTCGCCTTTGTTTGGCTCCTCTACACCGCCGTTGAAGAAGAAGGTTACATGAGCATATTTCTCAGTCTCAGCGATTCTTGCCTGAGTCTTGCCATTGTCTGCAAGAAACTGTCCAAATGTATTGGTAAGTTCTACCTTGTGGAATGCAACGGTTTTGTTCGGAATGGTTCCATCGTATTCTGTGAAACATACATAAGTTACGTTCTTTCTTGTGCCTCTGTCAAATCCGTCGAACTCATCTGCACAGAATGCTCTGGTAATCTCTCTTGCGCGGTCAGGACGGAAGTTAAAGAAGATAATGGTATCGTTATCCTGTACGGTTGCAGTTGGAGCACCATTTTTCATAATTACAGTCGGAACTACGAACTCGTCTGTTACATCTTTTGCATAAGATGCATCAATTGCTGCAACAGCGCTGTCTGCTGTCTCACCAACACCTTCTGTAATTGCTTTATATGCTTTTTCTACACGATCCCAACGGTTGTCACGGTCCATTGCATAGTAACGTCCGTTGATGGTTGCAATTTCACCAACACCGATTTCTTTCATTTTTGCTTCCAGCTCTTCGATAAATCCTTTTCCGGAAGTAGGTGCGGTATCACGGCCGTCTAAGAAGCAGTGTACATATACTTTGTCTAAGCCTTCTTTTTTTGCCATTTCCAGAAGTCCGAATAAATGTGTAATGTGGCTGTGAACTCCACCATCGGATAATAATCCATATAAATGAAGTGCAGAACCGTTGTCTTTTACATTTTTCATGCCGGCAAGCAATGCTTCGTTTTTAAAGAAATCTCCATCTTCGATTTCTTTGGTAATTCTGGTTAATTCCTGGTATACAATTCTTCCTGCACCCATGTTCATATGTCCTACTTCGGAGTTACCCATCTGTCCGTCCGGAAGTCCTACAGCAAGTCCGCTGGCATTTCCTTTTACCCATGGATAATCTTTCATCAGTGCATCAATGTTTGGCTTGTTTGCCTGGGCTACTGCATTACCCTCAGTTTTGTCATTCAGACCAAAACCATCTAAAATCATCAATACGGTTGGTTTTTTACTCATGTTTTTTCCTCTTTTCTTTAAAATCTTCTATTGAAACGGATTACTCCGTTGCTGTCACATAACCATCATCATCTATGGTAATTCCCACGGAAAGGGATTCCATAAAATCAAAAATACGTCTTTTCTCACTTTCATCTGTCACCAGTGAGGTCTTGTAATTCTTCTGTATACACGGCAGAAACCGGAAATCAATAGTTCCGTCATCCCGGATGATTACCTGGGATAAGCCGGTATCTAATGTTGAAGCCGAAAACCAGAAATTGCCAAGGCTATAGATAATCGGCACGCCATCCATATATTCCATGCCCTGCAGGCAATGGGTATGTCCGCCGATAATAACATCCACACCGGCTTCCACAAACTGTTTTGCAAGAGCCACCTGGTCGGAACCAAAATAGTTATTTCCTTCTGTTCCCCAGTGTACAAAAGCAATCACATAATCGCTGTTGTCTCTTGCTTCTTCTATTACTTTCAGAAACTTGTCCGGATTTAAGGTCTTTAACACGCCCGGTGTCGTCTCAGTTGCTTCCTTCGTATAATTTAAAGAGCGTTCAATCTGTGTAGCTGATACAATTGCTATTTTCTTTCCATTTGCCACAAAATATACCGGACACATGGCATCCTTTAAATCTTTTCCTGCTCCTACATACGGAATTCCTGCTTCTTCCAGTGTATCTATGGTATCAATCAATGCAGCTTCGCCATAGTCATAGACATGATTATTGGCAAGACTGACAATATCTGTTCCAAATGTTTCCAATAATGCGACACGCTTTGGATCTGCCCGGAAAGTATAATCCTTGCCGGCTAAAGGTTCCCCTCTTGTACTGTAGGTGAACTCATTGTTTATCATCATAATGTCTGCATTATTCATTTCCTGCAATAAATCTTTGGAAAAGCAGTCATTGATTCCATTTGGCTGTCCATCCATGTGTTCCGTTGTGCCCCAGCCTTCTGCAAAATTAATATCGCCGGTAAAATCCAGCACAATCTCATCCTCAGAGCCGCATGCCTTCCAGTAAACCTGCTGCAAATCCTCTTCATTCATGCCGGTGTCCTGACAATAAAGAAGCCACAGCACATGTATGGAATTTCCGGTCTCTTCGTACCAGACATTTACATTCTGGTCTTCCTGAGACTCCTGTGCAATATTTAATACTGCTTCTTTTCCGTAATTGGCATAAACCCAGTTTAAGAAACTTTCGTCAATCCGATAATCCCCGATAAATTCTTTGCTGCAGGAATCCAGCAGTGCTTCGTATGCATCATCCAAATCTTCTATCACCAGCTTCTTCGTCTCTGTAGAGACTTCTTCTGTTTCCGTCACTGCATATTCTATTTTCTCGCTGCTTTCCGGTTCTGCATTTACCTGCGCTTTCCTGTCACATCCACTGCAAACCATTCCAAACAACAATATTCCTATCCCTGCCATCTGCAAAGCTTTTCTTCTCAAATCGGTATCCTCGCTCAACTCCTCTTTCATCTCTTGTGTCCTGCTTTATTGCCGATAACATTATACACTATCTTTCTTTTTCTAACAATCCTTATTTTGCAAGCGTATTCTGTTATATCAAACCTCATCATTTAACATTTCTTCTAAGGTATGCCAGCCTAATACGGCGCACTTTACTCTTGCCGGCATATGAGAAATATCCTTTAATGCCGAAGCTTCTTCCAGCTCGTCAATCTCTTCATCCGAAGCTTCTCCTTTTATCATTTTTATAATAAATGAAAGACCTTTCAATGCATTCGATTTTCCAGAAGCATTTGGTCCGATAAATAGTGCACCTTTAAGAATTTCACTTTTGTATACGTTTGTTTTTCCAAGAATAGAATACTTAGATGCAGTTAAATCAATTTCTGTTCGTTCTTTAAATGAAAGAAAATTTGTAAGATACATTTTAGCCAGCATAATGTTTTCCTCCTTGCTTTATATTTTACACACTATTTTTTATGCGTCAACACTTAATGCACTTTTTTTACTTATTAAAAGTAATTTTTTTACACTTGTTTGAAAATTACCCCTTTGCTCCCCAAAACAAAAATTCCTGTTCAGTTTACACTGTTTAGCAATATGCATAGGAAGGGATTACTATGCATAAGGGTTTCTATATCAATCTCATAAAATAATGCAATCAAGACAGTTTCGCAGAGTGAGTACGAAAGATAAAGAAGAGCTACAGAGTTACCGACTTATACAACGCATATTATAGGGGGATGAACGAGGGACGCATAAACTTTGAAAAATATTTTTCAAAATAAATTCGACATCTTCCACATAGGCAATCATAATTGAAAAAAGGGAGAATACCTATCATGGATCAATTACCAAATTTTATATCCGAATATCTTAAAACATGTGAAACTGTACAAAAGTTAAATCCCAAAACCATTAAAGCATACCGTATAGATTTATCACAATTTCATACATTTATGCTACACACCTTAAACTCGTTCCTGTCACTGTTACACCAGAAATACAAACCAAAAACTATCAAAAGGAAGATTGCTACTTTAAAGTCCTTCCCAGAACAGTCCCTAATACTATTATAGAAATCTTTCTCAGAACTATGTATAGACAAAAAAACTGGTGCCTACAACATATAAATACAATTCAATCCTTCGTGATATAGCCGTAATAGGATTACTATTTGCAACCGGAGTACGTGTTTCAGAACTATGCTCACTTACTCCTGCCCAAATAGATTTCACTACTTACAAAATTATTATAAACGGGAAAGGTTCAAAAGAACGTATTTTACAAATTGGGAATGAAGATGTCAAAGAAATATTATCTGAATACTATACAGTCTTTAAAACAGATATCACTAAAACAGGATGGTTCTTCATCAACCGTCTTCACAAAAGATATTCTGAAGAATCTGTCCGAAATATGATGGTAAAATATCTGAAACTTGCCAACATAGATATGCACACAACTCCACATATGTTCCGGCACCCGTATGTCACGCCCACGACAAAAAATATAATTCTGAAAAGCAGAAATCCCAAGCTACCAACATGGATTTGGTAGCTTGAAATCTCTACTTTTTACTCACTATCTATACAAGTAGAACATAATAGGCAGAAACCTTATTCTTCAAACAACAGGCATATATTTTAATGCGAAAAATCAAAAAACAAGTGATGTATGGTTATTTCTTGATTATCGAGATTCCGCATATGCTGTGAAGAGTACTGCGGTTCCATATAGCGTAACTCCCGGGACAAATTGCTTACTGGCATAACTTTTGCAATTTCAGAAACAAGTTCGCTTACAATTTCTGGAATCTTGCCACTTAACACATACCCAATAATTGAAGATTCTGATGACTGTGAACCATACCGTCCTGAGGTATAATTTTTAACTCCTGTTTCAACATATCTTTTGATTTTATCTTTCTTATGATTATATAGATTCTTGCATTCTGCGCCAAAATAACTGTTTGAAGTATCCCAATCACGAAAACAAAAATCAATGGTGGGCTTATATCCACGCTTCTTCTTTAATGTGGAATCTTGGTATTGATGTACTGGACCAATGCTGTTTATTCGCAGAATAGTAGCTCTATTTTCACTAGTCCATCGTAGCGATATTTTCCCATACCATTCCTGCGTAATATCATCTTCTTCAGTGTTTTCAGTGATAGTAATGCTTGTATCCGCAATCATGTCATGATAACCCTGCCACAGAGTCAATAATATTTCGTTGATACCAGCGGGACCAAGTCGCTTTGCCAAATCGTCCGGCACGGCTGAGGATGCTGTTATATTTCTTATACTGCTCATAAAATCACCTCCATGCTTTGGAAATATCTTCAAATATTTCATCTGCATCTCTGCAGGCAGCAGAATATGTCCAATATTTGCGTTGCGCTGGTTTAACAATGAAAATCTTTTCACTCTGATAAATACGGAGGTTTCTTCTCACGAAAACCGTTTGTTGATTATCGACCAATGAACGGTCCAAGTTTAGGAGTATTTCATTAAGCTGCTCATTGTCAATTATAACATTTAAATCCTTTGTAGTGGAATGCTCAACATTTAACACAAGCACAGATAGAGGGGCATCGCCAAAATATAGGTCGCCAGAAAAGCCCATGCCAGTTCCAAATGTCCTAGTCAGTATCACTTTTAGAGAAGTGTAATATAGTTTGTAGTTATCAATGCTTGGTCTGGAAAAAGATACTGAACGATTTTTATTTTTAAAATAGTCGTAAACATAGTCAATAACATCATCTATTTGATAGCACTCATATTCCTTCAATCGATACATATTTCGTGCAAACTGTTCCAACAGGTAATTCTCTTTTGGTGAGTTCACTAATTTATCAAAGATGTTACAAGCTTCTGTGAGTTCGGCATTGTTGGGTTTTGGGATTGGCGTCTGCCAGATGTCCCCAGCCTCTAACTCATCCCGTTCCACTAGCCACTTTCTATTTGTAAGTATATGATAATACGAAAATACTCTTGATCCTATTATCACGCTCAAGTACTTAAGCTGTTCAATTTCACCGTGAATTCCCAAAAGACTATGGTTAAACACAGCATCATAATCCAACACTTCTGAAAGAAATGTTCCATTTTTATGGCTCTGTTTAATTATCAAGTGTGGAGCAACAAAAATCTCTCTAGCGTTTTTAACAATACACTCAAAGTCATGGAAATCAACTATCGGGAGTTCATCAGATGAAACATAATATGGTTTAAAGGATTTTGCTTCTACCAATGGAAGACCTGTGAAATCATAACATTGATGTTTCCGAATTACTCTTTAGAACCCTTCAGCAGTTGACATGTGATTTTCTTCAATAAATGATGCCAT
>OLNX01003764.1_pt1 | contig 9976 bp, 8 predicted proteins | sample 1672611 | NCBI WGS metagenome assembly OLNX01 (sample SAMEA3136705, study PRJEB25190) | human gut metagenome
GCGTGGCCGGCTTCCTCTCTTCATGCAGTTGTGATTGTCATAAGCCCGCGGACTTCGCTCTGAAGGATTACCAGCCTACCTCCAGCAAGCAATTCCGTTAAGTTCCCTATATGTTTGAAATCCGCGAAAAACCGGAAATGGTGGAACGGGCCATGCTCGTTTCCATTTACTTCGATCCCTCCGAGGCTGGGGAAAAACAGGCCATGCTGGATGAGCTGGAAGACCTTGTCTCCAATCTCGGCATCGGCATCGCAGGGAAGCACCTCATCAAGTCCAGGGACATGCACGCCAAATTCCTGTGCGGCACCGGAAAGGCGCAGGAAGTGAAGCAGCTGGCGCTGGATTGCCGGGCGGATTGCGTTGTTTTTGACAATATGCTCTCCCCTTCCCAGCAGAGGGAATGGGAACGGCTTGTTGACGAATGCGTCATTGACCGTGAAGAGGTCATTCTGGACATCTTTGCCAGGCGCGCCCGGACACGGGAAGCCACCCTGCAGGTGGAACTGGCCCGCATGCAGTATTCCCTGCCGCGCATGGCCCGCATGTGGAACCACCTGGACCGCCAGGGCGGGGGCTCCGGCGGCGGCAAGGGAGGCGGCGGAGCCGCCAGGGGGGAAGGGGAAAAGCAGATTGAAGTGGACCGTCGTCTGGCGCGCGCCAGAATTGAGGCTATTCAAAGGGAACTGGTCCTGGTGACCCGTCAGCGTGCCACGCAGCGCAAGGAACGGGAGCGCCAGGCTGTCGCCACGGCCGCCATTGTAGGTTATACCAATGCCGGAAAATCCTCCCTCCTGTCCCTGGTGTCCGGGTCTGAAGTCATGGCCAGGGATATGCTTTTTGCCACGCTGGACACCACAACGCGGAAGATAGAGCTTCCCCATGGGCAGCCGCTGCTGCTGACGGATACCGTGGGCTTCATCCGCAACCTTCCGCACCGTCTGGTGGAAGCGTTCAAGTCCACGCTGGAGGAAGCCGTTCTGGCGGATTTCCTGATTCAGGTGGTGGACGCTTCCGATCCGGAAGCCGTGCGCCATTATGAAACGACTCTGGAGGTTCTCAATGAACTGGGTGCGGGTGACAAGCCCATGATCGTGGTTCTAAACAAGGTGGACCTGGTGCCGGAAGAACGGCGCGGGGCCCTGGAAACGCTGCTGGCGCCTCATTTCAGCGGCAGGGTGGTTCCCATGTCCGTGAAAGAAGGGAATGGTGAGGGAGACCTGCTGAATGCCTGCGTGGAAATGCTGAAAAGCCGTGTCCGGCGCGCCCGGTTCCTGATTCCCTATACCCGCAGCGACCTGGTGGCCGCCATGCATAGTGAAGGCAAGGTTTTCTCTACGGAATATGTAGAGGAAGGGACCTTGCTGGAAGCCGTGCTTCCTGTGGCCTTTTACAATAAACTGGAGTCATTCCTGGCAGACAGGTAATCCCCTGTTCCTGAAGCCTGGGGCTTTCTTTGCGTTCCGAAGGCCGTTCCGGGGCGGGAAGCGTCTTTTCTTCCGGAGACAGTATCCGGTTCCTGGACGGGTCAAGCCCGGTATCCCAGGCCGTTCAGGCATTTCATCACATCCCTGACAGGCAGTCCGATGACGTTGTCCGTATCCCCGCGCACGGAGGAAATAATCATCTCCCCGTGTTCCTGGAACGCGTAAGAGCCGGCCTTGTCCATCACGTCCACCAGTTCCATGTAATGGCGGATGTCTTTTTCCGTCAGCTTCCGGAACGTTACTTCCGTCAGCACGGCCAGGTTTTTCATGCCCAGCGGGGAACGGATGGCAACCGCCGTGCAGACATGGTGGGTGCGTCCGGACAGCTTCCGGAGCATGGACCGGGCTTCTTCTTCATCTTCCGGTTTGCCAAGAGGAAAGCCTTCCAGAAAAACGAGCGTATCCGCGCCGATGACGGTGGAATCCGGATGTTCCCGGAACACGGCTTCCGCCTTGGCGGCGGCATTGTGCAGGCAAAGTTCCTGCGGGGGCATGGAAGCCTCTTTCAGTTCTTCCGTGCCCCGGACAATAATGGAAAAAGGAATGCCGGTTTTCTCCAGCAATTCACGCCGCCGGGGCGATTGGGAGGCCAGGATGACGGGGGGAATCATGGGAGAAAAAAGCGGTCATGAAAAACAGGGAGCCAATCTTTCTCAAGCTCCCTGGATGATGGGCTGTCAATGATTGCCTGTCAACTGTCTGCTTCCCATGATCCTCTGGAAAGCCTCGGGGGAAATTTCCCGAATGGACCTGATAATGTTTTTGGAAAAGGCGCCCATGCGTTTCCGGATGGTTTCCCGGTCTTCCGCTGTATCAAATTCCATGCCCACCAGGGCGCGGCCTACGCGTTCCCCGGTGTAGGTATAGTTGAAATAACAGAGGGAAGCCAGATCCGCGATGCGTTCCATGAAGTCAAGGAAGGCGCCGGCTCGTTCCGGAAATTCAATGTGGACGAACAGGGGGTGTTGACACAGTTCCGGCTGGTAGTGAATCATGCGGAAGCGCACGTCGTCGTCCTCGCTGATGTCTTCGAATTCGATTCCTTTCTTTTTCAGTGTCGTGCGGATGGTATCCAGGTCTTCATCGGAAGCGGCAATGCCGAACACGGGGTGCTGGGTGTTTCCCTCCGTTTTGCCGTATTGCACATCCACCAGCGTCGTATCCTGCGGAATGTGGCGCAGGTATTTAAGCACCTGTCCGCGCTTGGAATCCATGGAAATGCGCAGATAGCGCGTTTCATGGTTGCCGATGCCCGCCTGCCGGGCAATCTGGGTAAGGTGGGTGAAATCCATATTGGCTCCGGAAATGACCACGAAGCTCTTTTCCTCCGGCTTTACTTCGCCCCGGTTCCATTGTTTCAAGAATCCTGCCAGGCTCATGGCTCCGGATGGTTCCGGCACGACGCGGGAGGATTCCCACATGGCCCGGATGGCCTGGCAGACCTCATTATTGGTCACGGTCACGAACTCGTCAACCAGTTCCCGGCAAAGAGGATAGGTTAATTCTCCGGGGATGTGGACGGCTGTGCCGTCGCAGAAGACATCCACGTAATCCAGATTCACCCGGCGTCCCTGCTCAATGGAAGTTTTCATGGACGCCTGGTCGATGCCTTCCACGCCGATGACCTTGATGTGGGGCCAGAATTTTTTCAGCCAGCACGCCACGGATGCGGCCAGACCGCCGCCGCCGATGGCGACGTACGCGCGGTCAAAAGGGCCTTCTCCGCTCATCACCACTTCGTCCGCCAGCGTTCCCTGTCCGGCCATGGTCACCAGGTCGTCATAAGGATGGACAAAAGTGCAGCCGTGGGTTTCCGTGTATTCATGGGCGGCTGCGGCCGTCTCGTCATAGCAGTCCCCATGGAGCATGATCTTCACATGCCTGCCGCCGTGGCGGCGCACTTCCGTCTGCTTCACTTCCGGCGTGGAGCGCGGCATGAAAATGGTGGCATGGCAGTTCAGCACTCTGGCCGCCAGTGCTACGCCCTGGGCGTGATTGCCGGCGGAAGCCGCCACAATGCCTTTGTCACGGGCTTCCTGGCTCAATGCGGCCATGCAATTAAACGCTCCGCGCCACTTATAAGCCCGGATGGGCCCCAGATCCTCCCTTTTGGCGTATACCGGGGCCTTGATGCCCGGCAGATTCAATCGCTGGAGAGGAGTCGGTTCGCCAACGGTGTAGACGCGCTGGCGGGCTTGCAGTATTTCCTCGGAAAGACGGTCCGAAAGTATGCTCATGATTGTAATGCTGGCCCCCATTCTACCGGGGTCCGGCCCCTTTTTCCAGTAAAACATTCCCGGGGGGCGGCCTGTTTTCCGGGATTCAGGTTTTCTGGACGCAAAAAAGCCGCCCGGAGGCGGCTGTTTTTCCTGAACAAGGTGGCGAAGCGGACGGGGCTCGAACCCGCGACCTCCAGCGTGACAGGCTGGCGCTCTAACCGAACTGAGCTACCGCTCCATAACCTTGGATGCCGTCCCTGCCTTGCGGCGGGGACGTGGAGGCTTATACAGGCACTCCCATGGGAATGCAAGACAAGAAATCATTTTTTCCTGCATGCGGGATTCGCTTGCTGGGAGAAACGGATTAAATAACCGGACGGATTTGAAATCCGTAAATGATATAAATGAATCCAGATAATGATTAAAATATTAATAATGCCGATTCTTGAAACGGACACCCCCGTTTTCTCTCTTTCCCCTTTCAGGCCGTTCCATGCTCCTAAAGGGCTTGGCCTCAAAAATTGTCATTGACTCCGGATTTCAAATCCGCTAACTATTAACAAGTATATAGTCTTGTAAATAATTTTATTCATTATCAATACGTTATAGTGTTATGCGACCGCGCTTGCCCCTGGTTCTTTTATCCGCTCTTCTGGCCTGTTTCATTTCTCCGTCATGGTCTGATTATACGTTGACGGGCAATGGAGAGACGACGATTTCCTTTGCCGACGGCCAATACACGATTACGCCTCCGGAAGGGGATCCCGTGACTCAGGCGGATTCTCCCGGCGATATTTATCTAACAGACATTACGGCAAGCGGGACCTATGAAGACGGCTATAACCGGGTTCTCAATCTGGAGGGAGGAACCTATACAAAACTGCAATTATGGAATGTTGCGGGCACTGCCTCCGGCGTCACCATCGGAGGAACCAATTCCTTTGTAATCAATATCGGGGAAGGTGCATCCCTGTTGAATACAAATGCCCAGTTGATGGGGTGGAGCAACCAGGACCGGATTGTGTCCGCCGACATTACCCTCAATGTAGACCGGAATGCCGGCACGATTAATGGTTTTTCCCTGGTGGGAAGCACGCGGATCCCGTGCCGCATCTGGCGGCGCGCTTTGCGGCCAAGGAGGCCGTGGCGAAAGCTCTGGGAACGGGAATCGGGGCGAAGTGCGCTTTTACGGATGTGGAGGTGGTGCGCGGCGATGCGGGAGTTCCTTCCATTCTTTTGCACGGGGCTGCGGGAGTGACCGCCCGGGAGCTGGGCATTACGGGCTGGTTCCTGACCATGACCCATTCCAGGTTGAGCGCCGCCGCCGCCGTTATTGCCTTGGCGCAATAAAAAAGCCGTTCCCTGGGAAGAAAGGAACGGCTGGCATTAAAGGGGGAAAGGGAAGTTATTTTCTCCTTCTGCGAGCGGCAAATCCCGCGAACGCAAGCAGAGACAATGCCGCTGTGGAGGGTTCCGGAACAACGGCATAAGAGACGGAGAGCGAACTCAGTTTCGTGCCGTTCAAGCCGTCATTATTCCAACCGGGAGCACGATGTCCAATGCTGTACATCTCGTTTTGGGTATCTCCTCCGTCCGCGGCTCCGGTGTACCAGTCGATATCGCTGATAGAAGCGGATGCGGTGCTGGCGGCAGTACCATTATCAAGAGTGACGGTTACGTCATGCCCCAGGATATCAACGGTTACGTTTGTCCACGTATTTGCCGTCAGTCCGGCTTCTGCGATTGCTCCTCCGGAGGAGAGATTGCCGGAGTTGATGGCAACAGCCCCATTGCTGAGTCCCAGGCTGAAGCCGAATCCGCTGCGGGCAACGTGAATGATATTTTCAAGGGAATTGTTGCCTCCCCATGAGATGTCCATGGTGATGCTCATGGTCCCCTCCCCGGAAAGGGCTCCGTTCAGCATTTCCCGGAATACATTTGTACCGCGTTCGTCAAAGGTGGAACCGGTAAGAACCGTCCCCTTCTCTGCATCTTGGGCAGTATTGAAATTACCTGTAGCAGTTCCCCCCATGACGGCAGCCGCGGAGGAAAAATCCCATGTATAGGTAGCTGTCTCCGCCGCCTGTGCCGCACCACAGAAAAGCAGCCCTGCTGCCACCGGAATGCCTGCGGCGCACCTCCACAATATTCACGCGGTAAAGGTCCGGTATCTGAAGATCATGCAGAGGATGTTCCGTCAGAGGGGAATCCTCCAGCACCCGGAGGCGGTAAAGATTATTAATAATCTGGTACTCGTCTATCAACTGGCTGAGGGATTTCCCCTTGGCCTCGTGTTCCGCCCTGTCGTCATGGCGTCCCAGAAACCTCCTGCTGAGGGGGATCAGCACCAGGATGCCCGTCACGATGCAGACAAGGCCGATGGGGGTGAACGCAAAAAAGCCCAGCCCCTCCATTCCGGCCTCCTGAAGCTGGTTGTTGACGACAAGGTTGGGGGGCGTGCCGATCAGCGTCAGCATGCCGCCCATACTGCTGGCAAATGCCATGGGCATGAGCAGACGGCTCGTCTGGATGCCTCCGTCCGCAGCCAGGCTCACCAGAATAGGTAGCATCAGCGCCACCGTCCCCGTATTGCTGACAAATGCGCCTATGCCGGCTGTAACAAGCATGGTCAGCACCAACAGGCGCAACTCGCTCCTGCCGGCCAGTTTCATGATTCTGCCGCCCATCATCTTGGCCAGGCCCGTCCGGAAAATGGCGCCTCCCACCACGAAAAGCCCCACCATCATCACCACAATGGAATTGGAAAAGCCGGAAAGCGCCTGTTCCGGGCTCAAAATCCCGAACATAATCAGGCAGAGCAGGGAACACAGCGCGACAAGATCAGAACGAATCCTCCCCTGGACAAATAAAACGGCGGATACTCCCAGAATGAGAAGCGTGGTCAACATAGCAATAAACGGCAGGAGTGAAAAAACGGCAAGGGAGGATATCTAACATGACCGGCATGTCTTGTCGATAGGCTGAACAAGTCATTCACAAAACCGTCTCTCCGCCGGCATCCGGCAGAAAAAACACTTTATGCATCCTGCTCGGAGAACCCCGCTTCCTCTTTCCTTTTCCGGTATCATGGGGATGAGGAAACAAAAAAACGCGCTCTCTGAAAGAACGCGCCATAAAATGAAAAGTGGTGGGTAGAGAAGGATTCGAACCTTCGAAAGCAAATGCTAACAGATTTACAGTCTGCCCCCTTTGACCGCTCGGGAATCTACCCACTTGAAGTGATGTGCGGCGAATGTATAGGGATTCCCGTGCCTTAGCAAGTTTTTTTTATAAAAAGTAGGTCCTCCCAGAAGCAGAAACCCCATATGCAACAGCCATGCCGCCGGAAGGAAAGCGGATGCAGGAACACAAGGCCGGAAAAGGCAATGTTCACGAATCTCCCACATATACCGGAGCGCGGCTGTCCGGGGAATCCGCATCCAGTTGCTCCAGCTGGGGCAGAATGTTCTCCATGCTCTCCCATACGGAGGGAACAATCTTGATTGCGGTTCCAAACCGGACTGCCATCATCAGGGCGTCTGAAGGGCGGGCGTCCAGCTCCACCAGCTTGTCCATCACCTCATTGGCGGCCTCTATGGTCACGCGGGCATAAAAGACTTCATCCTTACGGCCGTTGATAAGCACCAGCCTCACCCGGCATTCCATGGCGGATAAAAAGTGAGCCAGCAGGGAAGACGTGTCCGGCCGTACCGGGCGTTCCCCGTTCAGGCAGCGTTCCAGGGCCATGCCGTCTGTCAGCTCCATGAAAATGACGCCCACCTTGCCGGTCAGCGGATCACGCAGGCACACACCCGCCCCGGCCCGGGTGTAAAGCAGGGCATAAGGTTCCAGAGCAATCAAATTTTCATCCGGCATGGCGGGCGGAAATCACATGTTAAAAACCGGGATTAATAACCCGTTCCGTATAGCGGGCAGCCACCTTGACGTATTTTTCCGCCCATTTGTGGTTATTATCCGCGGATTCCGGCCCCAGGTCCTTCACCACCTTGGCAGGAGAACCCAGCACCAGGGAATTGGGGGGAATGACGGTACCTTTGGTAATGAGCGCGCCCGCTCCCACCACAGACCCCTGGCCGATGACCGCTCCATCCAGAATAATGGACCCCATGCCTATCAGGCAATTATCCTCCACCGTGCAGGCGTGCAGAATCACGCCGTGCCCCACGGTTACGTACTTGCCTACATAGCAGCCGAAATCGTCTGCCAGGTGGATGCAGCTGTTGTCCTGGATATTGGAGTAATCACCAATGACGATCTTATTGATATCTGCGCGCAGCGTGGTATGATACCAGACGCTGGCATGTTCCCCAATGGTAACATCTCCAATCAAATCAGCGCTTTCCGCCACAAAAGCGGTATCCGCCACTTTGGGCCAGAAGTTCGCGTAAGGTTCTCTTGCCATATAAGTCATGTATTAATTGAAGATAAGACAGCATTCCAGTCTAAAAACGTTCATTCCGCGGGTATGCCGCAGCCGGAAACGAATACGGCCGAACCCACCCGAAAATGAAAGGCCGCAGGCACCTCCGCACTAATTTTCTTCCCGGATGCCCTTCTTGCTGTTCTTCTCCCGCTTCTCCGCATCCTTGCGCAGGGAGTCGGCCTTTTTCCCATTACCCCCCTTTTCATAATACCCGGCTATCCTCCGCTGGATGGCGGCTTCCTTCTTTACCTTGAAATAATCGCCCGATTTAGTCCGGATATACCGGTTGTAGGAAGATTCCGCCTCCTTGGCCATCTGAAGCACGGCCTCCTGATCCTGGGAAACGTACTCGTAATATTGCCCCATCAGCGCTTCAAATACTTCCGCGCGGCGCGCATAATCCTTCATGGACTTCCGGTACAGGGCAGCCACCCCGGCCTTGTCCCCGTTTTCCATCAGGAGATCCGCCTGCCGCTTGATGGCGGCGGAAGTCAGGTCGCTGCGCCCCTCGTCCGTCTCCTTTTCCAGCTTCTTCAAATCGCGGGCAACATGGCGCTTATTGGTGGAAGCGTCCCTCATGGGGAAAATATACTCATCTTCCACGCGGGCGGCCATGGCCAGGTAATCCGGACGGGAACGGAACTTGCGCTTAATCATGGCCACCAGTTCATCCCATTCTTCCAGCTTCGTGCCGCTCTCCGGGCGGCCCATCAGAGCAATCAGGCGTTCCCAGCCCAGGGGGCTGCCGGGAGTGGCCTGTGTGGCGGCTTCCAGCATTACCCGGGCGCAATCCGGCTTCTGCATCTCCTCAAACAGGTCCGCCAGGGAAAGATAATCCAGGGAAGTATCCAGCCGGGAGCCATTCACCCTCTTGTCCATACCCTGGAGAAGGGTGGATTCATGCTTTGACTTGCAGTTGTGCGGATGGGAAAAATGCCCCGTATTATATCCGTACCCGCCGTAGGACTGCCAGGTTTCATCCGTCGTCAGCAGATTGACCCAGGCATGCGGCCCGCGGTTGCCGTCCCCGGTAACATAGGCGGAGGGAATGCCGTTGCATTTGGCGGTATTCACCGCAAAATAGGCTTGGTCCATGCAAATGCCGCCTTCATCCAGAATCTCCTGGAAGGTATAATTAGTGTAAGGGTCCTTGCCCAGTGCGGCGCGGTCCATCCGGTAACGGATCATGGAATAGGCTCCGCCCCATCCTTTCCGGGTAAGGCGCACCTTTTTGCGCGCCCAATCCATCTCCGACCTCGGCAGACGCACATCCACCACAAACAACAGCTCGGAAGGGCTTAATTTGGAAATGTCCGTGAGAAGCTCACGGGCTTCATCCATCTCCATGAAGTACTCGAATACCTGTTCCAGCGTCAAAGGCGTGGTGGAAATATTGGTGGAAGAAGACGCCCTCAGCTTGGACGGGCTGGAAGCGATGCGGGGATTCAGCATGGCGCAGGCCAGCGCCAGGGAGGAATACCTGCTCCGGGGCATGGCGGAGGTTTTCATCCAGAATTCCGCCCACTTCCTCAAAATCCCTCCCCATTCCTCCCCGGGTGTCTGCTCCCGCGCCATCGTGCGCAGGAAAAGTCTCAGGGGATCGGAAGGATCTGAAAAAAGCCATGGATAGAAATACCTGGGGGAACTCTCCTTGATTTGTTCCTGGATGGTTTCCGCTCCCACTTTGCTGATGAGCTGGTACAGCTCATTGGCGCGCATGAGGTACGGGCTCTGATCGTACATGGACGCGTCAAATTTGCCGAATTTGATGACCTTCACGGCATCCCGTTCCAAATTGGAGCGCAGGAAATCGGCATACAAGTCATAGC
>OLNX01003765.1_pt1 | contig 9975 bp, 11 predicted proteins | sample 1672611 | NCBI WGS metagenome assembly OLNX01 (sample SAMEA3136705, study PRJEB25190) | human gut metagenome
TTTGGCGAGCACCGCGATAACTCGAGAAACTCGCAAAGCGTGTTTCTCGTAGTTTATGCAGGTAACTAACGTCTGTTAGTCAGGTGTGACACGTTCATATAATTTGGCAGCCCATTTTCATAGGAAATGGAAGTCTCGCCCTGAATCAGTGGGAGAAGATATGCTACCATTTCTTCGGTAACGTCATTTCCACGCTCGTTAATCCATGCTCTTGGAACGGATTTTGCTTCGTTCGCAATATTTTTGATTTCTGCATAACCGTATTCGATGGTATATGGTGCATTGGAAGTACGGTTCATGGTTACCATAGAAGCGGTAATACCCTGTTTTGCAAAAGCAACAGCATGTTCACCGGAAGCAACTGCTTCATTTAAATCGGTGGCAGAAGAAAGGTGGGCAGCGCAACGTTGTAATACATTTACTTCTACAGAACGGACTTTTACGTTGATATTGTCTTTAATCAGATATTCTAGCGCTTTACCGGCACCGCTTAACTGGCTGTGACCGAAGGTATCTTCCTTGCTTTCTCCGGCACAGATATAATTGCCTTCTGCATCATGAATTCCTTCAGATACCGCAATGATAATATTGTTGTGTTCCTCTAAGAGAGCACGCACATCCGTTAAGAACTCATCTTTATCAAAATTGCATTCCGGAAGATAAATAAGATGCGGTGCATCGCTGTATTCGTTTCTGGCAAGGGCGGAAGCGGCGGTCAGCCAGCCGGCATCGCGTCCCATAATTTCTACGATTGTTACACTCTTTACGGCATAGATAAATGTATCATGTGCAATTTCAAGTAAAGAAGACGCAATATATTTGGCTGCAGAGCCAAATCCCGGAGTGTGGTCTGTTACCATCAGGTCATTATCGATGGTCTTTGGAATACCAATAATGCGTACATTGCTTCCGATACGCTCGGCATATTCGGAAAGCTTTAATACGGTATCCATGGAATCATTTCCGCCGATATAGAAGAATGCACCGATATTCAGCTTTTCAAACTGCTTGAAAATATAGTTATAAGAAGAATCATCATCCATAAAATCCGGCAGCTTAAAACGGCAGGAACCAAGGTACATTGCCGGTGTGTGAATCAGACGCTCTAATGCATTATCGTCTGCTTCCATAATTTCGGAAAGGTTAAGATAATGTTCATTTAAAATACCTAAGATTCCATTTACGGAACCGTAAACAGTGCCATAGCAGCCGGCAGCACCTTTAATGACACCGGCAAGGCTTGCATTTATTGCAACGGTTGGTCCGCCGGACTGGGCAACCATGCAGTTTTGAATCGATGTATTCATAGTCAGACTCCTTTGTGATTTCAAAGATTTGTGTTAGGATATATAAAAAAGTTATAGTTACGATAAGAAAATATCCTACAAGAATAACTATATATGATAGAATCGGAAAAGGCAAGACTAATCCGGCGGGAGTGGGAAGAACCGCAAGAAAAAATAAAGGAAAGGCAAAAGAGATGGAAAATTGTATGCTCTGCCCAAGAAAATGTGGGGTAAATCGTAAAAAAGGTGAACTGGGAGTCTGTGGTCAGACAACAGCTATAAAGGCTGCAAGAGCGGCACTTCATATGTGGGAAGAACCGTGCATTTCCGGGCAGAATGGCTCCGGAACGGTATTTTTCAGCGGCTGTAATTTAGGCTGTATCTTCTGCCAGAATCACAATATTGCCACAGGAAAAGCTGGAATTGAAATAAGTATAGAGCGGCTGGCAGAAATTTTCCTGGAATTGCAGGAAAAGGGTGCAAATAATATCAATCTGGTAACGGCAGGACATTTTGTATCACAGGTGGTTGGGGCACTGAAGCTGGCAAAGCAGCAGGGACTTTATCTTCCGGTTGTTTATAATACCAGCTCCTATGAAAAGGTGGAAACACTTCGCCTGTTAGAGGGTTATGTGGATATTTATCTTCCTGATTTAAAATATGTTGACAGCGCAATCAGCAACAGGTATTCCCATGCAGCGGACTATTTTACTTGTGCCAGTGCAGCGATTGCAGAAATGGTGCGGCAGGTAGGCGAGCCGGAATTTGTTTTCGAACGGGCAGCAGGCAAAGAAGGCAGCAGTGCGGAATTTCTGGCAGATGAGAAAAAGAAAATTTCGGAACAGCAGAATAATATGATATTTGACGCAGCAGAATATCAGGAGCGCAGCGAAGCCGGGGAGCCTCTTCTGATGAGAAAAGGCGTCATTGTGCGCCATCTTGTTATGCCGGACTGTGTGGAAGATTCCAAGCGTGTGATATCTTATCTTCTTAAGACCTATGGCGGTCGGATTTTTATCAGCATTATGAATCAGTATACGCCGCTGCCACAGTGCAGGGAGTATCCGGAATTAAGCCGCCGGGTAACGGAAGCGGAATATGATGCGGTGGTGGATTATGCGATTGAACTTGGCATTGAAAATGGCTTCATCCAGGAAGGAGATGTGGCAGAGGAGAGCTTTATCCCGGAGTTTGATGGAGAAGGGATTGTACGGAAAGATGAAGATAGATAATTAAAAACAAACTTATTGAACATATGTTCTTCACATGGTATAATATTAATGTATAATTGAAAAAGAAAGCAGGATGTGTTTTCCGATTATTAGATGCCCTCTAGTTGGTAAAGGAGGGTGATGCCCTATGAACACAATGGAAGTTCTCACTTTGTTGCTAGTAATATTTGCGGCGCTATCTTACATAGATAATCATAATAATAAAAAGAAATAGCATCCCACTCGTCCAAAAGTAGATGCTATTTCAAAAATAGTTTTCACTGAGGGCAAATCGGAGCATATCCGATTACCTTTCTAAGTAGATTATACACTAGGGTACTTGGCTTTTCAAGTACCCTTTTTTACTTGCCATTCATTCGTAAGAAACTGCCGGTGGCAGGTCCTGTAGGTGCAAGTGGCGAGAAAAATCGCATAGTCAATATGTGTGATGCTTAGAAATTCCGAAGTTTATTATTAGTTTGATCAAGCAAATAGTCTATTGATACATTATAATAGTCCGCAAGTTTTATAAGAATATCGGTTGGAATATCACGTTTCCCCAATTCGTAATAAGAATACGCTACTTGACTACAGCTAAGAACTTGAGCCATCTGCTCTTGCGTTATATCTGAATCTTCACGTAAATCACGTATATGCTTGTAACGATGAATTGTAGTTGTCATTTAGTTACCTCTCTTGAATTTAATATACATAAAACAATTTGTTATATTGATTTTTAAAACAAAATGTTTTAAAATATAAATGATTAAGAAAAAGTGATGAATAGATTTGGAGAGAGGAAGAGAAAATGAAAAGAGAAATAGTTAAAAAAACTATGATGTTACTGGCAATATCAGGGATGATTTTTTCGGGCTGCGGAAAAGAAGAAAAAACATATGTGCCACAAAAGAAAACTGAAACCGAAATAAGCAAATCAGAAAATGACAGTGAGTTAGAAACGGAAACAGAGGGTATATCAGAAGGGAAAAATTATAAAATAACAACGGAATATGATTTGGAAGATTATGCATCAGGATATGTTATTGTTTCTAAAAATGATGGATTATTATACGGAGTAATTGACAAAGATGGCAATGAAGTTATTCCGGTTGAATATGACAACATCCAGCTTGTCAGGGGAGAAGAGGAGGAAAGTGATAAGGATGAAGTATATTTTGTGTGTGAATATGAAGGGGAAGAGGAAGTTTTAGATAGCAATGGACAGAAGATTCTGGATGGAAAAGTAGAGAGAGTTACACCTCATTTAGGAGAGATTAGTGCCGATTCGCCTTTTTTCTATGAACTGAATTATACATATTCTACAGATTATATGAATCAGGATATTTCGCTTAGATATTATGATATAAAAGGGGATATGCTATGTGATATTAATCTTCTTGAGATAGAGGATATTGACCGTGCAATGTATGATACCGTAGATTTAACGGTATTAAATACAGAGCTTATTTCTAATGACAGGATATTGGTTTGTATAGGTGGTGCATTGAAACCAAAAGATGAGTCAAGCGGCTTAGAAGCATATTACAATGTATCATTATACAATTTGAAGGGAGAAAGATTACAGGAATGGAATGAGCTGGCTACTCCAAGTGGCATGACAGTAGAAGATGACAATAGTTTTATCTTTGTAACAGTTGATTATTGGGCAGAAGGTTATCAGTATGAATTATATTCGATAGATGAAAATGGCAATTTGACAGATTTAGGGGATTTGGAGTCCCAGAATAAGTATAGTTTATCAAGTGCAGGACAAATTCAGGTGAATGAAGAAAGCTCAAGTAGTGAGAATTCTAGTGACTATACATTGGGGAAAAATGGAGAGTATAGATTATATCAAACAAATGATACATGGAAATTGGAAGATTCCAATGGGAATCCATTATATGACAAGCGTTATTTTGAGTGCTGGCATAAAGAAGACTGCTTTTTCCTGCTGAATGAAGATAATCAGATTTGTTTGATAAATAAAAATGGGCAGATGCTTGTAGATTATGGAACAATTACATGGAACGGAGAATATGGAATGTTTGGAGATTCTGAGATAACGGATGATAGCATTCGGTCAGATGGAAATAGTGTATGTTTTGAAGTTGCAGGGGATGACGAAAATATTTTGTACATCTTTTTCCCCGAGGAAGAAAAGTAGAAATTTTAGAATAATATTATATTACAAGATGATATCATCTTTAGGAGGTTAATATGGGAATTGGTGATACAAGCGTATTTTAGGTATATTTGGAAGGAGCATTCGGGAAACTGGATGCTCCTTTTTCGTCGGGCAAATTCACCCTAAATTCGCCCTAAATGATAAAAAATCTTGACATCTCCCACAAAAGTTCTATAATACATTTTCGGTAATGCGAGGGTGTAAAAGGATGAATAAAGAAAGAGACTATTTTTTTGATAATTTAAAAGCGGTATTGATATTCTTAGTTGTGCTGGGACATTTCCTGCTCCCAATCCGTGGAGATAATCCACTGGTGGTAGTGAAACGGCTCATCTATGTATTTCATATGCCGCTTTTTGTATTTATCTCCGGCTATTTTGCAAAGAAAATTTATAAAAATGGACAATATAATTTTAAGAAAATATTGTATCTGCTGAAAGCATATGTTGTGTTCGTTGTGGCAATTCAGATAGTATATGCCATTGCGGGATTTGAAAAATTTACGGAGATAGATTTCTTTTCCCAAAGTGGTGCACCGTGGTATTTATTTGCAATGATTGTATGGTATCTGACGATACCACTTGTCCGTAAATGTAAAGCGGTGCTGGTTCTTTTGCTTACGGTAGTGCTGGCATTAACAGCTGGCTATTTTAAAAATGTGGGGGACTTTTTATGTCTGTCACGAATTCTGGTATTTGGACCGTTTTTCTATCTGGGCTATTTTCTGGAGCAGAAGACACTGGAAAAAGCATTGCAGCCAAAGCTTCAGAGACTGGTGGTTCCATGCGCGGAGGCAATCTGTATCTTTATTCTGGCATATGGAGCAAGGTTGAAAGATTCCCTGGAAATGGTATATGAAAATATATCCTATTATGAACTGGAAGAAGTGTGGAAAGGACCGATGGTCCGCCTTTCCCTGATGATTGCAGCATTTCTTATTTCCTGGGCAATTATGTTTTTCATTCCGAGAGGAAAGACAAGGTTGTCAGTAATCGGACAGAATACCATGCCGGTATATATGCTGCACCGGATTTTACGGGATATTCTGATGTTTGCCGGAATTTATGATTATCTGGGTGACTGGGGCTGGATAGCATTTTTTATCCTGTTGGGATTAAGTGCCGGAATCGTATATGTGTTAAATAATTCACATGTTGTTAATCAGGTCAACCGGATACTGGCATTACATACGCCACAGTTGATCAGAAACTTAAAAAGGCAACGGGCACGTTAGTCTGGATGGAAGAGATTGATACCATTGGAATGATAAAGAGAGGTGGTCGTATGTCAGAAAATAGAAAAATTCGTGTTTTTTATCAGTTTAACGGATATGTCCAGGGTGTGGGATTCCGCTATCGCATGTCGCATCTGGCGGGGCATTTTGGTGTGACTGGCTGGGTGCGCAATGAATATGACGGCTCGGTACAGGCAGAATTGCAGGGACTGCCGGAAGAAATTGATATGATAATTCAAAGACTCTGCCAGGACCGTTACATCGAAATCCGCAGCATGGACAGAAAAGAACTTCCACTGGATGAGACGGAACGGGGCTTCCATGTAAAATATTAAAATGCAAAAAGCTGCTTCTGGCATACTTTGTCAGGAGCGTTTTTACTTTACAGGAAATTGCTTTCCTGTAAAGTAAAAACGCTCTGCGAGGATGCGCACTGCGGCGTATAAGGTAGATGTCGCAAGCGACCGCCGCAGGCGCGAGAATGTGCCAAGGCACATTCTTTGTTCAGAAAAGTTGCAAAAAATAGCAAGAAATAGTAAACTGTGGGATATGCGAGTATACTACTATGAAAATGAATTAGAGGATGAATTCAATGCATTTGACAGCTTTGCCATCCAGCTTGCCTTCGAACAGGCTAAATTGAAAAAGAAAAAGATGTACCGTGTAATCCGGGAAGGCAATTATACCGGATTTCCGGGATTTTACGGAGTGTTAATGCGCCATTGCAACACACTGCCGTTAAGCTCTAATTTTAAGACCATGGAGAAATTCATTGCTGCCGTAGACAGGGTATTAGAGAAAAATCAGTTTGTACTTGTCTATCCGGAGCAGGGAATGTGGTGGAATTACCGGAAACCAAGACCGCTGCAGAAGGGCGCATTTACCTTCGCTGCCAGAAATAATAAGCCGGTACTTCCCGTATTTATTACCATGGAAGACAGTGATGTTTTAGATGATGACGGATTCTATGTGCAGGAATATACGGTGCATTTCTGTGAACCGATTTATCCGGATCCGAATAAAAAGCGTGCACAGAATTCCTGTGAGATGCGGGATAAGAATTATGAAGCGTGGAAAGCTGTTTACGAGCAGACCTATGGAGAGAAACTGACCTATAGTTGTGATGAGGAACAGTCGATTAAAGAGAAGAAAGCACTCTAATAAAAGTTGCAGGAAATGTAATATGTATTGAGAAAGGGTAAAGGGATAAATTATGAATAATCAGTGGAACCAGATGCCATCAAACATGCCGCCACAGCAGAGACCGCCGATGCCACCGAATATGCCGCCACAGCAGAGACCGCCGATGCCACCGAATATGCCGCCGCAGCAAGGTGGACCAATGCCGCCGAATATGCAGATGCAGCAGGGCAGACCGATGCCACCGAATATGCCGCCACGACAGGGAAAAATGCCACGGCCGGAGCTCTCTCCGGAAGATAAGAAGCAGGCAGACAAATTATGTATTATTTCCATGATTTTGATGTTTGCACCGATGGTAGTAATTTTTCTAAAGAATATTATTCTGGGACTGTTGTTTGATGCAGGAAAAGAAGAATTTTATTATAATATCGCAAGCAGCTATGTATTAGGTTCAATTCTGACTTTTCTTATGGCTGGCTGTGGAATTGCAGCACTGGTACTTATGATTTTGGTTCGTGTAAAATATCAGCAGAGTGTATTTGGTAAAGTGCTGATGTGGCTTTATATTGCACTTGCCATTCTTGTAGTAGTATTTATAGCAGTAACAATTATTGCCTGTGGGCTGGCATTCATAAGCTGTGTCCGAAACTGTCCGGGCTGATGAGGCAGGAAAATAAATGATAGATATTACGATTTTGCACTGGAGAATTTCGCCGTATTTTATCTGTTTTCTCTTAAGCTTTGTACTGGCATATCTTTATGTCACATGGTATTTGAAAAAAGCAGGAGTAAGGGGCAGTCATATCTTTTATTCAGAGCTTTTGAATACAGTCCTGGCATTATATTTTGGAGCATTTTATACCTTTATTGTGCAGCTGGCAGAACAGGGTAAAGTAGAAACATTTGGTTTTTCCAGTCTTGGCGGTATGGCGGGCATCCTGCTCGGTGTGTGGATTTTTACAAAAATCAGTAAGGAACATAAGATAGAGCTATGGACTGCATATGTGCTGGCATTGGGACTGATGTATGCGGTTTCAAAGCTAGGCTGCTTTTTTGCAGGCTGTTGTGTTGGCATGAGATATCAGGGACCTGGCAGTATCCGCTATCTTGATAATGGAGCAGCGGGGGAATACCTTTTTCCGGTCCAGCTGGCAGAGACGATCTTATTTCTGCTGGCGTTTTTGTTGCTTCACAGGATGGCAGAACGAAGAAGGAATGGTATAATTCCAAAGAGTCTGTTGCTGTATGCGATATTAAAATTTGTACTGGATTATCTGAGGTATTATGAAGACAGAAAGATTTTCAGTGCGAACCAGTGGGGATGTCTGCTGGTAGCTGTAAGCGTATTGCTCTATGAGGCAGTACGGCAAATTAGACAAAGAGCGAATAATAAAGTAATATAACGGATATGAGAAAAGAGTTTTGTGGGTGTTGTGCCGGCAGAACTCTTTTGTATTGTTATGCATCCAAAGAAGCTGCCGGACAGGTTATGGTGTTTATCAAGCGTTATATTTATTGTAAAAGGTTGGATTCGGAACAAAGTATTTAGAAAAAATTAGAAAACAAGTTTACATAATATAGGTACAAAATATGGGACACATCCTGTTGTAACATAATCTTATCAGAGAGCAAAGCCACTGAAAAATACCAGAAAAGTGGCAGAAAAGCGAAGGAAAAGATAAGAAAAAAGACACAGGGAGGTCACAATTATGCGTGATAATACAGTACATGTAAGAAGAGGAAAGAAACATCCGTCAAGAATGGAAATGATAGTGCTTGCAGCTCTTGCAGCCCTTATGGTAAGCGGCGGAACATTATTACTGCTGGCAGCTTTGCTGGGACAGGATATTACAGACTGGAACCACAGGGCAGCAATTACAGCAGGACTTTCTCTTGCCGGAGTTGTGTGGGGATGGTTAATCAGGGCAAACCGTTAGACATATCCGTGGGATAAGTACGACACGGTTTTTCGAATTGAGGTTGACGCATTCCCGATAGTTTTCTATAATGAAACTGATTATATTGTACAGGAAAATCAAAAGAAGATTTTCTGTTGTTTTGGAGAAAAAGGGAATTGAAGGAGACGGAAAATGAAGAAAACAATTCGTAAGATAGAGATACTTTTCATGGCATTGATTTGCATTTTTGCCATGTCAGGAATGCCGATGCAGGTATATGCAGGTCCTGCGGATAATTCGCTGGAGACACTGACAGTAGCCGAGGGTTCATTATCACCTGCATTTGAAGGAAGCCGTATGTACTATACGGTACAGGTAGGACAGGATGTAAGCAGCGTGACGGTAAGTGCAAAAACGGTAAATCCGGCAGCAACGATTCAGTCCGGGGTGGGAACCACTACCTTAAAAACAGATGGAGATACAAAGATTGACGTAGTAGTGCAGGCAGAGAATGGAAATCTTGCAACTTATCATCTGACCATAACCAAGTCTGCAACAGGTGCTGCAACAGATACTACAACAAGCACAGACACAGGCAATACTCCGGCGGACAATAATACCGGAGCAGATAATGGCACAGATACAGCCACGCCGGACGATACTGTATCTGCCTATACCGTGTCAGAAGATTTCACAGCAGAACAGATTCCGGCAGATTTTACAGAAGCGCAGGTAACGGTTGTAAAAGCCGTAACGATCGAAGAGGGTTCCGGTCACGGCCAGAGAGAAGCGACGCAGGAAACGAATCTCCGCAGCGAACGACAATTTGTGGCGCATGTAGTCGAGAATGCTCGACGTCCTCACGTCGCTCAGACGCGATGTGGTCAGACACCCGTAAGAGACTGTCGCGCGACGCACTACTCCTCCGTCGGAACGATATCCGCCCGATGCCTCGATGCCGAATGTACCCAGATGCGACTCTTGCTCCGAGTGCCATTTGTCATATAGGGTCCGG
>OLNX01003774.1_pt1 | contig 9946 bp, 6 predicted proteins | sample 1672611 | NCBI WGS metagenome assembly OLNX01 (sample SAMEA3136705, study PRJEB25190) | human gut metagenome
GGGCAACTGGCATCCTGAAGGAATATATGCGCAAGGGATTTGCGCTGGATGACGAACGCCTGAAAAATTTGGGCGGCGGTGGATATTTCAAAGAACTGCTGGAGCGCATTCGTGACATCCGTGCTTCTGAAAAGGTGTTCTACCGTCAGGTTCTGGAAATCTATGCAACCAGCATCGACTATGACCCGAAAGCTGAAATCTCCGTCCAGTTCTTCAAAAAAGTTCAGAATAAAATTCATTATGCCATCCACGGTCAGACTGCCGCCGAGGTCATTTACAATCGTGCAGATGCCGAAAAGGAATTTATGGGTCTGACCACTTTTGCAGGAAACCAGCCCACTTTACGAGAAGCTACTATTGCCAAAAACTATCTGAACGAAAAAGAGCTTCGTGCTATGGGGCAGTTGGTTTCCGGTTATCTGGATTTCGCAGAACGTCAGGCAGAACGTGAACAGCCCATGACCATGCAGAATTGGGCAAACCACCTTGACCGCATTTTAACCATGAGCGGTGAGCAGCTGCTTGTTGGCAATGGCAGTGTGACCCACAAGCAGGCAGTGGACAAAGCTACTACCGAATATCGGAAATATAAGGCTAAAACCCTCAGCGATGTGGAGCAGGATTATCTGGATTCCATTAAGTTTCTGGAGCAGAAAGCAGACAAGAAATAACTGTTTTGTGAGGTTTTTATGTCACAAGAAAAGACAAAGGTTTACATTTACACCCGTGTTTCCACGACCATGCAGATTGATGGATACTCGCTGGATGCACAGAAAGCTCGCATGAAAGCCTATGCAGACTTCAACGACTACCAGATCGTCGGCGAATATGAGGATGCCGGTAAATCGGGCAAATCCATTGAAGGCCGTGCATCTTTCTGCCGGATGATGGAGGACATCAAATCCGGCAAGGATTGTGTTGCCTATGTGCTGGTGTTCAAGCTCTCCCGCTTTGGCCGTAACGCTGCCGATGTACTGTCTACCTTGCAGGTAATGCAGGATTTTGGTGTGAACCTGATTTGCGTGGAGGACGGCATTGATTCTTCCAAAGACGCCGGCAAACTGATGATTTCCGTTCTGTCCGCTGTCGCTGAAATCGAGCGTGAGAACATCCGTGTCCAAACCATGGAAGGCCGCATCCAGAAGGCACGGGAAGGTCGCTGGAACGGCGGTTTTGCGCCTTATGGCTATCGTTTGGTTGACGGTGTGCTGCAAATCAATGAGGATGAAGCCCCTGCCATTCGTACGATTTTTGAGCAATATGTAAACACGGACACAGGTGCAAATGGTCTTTCCAAATATCTGGAGACCCACGGCTTTCAGAAACTTGCTCGTCAAAATGGCACCTCTCCCCTTTTCAGCGCAACATTGATTCGTGCCATCCTGAAGAACCCCGTCTACTGCGGAAAAATCGCCTTTGGTCGCCGCAAACTCGAAAAGATCCACGGCACCCGGAACGAATATCATCAGGTTCCACAGGAGAATTATTTGCTGGTGGACGGCCTGCACAAGGGCATCGTATCAGAAGAATTGTGGAACGCTGCACAGGTCAAGCTGTTGGCGCAATCCAAACGATACGAACCAGTCAACCGCAGCAAGACGGAACAGGCGCATTTATTATCCGCCCTTGTCAAGTGCCCCATTTGCGGTGCTGGAATGTACAGCAACAAATGCACCAAACGAAAGAAAGATGGCACACCCTATAAATCTTTCTCTTATTACAGTTGCAAGCACCGCAAGATGCAGCGTGGGCAGAAATGCGATTTCAACAAGCAAATTCAGGAAGAAGTTCTGGACAACGCCGTGGTGGAGGTTATCATCAAACTAGTCAGCAATCCAAAGTTTGCCGCTATGATGCAGGAAAAGATCAACAGCAAAGTAGACACCACCGCCATTGAACAGGAAATTGCCGCCGCCGAAAAAATGCTGCGGCAGTATTACTCCGTCAAATCCAAAATCATGGAGGAGATCGATACACTTGATCCGGATGGCCGGCATTACATCATCCGCAAATCTGACCTTGACGAGCGGCTTTACAGGATGTACGATAAAATCGAGGAAGCAGAAAACAACCTGATGGATGCCCGGGCAAAGAAGCAGGCTATCGAAGCGGATAAAATCACAGGCGATAACATTTACAAAGTTCTCATTTGCTTTGAAAAGCTCTACAATGTGATGAATCCCCTTGAACGTAAAAAGCTGATGGAACATCTGATCTCTGAAATTCAAATCTACCCAGAGCGTCAGCCCAACGGTCAGTGGCTCAAATCCATCAAATTCCGACCGCCTATCGTTGAAAGCGATATCGATCTGTGTTTGGACAACAAAAGTCATACCGAATGTGTCATTGCGCTTTCCAAGGACGAGATCGACTCCTGAAAGGGATGCACTGAAATACTTTAAGATGATTTAAACCCAAAGCACAGCTCGTCGGAGCATTATGTTCTCTGCGAGACGGTGGTTTTCCCTCGCTCAAGCTACTCAATAACAAAAAACGGTCGGAGTTACTCGTCAGGCAACTCCGACCGTTTTTTCTCTTCTTATTCCTCTTCGTCCCTGGCCCAGTGATAGGCGCAGCGGACAGCCTTATTCCAGCCCTTGATGCGCTTGGTGCGTTCCTCTTCCGAGATGGCCGGGCAGAACACGCGGTCCACCGACCAGTTGCGGGTGATGTCCTCGGCGGACTGCCAGTAGCCTACGGCGAGGCCGGCCAGATAGGCCGCGCCCAGCGCCGTCGTTTCCACGCAGCGGGGACGCTTGACTTCGAGGTCGCTGATGTCGGCCATGGTCTGCATGAGGTAGTTGTTGGCCGACGCGCCGCCGTCCACCCGGAGAGACTTCATGGCGATGCCGGAGTCCGCCGCCATGGCACGGAGGACGTCGTTGACCTGATAGCAGATGCTGTCCAGCGTGGCGCGGATGATGTGGTACTTGTTGCAGCCCCGGGTGAGGCCCACGATGGTGCCGCGGGCGTACTGGTCCCAGTGGGGCGCGCCGAGGCCGGTGAAGGCCGGCACGACGTAACAGCCGTTGGTGTCCTTGACCTTCTGGGCCATATACTCGGAGTCGCGGGCCTCTTCCAGCAGGCGCAGCTCATCGCGGAGCCACTGGATGGCCGCACCGGCCACGAAAATAGAGCCTTCCAGCGCATAATTTACCTTGCCGTCGGGGCCGCAGGCGATGGTGGTGACAAGGCCATTCTGAGAAGTGACCGGCGTCTCACCGGTATTCATGAGCAAAAAGCCGCCGGTGCCGAAGGTGTTTTTTGCCTCGCCGGAGGCAAAGCAGGTCTGGCCGAAGAGGGCCGCCTGCTGGTCACCTGCCGCACCGGCAATTTTTATCTCGCCGCCGAAGTGCATCGGGTCAGCGTACTCATAAAAGCCGCTGGACGGCACCGGCTTCGGGAGCATACATTTCGGGATGTTCAGCTCCTGCAGGATCTCGTCGTCCCATTCCAGCGTGTGGATGTTGAACATCATGGTGCGGCTGGCATTGGTATAGTCGGTGACGTGCAGTTTTCCGCAGGTCAGCTTCCAGATGAGCCAGGTCTCCACGGTGCCGAAGAGCAGTTCTCCCCGCTCGGCCCTTTCGCGGGCGCCGGGGATATGATCCAGTATCCACTTGAGCTTGGTGGCCGAGAAATAGGCGTCGATGATGAGGCCGGTCTTCTGCCGGAATTTCTCCGTCAGGCCCCGGGCTTTCAGCTCGTCGCAGTATTCGCTGGTGCGGCGGCACTGCCAGACGATGGCGTGGCAGATGGGCTCCCCGGTCTCCTTGTCCCAGACGATGGTGGTCTCCCGCTGGTTGGTGATGCCGATGGCGGCGATGTCCTCGGCTCGGGCGCCGACCTTGTTCATGGCCGAGAGGGCCACGCCCAGCTGGGTGGCCCAGATCTCATTGGCGTCGTGCTCCACCCAGCCGGGTCTCGGGTAATACTGGGCAAATTCCTTCTGCGCGACGCTGCAGATCTCACCCGCTTTGTTGAACAGGATACAGCGGTTCGAGGTGGTTCCGGCGTCCAGCGCCATGATGTACGACATAGGCTCTTTTCTCCTTTTCCTGCTCTTTTTTGGGGGAGTTATCTTAATGCTGTCATGTGTGATCGATTGATTTTCAAAGGAGTTTAGTAAGCAACTTGCAATTTGCATAAAATTATGGTGAATTGTCATCTGGACAACTCACCATAATTTTTTAACCACTGATTCTTTTTATTTAGTTTTTCAGGCTCTGCATCGGCGCCGGAATTCTGCCGCCCCGGTCCACGAAGGCCTTGGCGGAGAAGGGATGGACCGGCTGTACCGGGGCGGAGCCCAGCATGCGCAGGTAATCGCTGGGGGCGCGGCCGGTGGTCTGGAGCAGGCGTCGGTAGCCCGCCCAGGCCGCCCAAACCGGGCGCTTGCAGAAAAAGAGCCCTGCTGCGATAAACACGATACACATGCCGCCCATGGCCGCCCCCAAAGGGAGATTATAGCCGGTGGCCCAGTGGTAATTGGTGGACAGGTCGGCCCCCATGGAGCTCATCACCGGGGCCAGGATCAGGGCCAGCAGCCCGCAGGCAAAGCCCATGTTGTACAGATTCATTCCGTTTTGGATCTTATAGGTATAGGCCGAGAGGGGCGGCAGGATAAAGCCGATCAATATGCCCACCAAAACGCCTGCCGGCAGATTGCCCCAGCCGTTGTCCAGCGCCACATAGCTGACCACCGGCGAGAGCGCGGTAGCCAGCAGCGAGACCGACGCGTACGTATAAAAGGGCTCTCGCCGCAGCTTGGCATAAAGGAAGGTCCCGCCGATGATAGGCCAGATGTTGACGATATTCTTCCCAAACAGCGCAAACCCGGCCATCAATCCGATCTCTACCACCGTATAGCCGTTGATGGGGTCCTTGGCCAGATAGAGGATGCCGATGCTGATCAGGGTGACCAGGGCGGAATTGACAAAAGCCGCCCCCACCCCGGCGATCTCCATATAATCGGTGATCAGGGCGTCCTCGGTGATCATGATCTTCCACAGGCCCGGCAGAATATTGGACGGATCGTCCAATATCAGCCCGATCGCCGCCAAGAAGGCGGCAAAGGCAGGCAATGCACCCGCAAAGCGTGCGTTCGAGGGTACCATCGAGAATGCCATCACCGAGATCGAGAAGCTGATCGCGGATGTTACCGAGCCGGCGCAGCGCCGCTGGTTCGCTGTCAAGCTGTTCGAGCGCGACAGCAAGGTGCAGGCGCGCTTCACCCTCGGCAAGGACGTGCAGGACAAGATCGAGAAGCTCATCACCGCTGTTGAGGAGGAGCTCGACGACGACGCCGAGTCCATTATTACCGATGCGCGCTATCAGTACATCGGAAAGCTGGTCAAGGACTGCGTAAAGAAGAAAAAGACCGGTCTGTCCACCTCGGATAAGATCGACCACATCGTTACCAACCGAATCCTCGCTCTGCCGATCTTCGCACTGATCATGTGGCTGGTCTACTACGTTTCCGTATCCACCGCGGGCGGCATCTTCACCGACTGGGCAAACGACGGCGTGTTCGGCGAAGGCTGGCATCTGTTCACCATCGGCGCTGCCGACTATGAGGAAGCAACCGCCGAGTATGACGACCAGATCACCCGCCGCGACGCATGGCTCGAGGCTGCCGACGAGGCTGGCATCGACACCTCTGCTCTGACCGAGCAGCTCGAGGCCGAAGAGGCTGACGAAACCGCTATCGCTGACGCAGCTGCTGCCATCGAGGCGGACCCGGCTGCCGCATCGGTTGTCGGCACTGCCGAGTTCGAGGACGAGGACTCCGGTGAAGTTACCACCGAGGACGTTAACCTCGCAACCTTCGAGGAAACCATGACCGCTGCGGAGCCGGACCCGGCTGACTTCGGTGTTTGGGTTCCGGGTATCCCGGTGCTGCTGGAGAAGCTGTTCCACTCCATGGGCGTTAACGAGGACGGCTGGGTTTACAGCCTGGTAATGGACGGTATCGTTGCCGGTGTCGGCGCGGTGCTGGGCTTCGTTCCGCAGATGCTCATCCTGTTCTTCTTCCTCGCGATCCTCGAGGACTGCGGCTACATGGCGCGTGTTGCATTCATCATGGACCGTATCTTCCGCAAGTTCGGTCTTTCGGGCAAGTCCTTTATCCCGATGCTGATCGGCTCCGGCTGCGGCGTACCGGCTGTCATGGCTTCCCGTACCATCGAGCAGGAGCGCGACCGCCGCATGACCATCATGACCACCTGCTTCGTACCGTGCGGCGCTAAGCTGCCGATCATCGCAATGTTCGCAGGCGCGTTCTTTGGCGGCTCCGGCACCATCGCATTCTCTGCTTATGTTCTGGGCGTGCTGTCCATCATCATCTCGGGCATCATGCTCAAGAAGTTCAAGATCTTTACCGGCGACCCGGCTCCGTTCGTCATGGAGCTGCCGAGCTATCACGTTCCGACCGCCGGCAACGTATTCCGCTCCATGTGGGAGCGCGGCTCCTCCTTCATCAAGAAGGCAGGCACCGTTATCCTGCTGTCCACCATCTTTATGTGGTTCACCCTCGGCTACGGCTGGGAAGGCGGCGCGTTCTGCGCAGTATCCGATATCGACAACTCCATCATGGCGCGTATCGGCTCTGTTATCGCTCCGATCTTCACGCTGCCGGGCTTCGGCACATGGAAATCCACTGTTGCCGCCATCTCTGGTCTGGTTGCAAAGGAGAACGTTGTTGCTATCTTCGGTCAGCTGTATCACTTCGTCGGCGAGGTTGCCGAGGACGGCTCCGAGATCTGGGGCGAGCTGGCTGCGGACTTTACGCAGGTCGGCGCGTATGCCTTCATGGCATTCAACCTGCTGTGTGCGCCGTGCTTCGCTGCAATGGGCGCCATCAAGCGTGAGATGAACAACGGCAAGTGGACTGCACTGGCCATCGGCTATATGTGCGTTTACGCTTACGTTGTATCCACCATCATCTATCAGATCGGCGGTCTGATCACCGGCGAGCTGACCTTCGGTGTCGGCACGGTCGTTGCCATCGCGTTCATCGCGCTGATCATCTTCCTGCTGTTCCGCAAGCCGGCCAAGGCTGACTCCACCGAGGGTCTGCGCCGCATGAGCGTTGACGCCAACTGATTTCTTTCGGATTTGAAAAGAGGCTTTAACCATGAGTATTGGTGATATCATTCTGGCATTGATCGTAGTGGCTGTCGTGTTCTTCGCGGTCCGTTCGGTCTTCGTCAAGAAGTCCGTCGGCTGCAGCGGCGACTGCGCCCACTGCGGCGGCAGCTGTCATCATAGCACGCCTCCGCAAAAGAAGAAATAACACCTCTCGAAAACCGTCCCGCTTTGCGGGACGGTTTTTTGTGCCTGCGGAACGGTATGCTGTGCCCTGCGGCAATGGTTTTTTCTTTGCCTTGGCGGGCAGGCGTGTTATAATGAAATAAGATTCAAACAGGGGAGGCCGGTGTGATTGCTGACCAAGAACCAACTGAAGATTCTCGCCATGGTGTGCATGACGATTGACCACATCGGCGCGGCATTTTTTCCGCAGGCGGTGTGGCTGCGCGTGATCGGACGGTTGGCGTTTCCGCTGTTCTCCTACTGCATTGTTGAGGGCTGCCGTTATACGCGGAACAAAGCCTGCTACTTCGGCAGCGTGTTCGCGTGCGGCGCAGTGTGCGTTATCGCGTTTCTGCCGTTCGGCAGCTTTTACGGCAACGCGCTCATCACGCTGAGCCTGTCCATTCTGCTGCTGTACGGAGTCGAGGCGTGGAAAAGCAGCGGAAAACTGCGCTTTCTGGCATTGACAGCCGCGCTTGCCGCCGTATTTTACCTGCTGTGTCGGACGGTTCCCATTGATTACGGCTTTGCGGGTGTGCTGCTGCCGCTGTACGCGGAAATCGGGCGGCTATTCTGGGAGCGTGTGTTTGCCGGCATTTCGCCGGTCATCGGCGAGCGGCTCGGCTTTGCGGTCGGTCTGCTGGTGCTTGCCGGTGTGATGGGCGGCGTGCAGCGCTTCTGCGTACTGGCGATCTTTCCGCTCCTCCTGCTCGGAAACGAGCGCGGCAAATGGAAGATGAAGCACTTTTTCTATATTTACTATCCCGCCCATCTGGCGGTCATCGGCGCGGTGCGGATGGTGCTTGAAGCCGTGGCAGGATAACCGCTCGAACAGTGGAAGTACAGCGGAAATTGTGGTATAATAGCCTCATTCGGCTATTATAAATGATTGAATGGCGTATACCACCGGTGGCATAAAAATTTACGTTAAACTTAACGTTTAGCAGCCACTGTGGTATACTATATATAATGTATCAATGAGCGAGGAAAATACACATGAAAATCATGGTGATAGACGGCAACAGCATATTGAACCGCGCGTTCTACGGCATCCGGCAGCTGACCAACCACGAGGGACTGCCCACCAACGCGGTTTACGGCTTTCTGGCTACGCTGTTCAAACTGCAGGACGAGGAGCAGCCCGACCGCACCATCGTCTGCTTTGACGTAAAGGAAAAGACCTTCCGCCACCTTAAATTCGACACCTACAAGGCCACCCGCAAGGGCATGCCGGATGAGCTGGCGGCACAGCTGCCGATTACAAAACAGGTGCTCGATGCCCTGGGCGTTACCCGCTGCGAAAAGGCGGGCTACGAGGCGGATGACCTGCTCGGCACCATCAGCCGCCGCGCGGACGAGCACGGCGACACCTGCGTGGTCGTCACCGGTGACAGGGACAGCCTCCAGCTGGTCGGCGGCGGCACGACCGTCATGCTCGTGTCCACCCGCATGGGCCAGACCACCTATCAGACCTACGACACCGCCGCTTTCCGCGAGAAATACGGCTTCGACCCGATTCGCCTGATTGACCTCAAGGCGCTCATGGGCGATTCGTCGGACAACATTCCGGGCGTGCCCGGCATTGGCGAAAAGACCGCCATGCAGCTGCTGCACGACTTCGGCACGCTCGAGGGCGTGTACGCGAACATCGACGACGAGCGCATTAAAAAGGGCGCGCGCACCAAGCTGCAGAACGGCGAACAGTCCGCGAAGGACAGCTACTGGCTTGCCACCATCGACCGCAGCGTGCCGCTCGAGCTCGATGTGGAGCACCTGCCCGCGCAGGACATCGACGAGACCGCGCTCTACGACCTGCTGACGCGGCTGGAGTTCAAGAATTTCATCAAGCGGTTTGACCTTTCGGGCGAGAGCGTGTCCGCGCCGCGTCTGCCGGAGCTGAAAACAGAACGAGTTGAGAATGTGCTCGAAGCGTTCAACTTAATGGATTCGCTGACCGACTGCGACCGCGTGTACGCCATCGTGCCGGAAACCTTAGGTGCAGTTTGCCTGCTGGACGGCGACACGGCGCACATCCTGTTCGCGGAGGCGTTCGGTGACGCGTGGAACGACATCCTGCGCCGCCTGTTCGACGGCACGCTGTCCCTCGTGCTGCACGACGCGAAGGCCGCCGTGCGGGCGCTGCTGCAGCGCGGCATGGACCCGAAGGGCATCGTGTTTGACACTGCCATCGCGGCGTACCTGCTCGACCCGACCCAGTCCGGCTACGACCTGCCGCGGCTTGCGCTCGCGTACTGCAATGCCGAGCTGCCGGAGCTGGATCTGGACGATCCGGCGGCGGTTTCGCTGCTCGGCGGTCAGGAGGACACCGAGAAGGCCGTGGCGCAGCATGTCGGTGCGCTGCGCGCCATTTACGCCGAGGCGGCTGACCGGATCGAGCAGCTCGGCATGCGAAAGCTGTACTACGAAATCGAGCTGCCGCTCCTGCGTGTGCTGGCTGAGATGGAAGCGGCGGGCTGTGCGGTCGAGCCGGATGAGCTGCGTGCCTTCGGTGACAAGCTGGACGTGCGTATCCGCGACCTGACCGAGCAGATTTATCATGACGCGGACGGCGAGTTCAACATCAACAGTCCCAAGCAGCTGGGCGAGGTGCTGTTCGAGAAACTCAGCCTGAACG
>OLNX01003778.1_pt1 | contig 9940 bp, 9 predicted proteins | sample 1672611 | NCBI WGS metagenome assembly OLNX01 (sample SAMEA3136705, study PRJEB25190) | human gut metagenome
CTCTCGGCACGTGCTCGTCCGTTGCGACGATCCCGACCAACATGGAAGAGGCGGAAGCCACCGGCATCTCCAAGGACGTATCCGACATGGTGCTTCCCCTTGGCGCGACGATGCACATGGACGGCTCGTGTTTCTCGTGCGTGCTGAAAATCGCGTTTGTACTCGGCGTGTTCGGGCAGGATATGGGCTTTGAGCGTCTGATCCCGATCGTTCTGGTCGCGGTTCTGTCCTCGGTCGGCATGTCCGGCGTGCCCGGCGGCGGCTACATCGGCGAGTACATCATCTGCTCGATCTTCTTCCCGACGCAGATGGAGGTTGCGTTCCCAATCCTCGTGGCCATCGGCAACCTCGTCGATCCTCCCGCGACCATGATCAACTCCGCGGGCGACTATGTGGTATCCTACATTGTCTCTCGCTTTGTCGACGGCAAGGATTGGCTCCAGAAGCAGTTGGCGGCCAAGAAGGACTGATTGGCCAGATAATAATTGATATAACGGCGGCCGCGCCCAATCTGGATTTTTTTCCGGTTGGGCGCGGCTTTTTGCCGAAAAACGACAGAAAACAGATCAATGGAAATGGCCGATGTGGGGTTTTGTGCGGTTCTACAATTCTTTATGCAATTCGACGGGAAAGAACCAAATAAAACCGGCAAAACCAACAAAAATGAATCTACACCATTTTTGTGATAGATATTCTGGAAAAAACGTGATATACTGCTATTTGGTGAACAATGGCTTTCATGGAATTCTCTTTTTTCAGAACCTTCCATCGAACGGCTAGAATTTAGAAAAGAGGTACTTTTTATGTCTGAACTGAATTTGAGCAAGTATGGCATTACGGGTGCTACCGAGATCGTGCGCAACCCCTCCTACGAAATGCTTTTCGAAGAGGAGACCAAGGCTGGTCTGGTTGGCTACGAAAAGGGTCAGGTCAGCGAGCTGGGCGCCGTCAATGTTATGACCGGCATCTACACCGGCCGTTCCCCCAAAGATAAGTATATCGTTGTCGACGACAACTCCAAGGACACCGTGTGGTGGACCTCCGAAGCCTATAAGAACGACAACCATCCGATGACCGAGGAAACCTGGAAGACCGTCAAGGACATCGCTGTCAAGGAGCTTTGCAACAAGCGCCTGTTCGTCGTCGATGCGTTCTGCGGCGCGAACCACGATACCCGCATGGCCATCCGCTTCATCATGGAGGTCGCATGGCAGGCACACTTCGTCACCAATATGTTCATCCGCCCGTCTGCGGAGGAGCTGGAAAACTTCGAGCCGGACTTCGTCGTCTACAACGCGTCCAAGGCCAAGGTCGAGAACTATAAAGAGCTGGGCCTCAACTCCGAGACCTGCGCCGCCTTCAACATCACCAGCCGTGAGCAGGTCATCATCAACACCTGGTACGGCGGCGAGATGAAGAAGGGCATGTTCTCCATGATGAACTACTACCTCCCGCTCAAGGGCATCGCTTCGATGCACTGCTCGGCCAACACCGACATGAACGGCGAGAACACCGCCATCTTCTTCGGCCTGTCCGGCACCGGCAAGACCACCCTCTCCACCGACCCGAAGCGCCTTCTCATCGGCGACGACGAGCACGGCTGGGACGACAACGGCGTGTTTAACTTCGAGGGCGGCTGCTACGCCAAGGTCATCAACCTCGACAAGGAGTCCGAGCCCGACATCTACAACGCCATCAAGCGCAACGCGCTGCTGGAGAACGTCACGCTCGACAAGGACGGCAAGATCGACTTCGCCGACAAGTCCGTCACCGAGAACACCCGCGTCTCCTACCCCATCGACCACATTGAGAAGATCGTCCGCCCGGTCTCTTCCGCACCGGCTGCGAAGAACGTCATCTTCCTGTCCGCCGACGCCTTCGGCGTTCTGCCTCCCGTCTCCATCCTGACGCCGGAGCAGACCAAGTACTACTTCCTGTCCGGCTTCACCGCGAAGCTGGCCGGCACCGAGCGCGGCATCACCGAGCCCACCCCGACCTTCTCCGCCTGCTTCGGCCAGGCCTTCCTGGAGCTGCATCCCACCAAGTACGCTGAGGAACTGGTCAAGAAGATGCAGAAGTCCGGCGCCAAGGCTTACCTGGTCAACACCGGCTGGAACGGCACCGGCAAGCGCATCTCCATCAAGGATACCCGCGGCATCATCGACGCGATCCTGAGCGGCGCTATCAACGAGGCCCCCACCAAGAAGATCCCGCACTTCGACTTCGAGGTTCCCACCTCTCTGCCCGGCGTTGATCCCGCCATCCTGGACCCCCGCGACACCTACAAGGATGCCGCTGAGTGGGAGACCAAGGCTGTCGATCTGGCCAGCCGCTTCATCAAGAACTTCGCCAAGTACGAAGGCAACGAGCACGGCAAGGCCCTGGTCGCCGCCGGCCCGAAGCTGTAATGTAAGCGTAGCTGCTTAGTTAATAAGTAGAACACCCCCGCACGATTACTCGTGCGGGGGTGTTTTGTATAAAAGGCTTCCCTTGAGAGGAGCCTTTAGCGTGTTGCCGCCGCCACCATCTCCAACTCCTCCAAATAAATGCAGTTGGGGATGGTGTTATTCTTCACGGCTTCGATTGCCTCTTCCAGCCCGAACCACCGCACGTAGTCGATCTCCTCTTTCTGCACGGTGAAATCCTCGGCGTTCTTGTCCAGCCACAGGCAGAATACCTTGCTGACCTGGTTATCTTTAAACAGCCTGCCGTGGAAAACGTCCTCAAAGGTAAAGTGCCGCACGCCGCACTCCTGCAAAGCATCGGCGGGCAGGGTCACGCCAAGCTCCTCCCGCAGTTCCCGCAGGGCCGACTCCACAAAATCGCACCCGGCGGGAATGTGCCCGGCCGAGGAAATGTCGTAGCAGCCTGGGAAGGAATCCTTCGCCTGGCAGCGCATTTGCAGCAGCACTTCCACGCGGCCCGCATGCCGCCGCAAGATCCACACGTGGGAGGTGCGGTGCCGGATGCCCTCGGCATGGGCCACGGCGCGGGGTACGGTCTGCCCGGTGGGGCGGCCCTGCTCGTCCACAATATCCAAAATTTCCGCCATAATGGGGCGCTTCCTCTCTTTTGCAAACTTCCCCCAGTATAGCACCGGGAGCGGCAGAGTGTCAATTCCCCAAGGTATTCCCAGTTGACAGGTATGATATAATAAAAGCAGCAAAATCAAGAGAGGTGTTTTCTATGCGCAAAAATTTTGGTGCGAAGGCGTTCAGCTATCCCCAGCCCGTTTTCATCATTGCAACGTACAATGATGACGGCTCTGCCGATGCCATGAATGCGGCCTGGGGCGGTATCAGCGATACCACCGAACTGTCCGTTTGCCTGAGCGAGGGCCACAAGACGGTCAAGAACCTGCTGCGTACCGGCGCGTTTACCGTCAGCATGGGCGACGCCAAGCATGTAGCCGCCTGCGATTATGTGGGCATTGCCTCCGGCAACAACACCAGGGATAAGCTGGCCAAGGCGGGCTTCACCGTCAGCAAGAGCGAGAGCGTGGATGCCCCTGTCATCAACGAGCTGGCCGTCTGCATGGAATGTACGGTCAAGAGCTACGACCCCGAAACAGGCCTCCTGGTGGGCGAGATCGTCAACGTCAGCGTGGACGAATCCGCCATGACGGACGGCAAGGTAGACGTGGCCAAAGTTGCCCCCATCACCTTTGACCCCTTCAACAACGCCTACCACGTTTTGGGCGAGAAGGTCGGCAACGCCTTCTCCGACGGCATGGCCCTGCGGTAAAAACAGCGATAGTACAAGTAAAAGAGGTCTGCCCCATGCAAAGGGCAGGCCTCTTTTTGCGTTTAAAAATTACAGCACACTGCGCAAAAACTCCGCCAGACAATTGGCCGCAGCGCGGTGGGCGGCGGCACCGGGGTGCTGTCGGGCACCGATGGTATCGCCCCTTGCCTCGGGCAATTCCAGCAGATACACCCGCTCATCACCGCTGACGGTGCGGTATTGGTCCAGCCCGTCCCGCAGCAGCGGCAGCAGACCGCTGCCCAGCATCCCGTAAGCCCACACGATGACAGCGTGGGGATTGTGCTTGCGTACCAATGCCAAAAAGTTTCGCACAGCCGCCGCCAGTCGGGCAGCATCAGCAGGGGCAAAGCTGCCGTCATCGGCCAGGGTTTGCTTAAAGCTGCGGCCGGTCTCCGGGTCCACCCAGGGCGGATTGTGGAAAGCGTTCCAGTCGTTGGTGCCCAGGTTGAGGATGACCGCATCGGCGGGCCAGGCGGCAAAATCGTAGGGCTGCTGCGCCCCCAGCGCGGCGTTGCGCTCCCCCGCTGCCAGGCCACACACCTGGGTATAGCAGGGGGCCAGTGTGCAGCGGGGGTCGTTGTCCCAGCCGGAGACCAGCCCCCAGCCGCTGGCCGATACTACGCGGTACTCGGCGCCCAGGGCATCGGCCGTCATGCGGCCGTAGTGGTTCTCGGCCGAGAAAAAGGTGCTGATCCAATCGGTCTCGCACACCGCGCCGATAGCCCCCTCGCCACTGGTGATGCTGTCGCCGATGAACTCCAGCCGACAGCGCGGCGCTGGCAGGGGCAGAAACTCGCCGCCCGTATGGCAGATAGCGGTAACTTGCAGCAGGTGGGCCGGGTCCTCAGACATCGCCTGCACGTCCTTCAGCAGCCGCACATGCTTGGCCCGCCCCGGTGCGGCCCCGCGGAATATGCACATCCGGCTGGTTCCGGGGTTCACCGCAAAGCGGCTGATCCACGCGCCGTCCAGCTCTACGCTGACCCAGGGTTCCATGGTGTCGTAGTCGGCATTTAGCTCTACCCAAAGCTCGCTGCCGGTAAACAGCAGTTCAATACCCGACCCGGTCCAGAACAGCGTCAGCGGGTCCGTTCCGGCACAGCGCCCCAGCACCCGCACCTGCGGCAGGGTGGACAGCGGGGATATGGTAAGGTTTTGCATGGTAGCTCCTTTCAATGGTTAACATCCCAATTTGTAGCGGCGATTACATCAGTGGGCTGAACAATCTAAACACGCACTGCACGCCGCGCAGGGCCAGACTGCGCTGGCCGCTGTACTGGGGCGTTACGTTCTCGCACTGGGGGAACAACGCCTCAAAATCCGCCCGCACATCCTGTACGGCCTGGCAGCCGCAGAACCAGCAGCCATTCTCAAAATGCAGGTACAAACTGCGGTAATCCAGGTTGATGGTGCCCACTGCGGCGGCCTTGTCGTCGGCCACAAACTGCTTGGCGTGGATGAAACCGGGCGTGTACTCGTAGATTTGCACGCCGCCCGCGGCCAGCCGCGCATAGTAGCTGCGGGTGACCGAAAAGATCAGCTTTTTATCCGGGATGCCCGGCGTGATGATCCGCACATCCACGCCCCGCTGGGCCGCCAGCACCAGCGCCCGCTGCATCTCGTCGCTCAAGATCAGGTAGGGCGTGGTGATGTATACATACCGCTGGGCGCTGTTGATAAAGTTGAGGTAGACATCCTCGCCCACCCGCTTGTCGTCCAGCGGGTTGTCGGCGTAGGGCAGCACAGTGGCAGCCTCCCGGGCGGTGTAGCAGATGGCAGGCAGATAGGGCTCGATGGCCGGCATTTCTTTCTGCGTCGTACCCCACATCTCCAAAAAAATCAGCGTCAAATTGCGCACGGCGTCGCCCTCCAGCCGCACGCCGGAGTCCTTCCACCGGCCGTAGGGGTGGGTCAGGTTGAAGTATTCGTCCGCCAGATTGTAGCCGCCGGTGTAGCCGACCTGCCCGTCAATGACAGTGATCTTGCGGTGGTCGCGGTTGTTCATAAAGACGTTCAGCACCGGCACGATGGGGTTGAATACCCGGCACTGGATGCCCCGCTGCTGCAGCTTTTTGGCAAAGGCGGTGTCCACAAACCCGATGCTGCCCATGTCGTCGTAAAAAACGCGCACCTCCACCCCGGCGGCGGCCCGCTCGGCCAAAATATCCTCAATGCCCTGCCAGGCGATGGAATCCTCGATGGCATGGTACTCCATAAAAATAAAGTGCTGGGCTTTGCGCAGGTCGGTCTTCTGGGCCTCCAGCGCGGCGTTGGTGTCACCGTAGTAGGTCACATCGGTGTTGCGGCAGGCGGGATAGTGAGCCTGGGTCTGCAGGTAGTGGATCTGGTTTTGCAGAGCCGGGTCCTGGGGCATGGCGGCGCGGTCCAGCGGCGTGGCATAGTGGGGCTGCAGCTCCGTATCGGTGCGGGTGAACCGCCCGCGCATGATGTTGACCGCCCCGCTGCGCCCGAACAAAAGATACAGGCAGACGCCAAAGATGGGAAAGGTCAGAATGACGATGATCCACGAAAGTTTGGTGGCGCTGTTGGTGTGGCGGCCGTAGATGCGCAGCGCCAGCAGAAACGCCAGCACGCTGATGGCCAGCTGCACCCAGGCGTAGTAGCGGGTCAGCTTCAGGGCGGCCCATACGATCCACAGCACTTGCAGCAGCACGCCCAGCGCAGCAATGCCCACGCGGCTCACCCCGTTGGGGACGGCCTCGCGCTTTTCTTTGGTCTGGTTTAAGGGATTCATGGCAAATCATCCTTTTTGTAGTTGTAAAATAGTACCAGTGTAGCACAAAATTGTGTCTTTTTCTATTGCAAATTGTCGCTTTTTCCGCAGGAACGTCGAATAGTTGGACGTTTTCACATTTTTACACAAAAAAGTCCGTGACAAGGGGATAGGGACTGTGCTATAATTAAACCAATAGTTACAAAACGGAAACAAAACGTGCTGGAGGTGCTTTGCCACGCAGTTCATAAAAAGAAACGGGCTTCGCCAACTGGTATTGGCGGGGCTGGTGTTGTGTTTGCTGTTTTTGACCGCACCGCATACTTTTGCTGAGGATTATAACACCGTGCTGGACCGCCTGGGCCGCCTGCAAGCCCTGGCCAATTCCTACGTAGAGACCGAGGATTCGTCCGCCGACCCCATTGTGCTGACCCTCTCCTACACCCGCACGGGCGCCTACATTACCCAGATGTGGCAGTTGACCGCCGGTGTGCGGGATGCCGCCTTTGAAAATTACGTCAACACCAACGACAGTGATCTGCAGTCTCTGCAAGGCATGAGCACCGTCACCCTGCCCGGCGGGCAGAATATCGATTTCGGCCACCTGCTGGCCTCGATGAACCTGGTGTACAACGGCATCCCCATCACGGGCAGCTGGGGCGGCGACTGCATGCAGCTGGCCAAGGCTTATTACGGCCAGGCCAGCGATGAGGCCGGCTACGCTGATGTGATGCGTGCTACCTTTGCCAAAGACGATGACGGCTCGGTCAGTGTCTTTAGCGACCAGGACCTGCGGGCGGACATTGACTCCATCAACGTGGGCGCCGAGCTGACCAAGGACACCGACATCGCCACGGCCCTGCGGGATTACTACCAGAATCTAAGCGCCAATGTGGTGGATTACGCCCGCGCCAAGCAGTTCATCATACTCAACTTCGGCACAGTGGATACCTCGGCCGACAACTTCGGCGACGTCATCTACGAGACCATGCTGGAGGATTCCGGCATGCAGCTGCTTTTGTACATGAACAGCATGTGGACTACCAGCGGTTGGACTGTGAACAATGAGTATGCCCCTGCCCTGCACGGCGCGGCGGACCTGCTGGCCGAGTGGCTGGCCAACGCCGTGAACAATGAGAAAATCAAGAGCGAAACCAACGACCGCCTGGTAGCCATGGGCGGCGAAGCCCTGGCCGAAGCCCTGGCTGCCCTGGGTCACAGCGATGCCGCCAGCGAGGCCTTGGCCGCTGCCCAGAACGCCGCAAACAGCGCCAGTTCGACGGCTTCGACAACGGAATCTGTCATTTCTGATGCCACGCAGACCTTGCAGCAGAAGTTTAATGTAAAGATCTTCCAGTTGGTACTGCTGATCGTGGCAGCTGCGGCCATCTTTATGCTGATCTTGAGCTGCGCCATGTTTGCCAACCACCACAGCAAACGCAAAAAGGAATTTGAGAAAAAGCAGCGCGCCGCCCGCAAAGCCGCCGTCCGGAAACGGAAAGCCGCGAAGCAGAGGCGGGAGCGGGAAGAGTAAAGCCATATAAACTGTAAATGGTTTCCCCTTGAGGGAAGCTGTCACCGAAGGTGACCGAGGAGTACCCCACGTGCCGTCTGGTGCCCCCCTCAAAGGCCGAAGAAAAAAATCCCTCTGTACCACTTTTTGCATTGGTGGTATAGAGGGATTTGCTTGTTTAACTAAGTGACATTGAGCTTCGGCTGCGCCTTTTTTGCATTGTGCGGGCAGATGTGAGCATCCGTCTGCACAAATACCGTCATCTCGTCACTGTAGGGGCCGATGCTTGCATCGGCCTGCAATCCGCCACTCCCCATACAGCATCAGCAACCCGATCCCCACGCCCAGTACCGCACCGCCCAGGACATCACTGGGAAAATGCACGTACAGGTACAGGCGGGAGAACGCGATGAGCACTGCCAGCGGGATGGCCGCCCAGCCAAACCGCCGGTCCGCCGCCGTCAGGATGGTGGCACCGATGGCCCCGGCCATCGTATGACCGGATGGGAAAGAGTAGTCGCTGGGGCGGGCGATCAGCAATGGTACGCTCTCGTCCAGCCAGCAGGGGCGCGGCCGGGCGAAGAGATTTTTCAGCGCCAGATTGCCCAGCAGCAACGCCGCCGCCAGCCCTACCAACAGCATGACACCGTACCTGCGGTACTTTTTGGTGCAAAGCAGCACTATGGCCGCCACTACCCAAACGATGCCGCTGTTGCCCAGCGCCGTAATTCTCGGCATCCAAAAATCCAGCAGCGGGCAGGTGGTCAACACCCGCAGGCCGTGCAGGATGATCCAATCCAGGTTCATGCCTGTTTTGCTCCTTTCACAATGGGTACGCCAGGTTGTTCTTTACGTTCCATCATCATTTTCGCACCTTCCAGCGCCAGCAGCACGGTAGCGCCCAACACAAAGCCGACAGGCTGGAAGGTCGCCATACTCAGCGCCGGGCGCGGTGTGGCCAAACTTGCGGGGCCATTGGCGATGGCGTACAGTGAGCCAAGCATCAGGCCCAAGATCAGCCAAACCATCTGGCTGCGGTACTTTTGCAGCGCGGCGCGGATAGCACTGATGGATATAGCCACGCCCGCCAGCACGCCAAATCCCAGCGTGCACAGCCCCGGCAATACTGCCAGCTGCAGGTCCATCAGGCTAATGCTGTTAGAATCATCAGGAACTCTCCCTAAAAAAATTCTTGAACTGTACCCAGTGTAGCGAAACTTTTTTAACAGAGGCCCCTGTGCATTATTTAAACGGTTTTTAAACTGTATGCAACCGGTAGCCCACGCCCCACACCGTTTGCAGCAGCTTCGGGTCCGAGGGGGTGTCCTCGATCTTCTCCCGCAGGCGGGCTGCCATCTCGTCTACAGCATCACAGGCAGGGCGGAACTCATCATTTTTTGTGTAGGCGATGGGCGCATTGAGGTCGCCGTTTTGGATGTGGTGGATGCCCTGCATCAGCGCAGCCAGCGGCTCACGGATATGGGCAAACAGGTTCCGGGTCAGCCACAGGTTGGTGCCCACCACCACCGCCAGCAGCACTGCAATGACTACCACGCCGTACAGCACCACAAAGTGCTTGAGGTCGGCAAAGGCGGGCTCGGCCTGCTCGCCCAGGGTATGCAGATCCTGCATGGTCAGCCCCAGACGCGGCAGGTAGATGGTCTCCAGCAGCAGGACCAGCACCCCCAGCCCTACGGCCAGCAGCACCCCAGCCACCGCCACCGGCACCACCAGCATAATAAGATTCGAGCGTTTGAGCCGTTCCTGGATCATCATAACCGTCCCCACTTTCTTAGTTTAGATTGTACCACAAAGCGCGGGCGCAAAGTTAAACAAAAATTAAAAAGCCCGCATCGTTTTTGAAGTGACCCCCAAAAGTTAGACAATATTTTGAAGTAAAAATTGTTCAAGCAGCCGAAAGGGCTTGC
>OLNX01003784.1_pt1 | contig 9921 bp, 7 predicted proteins | sample 1672611 | NCBI WGS metagenome assembly OLNX01 (sample SAMEA3136705, study PRJEB25190) | human gut metagenome
GATTTCCGCCCTGTAGGGGCCGGACATGTCCGGCCCGCGGCTTTTCCATGGACTACCGCCCGCCCGGCCCCTACAAAGCCGTTCAACGGCAAATGGGCAATCGCGGCAAGCCACCGTTTTTTTAATTATACCACAAAAACCCGCACTTGCATATCATCCCCTAACGTGCTATAATGTATGTATATTTATACAAATAAACCGTATATTTAAAAAGGAGCTTTACTATGGACCTCGTAGGGCATGATTTTTTGACGCTGTTGGACTTTACCCCCGCGGAAATCGGTTATCTGCTGGATCTGGCAGCCGAGCTGAAGGCCAAGAAAAGGGCGGGCATCCCGCACGACACGCTGCGCGGCAAGAATGTGGCGCTGATCTTTGAGAAAACCTCCACCCGCACCCGCTGCTCGTTCGAGGTCGCCGCGCACGACCTTGGCATGGGCACGACCTATCTGGACCCCACGGGCAGCCAGATCGGCAAGAAAGAGTCCATCGCGGACACCGCGCAGGTGCTGTCCGGCATGTTTGAGGGCATCGAGTACCGCGGCTACGGCCAGGCCATCGTTGAGGAGCTGGCCAAATACGCCAGCGTGCCCGTCTGGAACGGCCTGACGAACGAGTACCATCCCACCCAGATCCTGGCCGATTTTTTAACGCTGCGTGAGCATTTCGGCAAGCTGCAGGGGCTAAAATTCGCCTACATGGGCGACGCCCGCTACAACATGGGCAACAGCCTGATGATCGGCTGCGCCAAGATGGGCCTGCATTTTGTGGCCTGTGCCCCCAAAGCCTACTGGCCGGACCCTGCGCTGGTGGAAAAGTGCAAAGAGTTCGCCCGCGTCAGCGGCGGCAGCATCACGCTGAGCGAGGACACCGACGCCGTGGCCGGTGCGGATGTCGTCTACACCGACGTCTGGGTCAGCATGGGTGAGCCCGTCGAGGTCTGGGAGGAGCGCATCAACGCCCTGTCCCCCTATCAGGTCAACGCGCAGCTGATGGCGAAGGCCAAGGGCACCGCCGTGTTCATGCACTGCCTGCCCGCCTACCACGACCACAAGACCGCCGTCGGCAGGGAGATGGGCGAAAAGTTTGACCGCGACGCCATGGAAGTGACCGACGAGGTCTTTAACGGCCCGCAGTCCATCGTGTTCCAGGAGGCCGAGAACCGCATGCACACGATCAAGGCGGTCATGGCGGCAACGCTGGGGGCGTGAGTCCCAAGCCTTCCCCCAAGGGGGAAGCCAGACACAGAAAAAGGCACGTCCAACGCAGGACGTGCCTTTTCATTTATAAAGGAAATTACTCCTCAATATACCCATACTGCAGGTACCAGTAGCCGTAGGGGCTGTGCCAGGTGCCCTTCAGAGAGGGGCTCTGCAGCCAGAAGTCGTTGTAATACGCAACGGGGATGCAGGCGGCGTCGGCCATCAGCATGTCCTCGGCCTCGTGCAGCTTCTCAAAGTGGGTGGCCTTGTCGGCAACGCGAGACTCCTCGATGAGCTTGTCAAACGCGGGGTTGGCGTACTTGCCGTCGTTGTTGCCGTTGTTGGTGGTGAACAGCTCCAGCATGTTGGAGGGGTCGTTGTAGTCCATGGACCAGCCGTTGCGGCTGATGTCAAAGTCACCGGCGCGGCGCATCGGCAGGAAGCTGGCCCACTCGACCTTGTTGATGTTGACGGTGATGCCCAGCTCGCCCCAGGCCTGCTGGACGTACTCAGCAACGGGGGTGTGGTAACCGGCGTCGTTGGTGCTGTACTCGATGGTGGGGAAGCCCTCGCCGTTCGGGTAACCGGCATCGGCCAGCAGCTTCTTGGCCTCCTCGAGGTTGGCGTCGTAGTCGTCGCTGATGTAGGTCTTGCCGCCGTTGGCGTTGTCGTAGAACATGCCGCTCTCATCGACGATGCCGGGGCCGACCAGGTTGTAAGCGGGGGTGTAGGTGCCCTGCATGATGGTGTTGGCAACGTAGTCACGGTCAATGGCCAGGCTCAGAGCCTTGCGGACCTTGGCATCCGTGAACGGCTCCTTCTGGTCGTTCAGGGAGATGTAGTAGGTGCCCAGGATGGTGTCAACGTAGAAGTCGCCGCCGTCCTCAGCCTTGGTCAGGCTGGGGATCTCATCGGTGGGGACGTCCTTGATGAGCTGTGCCTCACCGCTGTTGTAGGCGGCGTAAGCAGCGCTGGAATCCTCGAGCAGAAGCAGGGTGATGGTGTCGGAAACGATCTTGGAGGAATCCCAGCCGCCGACGTAGTTCGGGTTCTTGGACAGAACAATACGCTCGGAGGGGATCCAATCGGTGATCATGTAGGGGCCGTTGCAGACGTAGGTGTCGGGCTCGGTGCACCAGGCGTCGCCGTTGGCCTCCACGGTGGCCTGCTGCACGGGTGAAGTGGCGACGAAAGCGGCCAGCTTGTCAAAGTAGGAGCAGGGATAGCTCAGGGTGATGGTCAGGTCCTTACCGTCCTCGCTGGCAACGACGTTCAGGGCGTCCCAGTCGGGATCGGTGGTGGTGTTGCCGTCCGCATCGGGGTTGCCGATGGCATCCTGATAGCCGTCGATCATGCCGACAACCGTCTCGGCGTAGGGGGCGGCGGTGTCGGGGCAGGCCAGACGCTTGAAGGAGTACTCAAAGTCCTTCGCAGTCAGGTCGGAGCCGTCGCTCCACTTCAGGCCGTCCTTCATGGTGAAGGTCCAGGTCAGGCCGTCCTCGGAGACCTCGGGCATCTCTGCCTGGCCGGGAACAACCTCGTTGTTCTCGTCGATGAGCAGCAGCGGCTCAAAGACAGTGATCAACGTGTTGGCACCGTCGATTGCGCTGTTCAGCGCGGGGTCCAGGGTCTCGGGGTTGGAACCGAGCTGGACGGTGAAACCGTTGGCGGAAGTGCCGGTAGCCTCGGCGGCTTCGCTGGTCGCAGCCTCAGTGGATGCAGCGCTGCTGGCAGCGGAGCTTGCAGAGCCGCCGCACGCAGCCAGAGAAGCAGCCATGCAGCCGGCCATAGCCACGGCAGCAATGTTCTTCATCTTCATGAATATACCCTCCAAATATAATATACTTTATACCCAATCCCCCTCGGGGGCGCGGCCCCCAACGGAGTGAATATTTATACTTTACCACTCTAAAGCGGCATTTGCAAGTGTTCTGTAATTTTTGTAACTGTTTTGATAGAAAATCCTTTTGTATTTCTACCGCGTACAGTTCTATGTCCTGCGGATGGATGTTCGTCCCACGCGCACATTTTGGGGTCAAGTACAAGGCGGCTGCGGTGAGCCGCCCTGTATAAGTATGAGTTTATATGTCGGGTGGAGTCGAGGGGCGGACAAACAGCGTCCGCCACGCCCGGCAGCGCCCCCTATATTACTTTACTTTGTCCAGATGGTGGCACGCTGCCCAGTGGCCGCTGCTCACCTCCTTGAACTCCGGCACCTCGGCGGCGCAGCGCTCGTCGGCGTAGGGGCAGCGGGTGCGGAAACGGCAGCCGCTCGGCGGATTCAGCGGGCTGGGCACATCGCCCTGCAGCACGATACGGTGGCTCTGGCGGGCCGTGACGGGGTCCGCCACGGGAATGGCCGAGATCAGGCTGCGGGTGTAGGGGTGGACGCTGTGGGCGATCAGCTCAAAGCTGTCGGCCAGCTCCACCAGCTTGCCCAGATACATAACGCCGATGCGGTTGGAAATGTGCTTGACAACGCTCAGGTCGTGGGCGATGAACAGGTAGGTCAGCCCCATCTCCTGCTGCAGGTCCTCAAACATGTTGACGACCTGCGCCTGGATCGAAACGTCCAGCGCGGAGACCGGCTCGTCGCAGACGATGAACTCGGGGTCCACAGCCAGGGCGCGGGCGATGCCGACGCGCTGGCGCTGACCGCCGGAGAACTCGTGCGGGTAGCGGTTGGCGTGCTCACTGTTCAGGCCGACGCGCTCGAGCAGGGAGATGATCTTGTCATGGCGCTCCTTGGCGTTGGCGCACAGGTGGTGGATGTCGATGCCCTCGCCGACGATGTCGCCGATGGTCATACGGGGGTCCAGGCTCGCGTAGGGGTCCTGGAACACGATCTGCATGCGGCGGCGGTAGGGCAGCATATCAACGGCAATCTTTTCCTTTTTGTCAAACAGGACCTTGCCGTCGTAGATGATGGTGCCGTCGGTAGGCTCATACAGGCGCAGCAGGGTGCGGCCCGTCGTGGTCTTGCCGCAGCCGGACTCACCGACCAGGCCCAGCGTCTCGCCCTTGCGGATGGCAAAGCTCACGTCGTCCACGGCCTGAACGTACTGCTTGTTCTTGCCCATGCCGCCGGCGGGGAAATACTGCTGCAGATGCTTTACTTCAACGAGATTCTCGCTCATCAGGCTTTGCCCCCCTTCTCAAATTCTTCCTTCTGGCGCAGCCAGCAATAGGTGTAGTGGGTGTCGCTCAATTCGGTTCTGGGCGGCATCTTGTTCAGGCAGACCTTCATGCAGCTCTTGCAGCGCGGCGCAAACGGGCAGCCTGCGGGCGGGTTCAGCAGGTCAACGGGCTGACCCTCGATGGGCACCAGACGCTCCTTCTCCTCGGCGTTCAGCTTCGGGATGGAGTTGATAAGGCCCTTCGTGTACTCATGCTGGGGGTTGTAGAAAATTTCGTCCGTCGTGCCGTACTCGACGATGTGACCGGCGTACATGACGGCGATCTTCTCGCACATCTGGGCCACAACGCCCAGGTCATGGGTGATCATGATGATGGACATGCCCAGCTTGTGGCGCAGGTCGTTCATCAGCTCCAGGATCTGTGCCTGGATCGTCACGTCCAGCGCGGTGGTCGGCTCGTCGGCGATCAGCAGCTTCGGCTCACAGGCCAGCGCAATGGCGATCATGACGCGCTGGCGCATACCGCCGGACAGCTCGTGCGGGTACTGCTTCAGGCGGCGGTCCGGCTCGTTGATGCCGACCAGCTCCAGCAGCTCCCTAGCGCGGGCCCAGGCTTCCTGCTTGGTCTTTTTGGTGTGCAGCAGGATGACCTCGACGATCTGGTTGCCGATGGTGTACACCGGGTTCAGGCTGGTCATGGGGTCCTGGAAGATGATGGAGACTTCGTTGCCGCGGATCTTGCGGAAGTCCTTCTCCTTCATCTTCTCGATCTCGTGGCCGTTGAACCACACGGTGCCGCCCACCAGCTTGCCGGGGTAGGCGGTCAGGCCCATGACCGAGTAAGCGGTAACGGACTTGCCGGAACCGGACTCGCCCACGATGCCCAGCACGTCGCCCTGGTTCATCGCAAAGGAAACGCCGTTCAGTGCCTTGACCTCACCGGCAGGGGTGAAGAAGGAAAGGCGCTCTTCCTTGATATCAAGAATTTTTTCGCTCATCTTCGTTCACCTCATCAATTCTTCAGCTTCGGGTCAAAGGCATCGCGCAGGCCGTCGCCGAACAGGTTGAACACCAGGATCATCACGCTGATCATCACTGCGGGGGCGATCAGCAGGTGGGGGTAGGTGTTCATGCCCTTGACGGCATCAGTGGCCAGAGAACCCAGAGACGGCAGCGGGGCTGCAACACCCAGACCGATGAAGCTCAGGTAGCTCTCGGTGAAGATGGAAGCCGGGATCTGCAGGGTGGTGGTCACGATCAGGGTGCCGATGCAGTTGGTCAGCAGGTGCTTCTTGATGATACGGCCGCTGGAAGCGCCCAGTGCGCGGGCAGCGGTGACGTACTCGCTCTCCTTCAGGATCAGGATCTGGCTGCGGACGATACGCGCCATGCCCACCCAGTACAGCAGAGCAAAGATGATGAAGATGGAGATCATGTTGGGGCCCAGGGTCTGCATCCACTTGAAGCCGGGCTTGGTGGCCAGACTTTCCAGGGGCTCCTTCAGGGCCATGCCCAGCAGGATGATCAGCAGGATATCCGGGATGGTGTACAGGATATCCGTGATACGCATCATGATGTTGTCCACCCAGCCGCCGGCAAAGGCCGACACAGCACCGTAGGTGGCACCGATGATCAGCACCAGCACCGAGGCGATGAGGCCGACGGACAGGGACACGCGGGTGCCCATCATGATACGCACTGCAAAGTCACGACCCATACGGTCGGTGCCCAGAATGTGCGGGAATACCTTTTCGCCGGCGTCGATGCGGGCCTGCTCAGAGGCAGAGTACTCGAACGGTGCCAGATTGTTGCTGCCCTTCACCTGCTCGGCGTAGCTGTAGGGCCACACGGCGGGCAGCAGGTAGGCAAAAATGGCAATGGCGATGATGAACACAAAGCTGACCATGGCGATCTTGTTCTTCTTCAGGCGGCGCAGACCGTCCTTCCAGAAGTTGACGCTCTCGCGCATGATCACAAGGCTCTGCTTTTCCTCGTTGCTGGCAGGCAGAAAGTCGTCAGCGTTCAGCTGCAGGCTGAGAGGATTCTTTTTGATGTTTTCCATAACGCGTTCCTCCTTTTTTACTGCAGCTTGATGCGCGGGTCGATGATCTTGTACAGGATATCCACGATCACGTTGGCCACGATGACCATGCTGGACAGCAGGATGGTGGTGCCCATGATCAGGGTATAATCACGGTTGGTGATGGCAGACACGAAGTCGCGGCCCAGGCCGGGCACGGAGAAGATCTTCTCCACCACGAAGGAGCCCGTCATCAGGCTGGCCAGCATGGGGCCGACGTAGGTGATGACCGGCAGGATGGCATTGCGCAGCGCATGCTTGAACAGGATCATGAACTGGGACACGCCCTTGGCACGGGCGGTGCGCATGTAGTCCTGACCCATGACGTCCAGCAGGCTGGAACGCATCAGGCGGGTGATGTATGCAGAGGGGTAGATCGCCAGTGCGGTGACCGGCATGATATACGCTGCAGCGCTGTTCAGGCCCACGGTGGGCAGCAGCTTGAGGTTCATACCGAACTCATACAGCAGCAGCACGCTGGAAATAAAGCTCGGGATCGCAATGCCGCAGGTTGCGAACACGATGATGGTGTTGTCCAGCCACTTGCCGCGGTTGTAAGCCGAGATACAGCCCAGCGGGATGCCGATGCACAGGGCCACCAGCACCGCCACGCCTGCCAGGCGGCAGGACACCGGCAGCTTGCTGGCGATGATCTCGTTGACCGTGCGGCCACGCTGACGCAGGCTCAGGCCCAGGTCGCCGTGCAGCAGGCTCTTCATGTAATTGACGTACTGCACACCCAGCGGCTTGTCCAGGCCGTATTTCTCGGCCAGTGCCTGCTGAGCAGCCGCACTGATGGACTTTTCTGCCACGAACGGGCCGCCGGGGACCAAGTTCATGACAAAAAAGGTAACCGTGGCCACAATGAAGATGCTGAAGATGCCCATTGCGACACGCTTGATGATGTACTTTGCCATCGTTTGATGCCACTCCATTCCTATCAATGAAATACTATTTTGGCGTTCCCGGTCTGAGCCAGGCACTTTCCCGCATCTGCGTCTCACAGTGCAGACGTCTGTCCTTGGCACACGGACAGAAAAAGCGAATAGAAAAACGATGGCATCTTGCGGCTGCATAAACACCATCGTCCATAACCGAGAAACACTTTTTTAATTATAGTAATCCGGTTGAAATTTGTCAATTTAGATGAAAATCATTCACCCTACTATGGCAAAGCATGAGTAGAATAGAATACTTTTGTCGGATTTCTTCGTCCTTTGTCCGTGCAGGCCGGTCAGCTTTCCGGTTTCCGGGCGGCATCGGCCTGGCTGTAGTAGCGCTTCTTTTCCCTGTACATGTTCTCATCGGCCAGGCGCAGCAGGTTCTCCAGGTTCTCGGTGCTGGCCTGCCATACCCCGCCGATGGATGCATCCACGCTGTTTTCCTGCATCTGGCGGCGCAGCTGCTCGGTCTTGCGGGCAAAATCCTCGCGGCTCACATCCAGCAGGATCACCACGAACTCGTCACCGCCCACCCGGTAGGCGTCCTCGGCAAAAATGCCCGCAATGGTGCCCGCCGCCCGCACGATCAGCTCGTCACCGGCGCGGTGGCCCTGCTCGTCATTCACCTTTTTCAGGCCGTTCAGGTCGATGTAGATGGCACCGATCTGCTGATCCTGCACCTGCTTGTAGGCTTCCAGCCGCTCGATGTATCGGTTGCGGTTGTACAGGCCGGTGAGCATGTCGCGGTAGCTGAGCTTTTCCAGATAGGCCTGCTGCTTTTTGCGGTCCAGACTGTTGGTCACAAAGAACTGGATGGACGCCAGCAGGGTCGCGTCATCGTAGTGCGCGCGGGGGTTGTCCACCCCCAGAAAGCCCACCATGGCTCCGCCTTTCATCAACGGCACGGCCAGCAGGCGCCACACCTGCTGCGCCTTCAGCATCTCGTAGCTGGGCTGGCCCCGCTCCTGCTCCAGATCGGACATATAATAGGAACGGCCCTGCCGGAAGTTCTGCATCCAGACCTCGATGACCGAAACAGGCACCTCCTGCAGATTGTCCATCTGGGCACTTACCTCCTGCCCGCAGATGTACTCAAAGGTGTTGATGAGCACGTCCCGGTCCGGGTCGATCTCAAACACATAGGTGCGGTCGGCCTGAAAATAGCCGTTCACAGTGGCCAGCAGGTTGTTGATGCCCACGTCGATGTCGGTGTCGGAGTTCAGCTTGCCCACGCAGCTGTTCAGCACGGTGGCGATCTCCAGACGCTGGCGGATCTGCTCCTTGGTCCGCTCTGAGACGGCCAGCTCCCGGTTCTGGGCGCTGGTGGCCACCACGAACAGCAGGATCATGGATGCCCCCACCGACAGGCTGATGAGGGAAATGTCGTCCTGGAACACCTGACACGCTGCCACCGACAGCGGCAGGACCACACAGCCGAACATGGCGATGCGGCGTCCCATCGTGAGTTTCTGGTAAAACTGGGCCATCATGGTGGTCTCTGTGCCCATGCCAATGAGCAGCAGCGCCATGGACAGCGGGAAGGCATCGCTGCGGTGGTAGATATTCTGGGCGTCGATGTAGTAGAACAGTGGGCTGAACTGGGACACGAACACCAGCCCGATGCCCACGGCGCAGGTAATGTCCACCGTCCGGCTGCGTTTCGGAGCGCAAAGACGGCCGTCCTCCCGCAGGTAGCAGCCCACATAGTGGTTGAACAGGAACAGCACCAGATACAGCCCCGCATACACCACAAAGTTGGTGGCGACCATGATGAGGTGGCTTGCTTCCCCCGGCGTGCCCTGCACGAACCAGGCAGCCGCATCGCAGCACAGCAGCGCAGCCGCCGAAAGCTCCATCCAGAGCAGCCAGTTGCGTTTTTCCCGGTTGTGGTCATTTCCCATGGACAGGCAGAACGCCGCCGTCAGGCAGAAACAGCCGCCCCACAGCAGCAGGGCAACGTTCATGATCCGCTCCTGTTCACTCATCCGCACTTCCTCCACGCTTGTCCTTTTTCTGGTTCCTCTCCCCTGAAGTATACCACAGGCCCCCGCAAAAGGATATGGTTTTCATACAAATTCGACGCCTGAAAATGCGTCACGTCCGGTGTTCTTTCATGAAAGTTTCTGGAAATGCCGCTGCGCGCCCCAGAACAAAGCACCATTCCATTCAATCGCCGGCACTGCAAACAAAAAAGCTGCCCTTCCCGTGCAGTGCACGCAAAAAGCAGCTTTTTCCGTTCTTATTCCGAAGCGCTCCCGGTTATTCCGGCAGGTCCTCTTCGTTCTCCAGGCTGTGCCAGACGTTCTGCACGTCGTCGTTCTCTTCCAGAGCGTCCAGCAGCTTGCCCATGGCCTTCAGCTGGTCGGGGTCGGTCAGACGAGTGGTGGTCATGGGCACCATGGCCAGGTCATCGGACAGGATCTCGTAGCCCTTCTCCTCCAGAGCCTTGACCACAGCGGAGTAGTTCTCGGGATCGGTGGTGATCTCGGCAGCGTCCTCGCTGGCGTCAAAGTCCTCGGCACCGGCATCCAGAGCATCCATCATGGCCTCATCGGCATCCT
>OLNX01003786.1_pt1 | contig 9919 bp, 3 predicted proteins | sample 1672611 | NCBI WGS metagenome assembly OLNX01 (sample SAMEA3136705, study PRJEB25190) | human gut metagenome
CCGGCAACATCATCGCCATGTCCGGCATCGGCGACATCACCATCGGCGACACCATCTGCGCCCCCGACTGCGTGGAGCCTCTGCCCTTTGTGAAGATCTCCGCCCCCACCATGGAGATGACCTTCTCCGTCAACGACTCCCCCTTCGCCGGCCGCGAGGGCAAGTTCGTCACCTCCCGCCAGCTGCGGGACCGCCTGTTCCGGGAAACGCTGAAGGACGTGTCCCTGCGGGTCACGGAGCTTGAGGGCGCCACCGACGCCTTCAATGTGGCAGGCCGCGGCGAAATGAGTCTGTCCATCCTCATTGAGACCATGCGCCGGGAGGGCTACGAGTTCCAGGTGTCTCCCCCCCGGGTCCTGTACCGCACCATCGACGGCAAGAAGTGCGAGCCCATTGAGCGTCTGGTGGCCGACGTGCCCAGCGAATGCGTGGGCGCGGTCATCGAGAAGCTGGGCTCCCGCAAGGGCGACCTGATCGAGATGACCCCCGTGGGCAGCCGCATGAAGCTGGAGTTCCTGATCCCCGCCCGGGGCCTGTTCGGCTATCGCAACGAGTTCCTGACGGACACCCGGGGCGAGGGCATCATGGCCTCCGTGTTCGACAGCTACGCCCCCTATAAGGGCGACCTGAACCGCCGCAGCACCGGCTCCCTGGTGTCCTTTGAAACCGGCGAGTCCGTCAGCTACGGGCTGTTCAACGCCCAGGAGCGCGGCGATCTGTTCATCGGCCCCGGCGTCAAGGTGTACGAGGGCATGATCGTGGGCGTGTCTCCCAAGCAGGAGGACATCACCGTCAACGTCTGCAAAAAGAAGCAGATGACCAATATGCGGGCCGCCGGCTCCGACGAGGCCCTGCGCCTGGTGCCTCCCCGGAAGCTGAGCCTGGAGCAGTGCCTGGAGTTCCTGGCTGACGACGAGCTGCTGGAGGTCACCCCCGAGAATCTGCGCATGCGCAAGACCATCCTCAATCACGAAAAGCGCATGAAGGCCACCCACGGCGGCAAGAAAAAGTAAATCATTGATGAATTGATGAAAAGAAACGGCGTCCGCCTTTGACCAAGGCGGACGCCGTTTTTGCCCTTTCTGATTGACAGGGCAAAAGTTACTATGTTATTCTGGACGGGAGAAAGCGCCCTGCGTGCTATGGGCGGGGTACGGAGATGGAGGCGGTTGATTTGCATTTTCCCCGGCTGAAAAACGCCCTTCTGTGCAGGGTCATGGTCTATGTGGTGGTTTTGGGCGGCTTCCTTGCCCCCATCTTCCTTGTACTTCGTCTGGAATTTCTTCCCGATATTGTGAAAACCCTTGTCACACTGGGCCTTATTGTGGGACTGATCGTCTATATTTTGAAGAACCTCCTTCTGCTTATGAGCCTGGATATGTTTTTGGGGATGCTGCATTGCCGCAACAAGGCCAGAAAGCGGTTCACACTGCCGCGCACCTTTTCCGTTCCGGTGGCGGAGCGCAGCATTGCTCGCTTCGGCAGGAAATGTCAGCCGCTTGCCCTTTCTCCGCAGCCCGATCTGCTGCAATATCAAAGCAGGTATCCCATAACGGTGTATGCCAGCGGCATTGAAAAAATCATTGCCGTGTATCACACGGAGCGACTGAGCATGGGCCGGTATTACGACATATTCCGTTCCGGTGCGGCCAACGCCAAAAGACTCAAGGGTGCGAGAGGGCACCGTATGCTTGACCGCACCCAGAAAAAAGCGCCTATAAACCAGGTGGTTGTGATCCTGATACTTGCCGATCAGGTGGAGGAGGGCCTCCGCGGCCAGCTGTTCGACGTGGTCCGCAGGGAAGCGGGGGACGGATTCGACACGGCGTTGCTGCCATGTGTTGTGGATCTGGAAAAGCGCATCTGTACCTTCGACAGCGAACGGATTTCCTACACGGGATTCCGGTATCCGGCCAAGAGTCGTGGCATCCGGCTTATCCGCCGGTATCTGTTCCGCGGCCGCTTCCCCTATTCCAGCTCGCCGGATATGCTGGACTCTGTCTGGAACCAGGAGCTGAACCCTGAGAACAGCCTGTGGGACTTATGGCGCATGACAAGGCGTATTTTCATTCAGGAGGGCAGGGGGGCAAAAAAACGGTTTGGCAAAATGAAACACCGGGACATCCTGCTGGAGGACGGGCTTCTCTATCTGAAATGGGAGGAGCGCGGCCTTGTGGCCGCAGTGGAGCTGCATGAGGAATCCCGGGTCGCCGCAGTGAATGCCATCGTTTCCTGGAGCTATCCCAAAAGAAATCTGATCGCCAAGGACACCGTCAAGCAGATCAAGAGCCTAATCAGCACCTATTTTGCGGAGCAGGGGTATACGGTAACATATACCCTGCCAGAGTAACTGTTCAAAGGGGGTTTTCCGCATATGAAAAGGGGGTCCCGCCACTCGGCGGGACCCCCTTTTGTTCAGCGCTTACCTGAGCGTTCCGTTTTCTCAGCTGTTGCGCTTTTTGCGGGACACGATGACCAGCACCACAGCCAAAGCGGCAGCGCACACCAGGACGATGATCCACATGGTGGTGTTGCTCTCGTCGCCGGTCTTGACGCCGGGCTGGGTGGGCTGATAGCCGGGATCGGCTGCGCCGCAGTCGGTGCACTTGCCATCCTTGTAGTGATGGCCGGTGGCGTCGATGACCATGGTCTCCACCTCACCGCAGCCGGTGCAGGTGCGGGTCTTTTCGCCGGGCTCGGTGCAGGTGGGCTGGGTGGTGACGATCCACTCGCCGAAGGTATGCTCATGGGCGGTGCAGACCACGTCGTTGCGGTCGCGGACGCGGATGCGGGGAGCCATGGGGGTGCCGTCGGCCAGGACGAAGGTGTTGTCATAGGAGGCCAGGCCCGTGGCGGAGATCTGGCAGCCCACGGACAGGTTCGCCACATCGTAGGAGGTGGTGATATAGCCGTCGATGAACACGCGGGCGATCTTGCCCTCGCTGTCGCGGACCAGGATGGTCTGGACCAGGCCGTCGGCCATCTCATAGCCGGTGACGTAGCCGTTCAGGGTCACCAGCTGGCCCAGGACGGAGCCGTCGTTGATCTGGGTGGAGGTGACGGCTCTGGGAGTGACGGGAGTGGTCTCACCGATCTTCTCAATGGAGGAAACCTGCAGCTCGTTCTCGCCCTGATAGGTCTCCGTCACGCCGGTGACGCGGACCACGTCGCCGATCTTGAAGTCGCCGGCCACGGGGAAGCAGTTGATGCCGCCGGTCTCATCCTGAACATAGATGCAGTCGAAGAAGGCGGTGGCCTTGTCATAACCGGAGGCGTTGGAGGTCACGACACCCTCAATGGTGTACTTGTGACCGGCCTCGGTCTGGGCCTGGACCGTGGCAATGTCGGTGATCTTCACGGGGTTGATGCGGCCCAGCAGGTTCTCGCAGATCTTGTAGTTGGAGTAGTTCTTCTCGGAGCCGTTGTCACTGATGGTGGCCTGGACCTCGAAGTTGGACATGAAGGCCGCGCCGGACACGATGATCAGACCCTTGCCCTCCAGCTGCTCGCTGGCCATGGCCAGCAGACGGCTGTCGTTTTCGGCATAGGCGTACTTGGGCACGTTGGCGCCGCCCAGGCCGTCCTTATCCACGTCCACGGAATAGGTGGTGCTGTGGGCGTATACCACCGGGGAAACGGTGGCGGGCAGGGTGGAGGTGGGCTTGCCGTCGGCGTCCACGGCATACACGGAGGCGCCGCCATAGTGGCTGAATACCTCGGTGTACAGGCGGTCATAGGGATGAGCGGGGTCCACCTCCACGCCGTCGGTCAGGAAGCCCTGACCGTAGGTGTTGAAGTACAGACGCCACTTGTCCACGCCGTCGGCTGCGCTGCGGACATCGTCATAGGTGGCGTCGTCCGCAATACGCAGGCTGGAGCCCAGGGCCTGAAGCACCTCGTTCTGGGTGGCGGCCATGTGCTTGATGGCGGAATTGTTCTGGATTACGTCATAGTTCTCGTAGTTGTCGCTCCAGCCGGCCAGGATCACGGTGCCGCCGCCGGCGTTGAAGGCGGTAATGGCCGCCAGCTCCGCGGCGCTGTAGGTCCGGGGATCGGTCTGGGCGTCGGCCAGGCGGCGGGAGGGGGCGGTGAGGATCAGGGCCTTGAACTTGGGATTGGAGCAGGCGGCGATCAGATCGTCGCTGGTCTTCAGCTCCACGGTGCGGACGTTGTACTTGCCCGCCAGGTTGCCGAAGTTGCCCATGGAATCCTTGTAGTTACCGGCCACATACTCGTTGTAGTGGGAGGCGTCGATGCCGATATACACCAGGTCGTCGGCGTTCAGCACGTCCAGGGTAATGTCCTTGGTGAACACATACTCCTTGCCGTCCTGCTCCAGCACCACGGTGGCGGTGACCTTATAGACCCGGGCGGTATCGAAGGAGATATCATAGCTCAGGTCCAGGGTGCCGCTGGCGGGAACGGTGCCCGCGTCGGTGGCGGAGGTCAGCACCTGGCTGCCCACGGCATAGGTGATGGACTTGATCCTGGCGTCGGTGCTCTCGCTGTTGAACAGGGTGGTGGTAACGGTCATCTTCTCGCCGGTGACGGGAGTGGAGGTGCCGCAGGTCACATCGGAGATGCCCAGCTTCAGGGTCTCGCCCACCCACACGGGAGCGGTGACCGCCAGGTCGCCATCACCCTGGGTGACGCGGATGTAGTAGTAGCTGTAGTCGGGGTCCAGGGTCACGGACAGGTCGCCGGTGGCCAGGACAGCGGGATCATCCCAGGTATAGGCGGTCTTGCCGGAGTTGACAATGACCTCCACCTTGGAGATGGAATCGCTGACGTCGGGGTCGTTGACGGTAACATGGATGTCCAGCTTCTCGGGGACCTCGGTGAGGCTGCTGCCCAGGAGCATGCCGTTGACGGTGTAGCCGATCTCCAGGTTCTTGTCCTCGGTGGCGTACATACGCATGGCGCGCAGCGCGTCGTAGATGCCCTCCTCGGAGAAGTCGTCGGTGAGGATCACGTCGCGGGCGTCGTTGGCGTTGCCCCAGCGGCCCTTGTGGTTATCCTGGTTGTTGGTGGGAGCCAGGTGCCAGCCCTTATCCAGCGCCATGGTGTAGTACTCATAGCTGGGATAATAGCCGCCGGCGCCGATCTGGCCCTCGCCGTTGCCGGCCTCCACCATGTACATGCGGCTGTCGATGACGGGATCCCAGAAGGCGAAGTCACCGAAGGTGCCGAAGGTGTTGCCGGGGTGGTTGAACTGGCTGAGGCTGTCTGCGCCCTCCTGCTGGCTCAGCAGGGCATAGTAGGCGCGCATACCGGCATAGTCGGTCTTGTTGTTCAGGGTGGTGTTGTTGCGGGAGACGATACCGGGGGTATTGAAGGTGTTGATGTGGCCGGGACCGCCGGACCAGGTCATCTCGAAGCCGGCCAGAGCCACCAGGGAGCCGGCGTTGGCCTCGTTGAAGGCGGCCACGGCGGAACGGTAGCTGTTCCAGGTCTCCTGGCTGTAGGGGGTGGCCAGGCTCATGTCATACAGAGCGCCCTCGGGGTTGGCCGCGCCGCTCTTGTCGAAGTAGTTGGAGTGGTCGGTGAAGGCCACAAACTGCACGTTGGCGCTGTCGGGCAGGTTCTTCACATAGCTCAGAGCGGACTCCAGAGAGCCTGCGCCGTCGGAATACTGGGTGTGGCTGTGCAGCTGACCGAAGTACAGCTGATACCGGGACTCGCCCACGGTGAAGAACCAGCTGAAGGAAGCGGACTTGCCGTCGGCGCGGGTGACGGTGACGGTAACATTGGTGCGGCCGTCGGTCATGTCGGCGGCGGGGGTGTAGGTGGCCTTGCCGCCGGCACAGACGGCGTTGACCTTCTCCCCGTTGACGGTCATTTCCACGGTGGGATTCTCACCGGCGTTGATGAGCTCAGCGGAGATGACAGGCCGCTTGTCGCTGCCGGTCTGGCTGCCCTTGAGCGGCGTCACGGCGCCGATGGAGGGCTCGTCCACCACGGTGACCACCAGGCTGCCGCTGTAGCTGGCGCCGGAGACATTGGTCACGCGGACGGTGAAGGTCACCTGATCGGACCCGGCCAGCATGGCGGCAGGCACATTGGCGGTGTAATTGCTGCCGTCGGCGGTGTAATCGGTGATGACACCGGCAGACCTGCCGTCCACCAGGATCTCCAGCTTCTGGACCGCCTTCGCATCGTCCACGGTAAAGGTCAGGGTGTAATCCTGGCCCCCCTTCACGGAGTCGGCGGAGGTAAACTTCACGGCGGGATCATTGACGATGCCGCCGTCCAGCTTCACGCTGTCGGCTACGCCATAGAAGAAGAAGGAGTAGATGGTGTAGTCCGTGACGTTGTACATGCTATAGGTCTTATAGCTGTCGCTATAATACTCCAGGAACTGGCTGTACCTGCCGTTGAACTTGGCGGTGCGGCTCTCCAGCTGATAGCCGCCCACGCCGCCGGAGCAGGGCTCCACGGTCCAGTCGGCGTCGTCGCTGGCGGTGAGGGAATAGAAGGCGTTGTTGCCGGTGCCGTTGGAGCACAGGTAGCCGTAGGTCTCGTTGCGGAAGCGATAGTATTCGCCGCTGCGCTCCACGGTGAACACCACGCCGCCGTTGCCGGGAATGGCCTTGCCGTTGGCCACCTGGGCGGAGACGTTGTTGACGGCGGGGCTGTCGGTGTTGTCATTCTGCCCGGCCAGGACGCCCTGGGCATTCTGGTTGAACAGCACCACCTGTGCGCCCTCCTGGGGCAGGCTGCCGGCGGGCTGGTCCGTCTCGTCGCCTACCAGATAGAGCTGCTGGGCAAACAGAGCCTCGTTGCTGCCGATGGTGCCGAAGGCACTCCAGTTGTTCTTCTCGGCATACCACTCCAGATAGCTGCTGCGGCCCACGTTCTTGATATAGTAGCAGCCCTCGGTGGCAGCCTGCTCCAGTGTCCAGGCGGTGTGGGCCTTGTCCAGGGGAGTGCTGGAGTATTTTTCGTCCATGGACAGCTTCTTGCCGTCGGCGGTGGAGAAGGTATAGCTGCCATCGTCGTTGACGCCCACGGTCCAGATGTCCGCCTCGGCAAAGCCGGACAGCTTCCCACCGGTGAGGGTCACGTCGGTGCCCTTGTTATAGAAGCCGGTGTACTCCGTGGACAGGGCCTTCAGGTTGGCGGGGTTATAGATGACCACCTGGTCACCGTTCTTCAGGGGAGCGGTGGGATCATCAGGCTGACCGGGCTGGTCAGGCTCCTGGGTGTCTACCACCAGATAAAGCTGCTGGGCAAACAGAGCCTCGTTGCTGCCGATGGTTCCGTAGGAGCTCCAATTGTTCTTCTCGGCGAACCACTCCAGATAGCTGCCGCGGCCCACGTTCTTGATGTAGAAGCAGTCCGCCGTGGCGGCGGCGCTGAGCGCCCAATCCACATTGGCCTTGTCCAGGGGAGTGCTGCTGTAGCTGGTGTCCATGGACAGCTTCTTGCCGTCGGCGGTGGAGAAGGTATAGGCGCCGCTCTCGGTGCGGTTCACGGTCCACAGCTCTGCATCCGTGTAGCCGGTGAGCTTGCCACCGGTCAGCTCCACATCCACGCCCGTGTTATAGAAGCCGTTGTACACGGAGGACAGAGCCTTCTTGTTGGCGGGGTTGAACACCACCACCTTGTCGCCGTTCTGCAGGGTGGTCAGATCGGTGACGATGCCGCTTTCCCGGGCGGGAACGGTGCTGAGCTTATACAGGGCCACGGGCTGCTGATTCTCGCTCTTATAATAGCGGAACCGGGTGCCGTTGGTGGCGGCTGCGTTATACTGCAGCGTGGTGTTGTTGCTGGCGATCTTCACATTACCATCAGCGAAGGTGATGGTGTTGAGCTCCGGAGTGGAGCCGGTGATGATCTTGTTCTTGCCGGACTTGCCGGAAATGTACTTTCCGCTGGCGGACTGTACGGACCAGCCGCCGGTCATGGGCGCGATGGTGAACGCGTACTTGGCGTAATCACCAACGATCTTGCCGTCGGTGATGGTCACGTCCACCTTGTTGCCCTCCTTGTCCAGGGCGGACAGGGAGCCGTCCATGATCAGGCTGCCCTTTTCATAGACGATCAGGTATTGACCGGACCAGTCCTCCTGTGCCTCGGTGACCTTTTCCCAGGTCCCGGACGCAGGCTCTGCCGCGAATACCGACACCGGCAGCAGGGAAACCAGCATGACCAGTGACAGCAGCGCAGACAGAAGTCTGGTGCGAACAGGTGTTTTCATCAGGCTATTACCTCCTTTAATTTTCCCGGAGCTTCCCGCCCCACAGGTATTTTCATTGTAACATACGCTCCTATCAGTTTCCAGCTTTATTTGCAGATTTGACACAAATTTTGCTAATATGTGCACAAGGCATGGATGATTGCACAAAGCCCTGCTTGACAAGGGGGGCGCAACTTGCTATGCTGGTGTCACCAATTGCCGAAAGGACCGGTATATATGAAGAAAAAAACGAAGGGGCCCGGCCCTGCCGCCTGGCTGCGGGAGAATAAATGGACGTGCGTCGTGCTGGCGGCGGCGCTGGCGGTGCTGCTGGCGGCGCGGCTGCTGGCGGCTCCCGTGCCGGTGCAGTCCGACGAGCCAGAGAACCGCGCGGATTACGAAAGCGCCTCCGTGGACCAGATCCTCTCCGATTCCACGGAGAAGGACCCTGCCTCCGACAACGGTTATCGCGGCGAGCAGCTGCTGCTGGTCACCGTCCGCTCCGGCGACTATAAGGGCCAGCAGATGCAGGTATATAACTATGTGGGGCCCCTGTATGGCGGGCCGCTGAAGGTCGGGGACCGGGCCACCGTCCTGATCTCCACCTATTCCGACGGCACCGTCAACGCCACGGTGTATGAATTCGACCGTCTGCTGCCCCTTTGCATCGTGCTGGTGCTGTTCATCGCGGCGGCGGTGGCCGTGGGCGGCCGGACGGGGGTCAAATCCCTGGTGGCCCTAGCGGTGACGCTGGTGTGCCTGTTCGGCGTGCTGCTGCCGTCCCTGATGAAGGGTGCCAACACGCTGCTGATGACGTTTATCGTCTGTGCCTATGTGGCGGTGGTAAGCCTGACCATCGTAGGCGGCGTCCGAAAAAAGACCGTGTGCGCCATGCTGGGCGCAGTGGCGGGCACCGCCCTGGCCCTGCTGTTCGGCCTGCTGGCCCAGGGACTGACCCGCATCGACGGCCTGCGCATCGACGACGTGGAGCCCCTGCTGCAGCTGCGGCAGACCGGCACGCCCATCGGTCTGCGGGGCCTGCTGGTGGGCGGCATCGTCATCAGCGCCCTGGGCGCGGTGATGGACGTGACCATGGGCATTGCCTCCTCCCTGTCGGAGGTCCACGCCGCCAATCCGGAGCTGTCCCGGAGGGAGCTGTTCCGCTCCGGCATGAACATCGGCCGGGACATGGTGGGCACCATGACCAACACCCTGATCCTGGCGTTTCTGGGCAGCGGCTTTACCCTGATCCTGTACCTGTATTCTCTGGGACTGTCCCCCCGGCAGCTGCTGAGCTCGGCCTATGTATCCCTGGAGGTGGTCAGCGGCGTAGCCAGCAGCGTGGGCGTGATCCTGTCCATCCCGCTGACGGCGCTGATCACGGCAGAGGTCTTTACCCGGGAGAGGAAATCCGGAAAGAGCGCATAAGCATAGAAGGGTTCCCGCCCCCGACAGGCGGCGGGCGGACAAAATTTAAGTTAAATTACAGCTTCGGGGCGTATACTTATCGTATACGCCCCCGGATGCGTTGGGGGAAAACGAAGGGAGGTGCCCGGTGAAGGCGCTGGTAAAGGAATTGCTGCACCTGACGGAGGTGCGGCAGCTGACAGAGGATGTACGCGGCGGCGTTTCGCCGGTGCTGGTCACCGGCGTGGGACCGGTCCACCGGGCCCAGGTGGAGGCGGCCCTGCACCGGGACAGCGGACGGCCCCTGTGGGTGCTGTGTGCCGACGAACGGGA
>OLNX01003788.1_pt1 | contig 9918 bp, 8 predicted proteins | sample 1672611 | NCBI WGS metagenome assembly OLNX01 (sample SAMEA3136705, study PRJEB25190) | human gut metagenome
ACAATGCGCTCCCGGTGTTCCCGGCGGGTGCTTTTTCCCGGTTTGGCGGCATATCTTGTGCCGCCATTTCCTTTTTTCGGCGCGAAACGCAAAGCCTTGTGACCGGGAAAACAACGGTCGAATCGCCAGAAATGTCGGAAATTGCAAGAAATGGGCGGGAATTTCTCCTTGCAATTTTTCCGTCTTGCCACTATAATGAGGATACCGTGTGGGGCGAAGTGGTTTAAAAGGGCGCAAAACCCCACGCGAGAGGTGCGTAGGTGCACGATTCCGGAGAAGGGGGGATGCAGCATGACCGGTATCTATCAGCACACGCTGGACGCCAAAGGCCGTCTGTTCATCCCGGCCAAGCTCCGCGAAGAACTCGGCGAAACGTTTTATGTGACGATCTCGCCCGAGAAGTGCCTGTCTGCTTACAGTCAGGAAAACTGGGATGACGTCGCCCGCAGGGTGGCGGCCATGACCAACGTGCAGCAGCGCAAGATGCGTCCGCTGTTCGCGTATGCCGCGCGCTGTGAGCTGGACGGGCAGGGGCGTATTCTCCTGCCGCAGCACCTGCGTGAATTTGCGGGTCTCACCAAGAGCGTCACCGTGGTCGGCAGCAACAACCACGCGGAGTTCTGGGACAGCGCGCGCTGGGACGAGATCTGCCCGCTTGAGGCGCTGCCGGAGAACATCGCCGCCGTGATGGAGGAGTTGGATTTCTGATGGACGCCCTGCATGTCTCCGTGCTGCTGCACGAGTGTATTGAAAATCTGAACATCCGGCCGGACGGCATCTATGTCGACGGTACGCTCGGCATGGGCGGCCACTCCGAGCAGATCGCCGCGCGCCTCACGACCGGAAAACTCATCGGCATTGACCGCGATGAGACGGCCATCGAGCGCGCCGGTGCGCGTCTGGCGCCGTTTGGAGACCGTGTGCAGCTCGTGCACGGCAACTTCCGCGACGCGGCCGCCATTCTTGACCGCCTTGGCATCGACGCCGTGGACGGCATGCTCTTTGACCTCGGTGTCTCCTCGCCGCAGCTCGACGAGTCGGAGCGCGGTTTTTCCTACATGCACGATGCGCCGCTCGATATGCGCATGGACGCGACCGAGGGGCTGAGCGCATGGAACGTTGTCAACGAGTGGCCGGAGGGTGAACTCAAGCGCATTTTGTATGAATACGGCGAGGAGCGCTACGCACCTCGCATCGCCGGGGCAATCGTTCGCGCCCGGGCGCAGCAGCCGATCGCGACCACGATGGAGCTGGTCGACGTGATCCGCTCGGCCATGCCGGGCGCGGCGCTGCGCGAAAAGCAGCATCCCGCCAAGCGCAGCTTTCAGGCGATCCGCATCGCCGTGAACGATGAGCTGGCGGCGGTGCGCGAGATGATGGACACCGCACCCGATAAGCTCCGCACCGGCGGGCGGCTGTGCGTCATCAGCTTCCATTCCCTCGAGGACCGGATCGTCAAGGCCGGCATCGCCCGGCGGGAGCATGGCTGCACCTGCCCGCGCGAGGCGCCGGTATGCACCTGCGGCTTTGTGCAGACGCTGCGCAGCGTCTCCCGCAAGCCGATCCTGCCCGGTGAGGAGGAACTCGCATCCAACCCCCGCGCCCGCAGCGCGAAACTTCGTGTCGCGGAGCGTGTCTGAGAAAGGAATCCGTCATGGCATCTCCCGCTTCGAGAAAACGGAATACAGCGCGCATGGACGGCAATGCGGCGTATGACCTGCGCAGCACGGCTGCGGAGGAGTACCTGTACAGTACCGCTCCGGTAGACCTGCCGCACGCGCCCCGGCCGACGGAGACCGTCGTCCCGGAGTCCGCACCGAGGCCCAAGCAGGCGATTGCCCCGATGGCGGTGCTCGGCTTTGCCATTGCCGCCGTGCTGATCGTCTTTTCGCTCGTCGCGCGCGTGCAGCTCTCGCAGGCGTCGGCACAAGTGTCGGCGTTGGAGGATCAGTATGCCCAGCTGCAGGAGCAGCAGACGCGTCTGCGCATCGACTATGAGAGCGCGTTCAACCTCACGGAGATCGAGGACTACGCCATCCATGAGCTCGGTATGCAAAAGCCGCGCAGCGATCAGCTCTACTACATCAGCAGCAGCGACGCCGCGGATACGGCGGTGGTTCTGGACCAGACCGCGGCAGAGCCGCTGAGCCTTGCTGACCGTTTCGGCGATTTCCTCACCTCCATTGTGGAATATTTTCGATGAGCCAGCCTGTATGATAGTACCATCCCCGCAGAAACAAGGAGACAGACATGGCGAATGAAACTTCCGGGCGCCGGGATAACCGCGTGCCCTTTCGAGCAAGTACCAAAACACCGAATATCATGATGCTCCGCCGCACACGCCTGCTTTTGATTGTGTGCGGCATCCTTGCATTTGCTGTCCTTGGTATCAAGCTGTTCAGCGTCATGATCATACACCATGACGAGTATGAAAAAATGGCAATCGACCAGCAGGTACGCGAGACGGAGATCACGGCCTCGCGCGGCGCGATCTATGACACGAACGGCAAGATCCTGGCCATGAACGCCTCGGTCGACACGATCTTCATCAGCCCGGCCGAGATCGCAAAGAACAACGAGGACCCGCAGCTGATCGCGCGAGAACTTTCCGAGATTCTCGACGTCGATTATGATAAGATCCTGAGCATGACGAAAAACACCGACCGCTGGTATGAGGTCGTCAAGCGCAAGGTCGAGCCGGACGTATCGGAAAAGGTGCGCGCGTTCAAAAAAGAGAAAAAGCTCGTCGGCGTCAAGATCGAGCCGGATACCAAGCGGTACTATCCCTACGGCAGTCTGGCCGCGCACGTCATCGGCTTTGTCGGGCAGGACAACGAGGGGCGCTACGGCCTTGAGCAGCGCTATGACAGCTACCTCACCGGCAGCACCGGCCGCATCATCCGCGCAACGGACAACCGCGGCACGGATATGCTCTTTGTCAATTACGAGGATTATTACGACGAGACGAAGGGCAACGACATGAACCTGACCATCGACGCGACCATCCAGTATTACCTCGAAAAGCACCTGCAGCAGGCGGTCGAGGACTACGACGTGCAAAACGGCGCGGCCGCCATTGCCATGGACCCGAGCACCGGCGCGATCCTCGGCATGGTCTCGCTCGGGAATTTCGACCTGAACAACTACCAGAAGGTCAGCGACAAGGATCAGGAGGCCATTGACGCCGAGACTGACCCCGACAAGCGCTCGGAGCTGCTGACTGCCGCGCAGCAGAAGCAGTGGCGCAACAAGGCGCTCTCAGACACCTATGAGCCCGGTTCAACGTTCAAGATCATCACGCTGGCCATGGCGCTCGAGGAGGGCGTGGTCAATGAAAACTCGTCGTTTTACTGCGGCGGCAGCACGAATGTGCTCGGCCGTACCGATCCCCTCAAGTGCTGGAAGACGACCGGTCACGGCGGCCAGACGCTCACGCAGGCCATGCAGCACTCGTGCAACGTCGCGCTCGTGCAGATCGGTCAGCTCGTCGGCGCGCGCACGTTCTACAAATACGCCGAAGCGTTCGGCTTCCTGAATCTGACCAACAACGTCGACAGCAGCCTCACCGCCAAGACCGGCATCGACCTGTCCGGTGAGAGCGGCAGCATCTGGTGGAGCCAGAACACGTTCTACGATCCCGAAAACTTCTCGCAGCTCGCGGCGGCTTCGTTCGGCCAGACGTTTACGATCACGCCGCTGCAGCTCATCACGGCGGTCAGCGCCTGCGTCAACGGCGGCTATCTCATGAAGCCGTATGTGGTCAAGAGCATCGTCAACGGCGACGGGGAGGCGGTCGTGTCCAATTCGCCGACCGTGGTGCGCCAGGTCGTGAGCGAGCAGACGAGCGCCACCGTGCGCCAGATCCTGGAGCAGGTCGTCGGCGATCCCGTCGACGGCACCGGTAAGAACGCCTATGTCGCCGGCTACCGCATCGGCGGCAAGACCGGCACATCGGAAAAGGTCGCGCAGGATGCGGCCGGCGGCGCGAAGGAATACATTGTCTCATTCATCGGCTTTGCTCCGGCGGACGATCCGCAGATCGTCATCCTCGTGCTGCTCGATACGCCGAGCAGCAGCACCGGCATCTACATCAGCGGCGCCCAGATGGCTGCGCCCACCGTCGGCAAAATGATGGCGGACATCCTGCCGTACCTCGGCGTGGAGCCGTCGTATTCCGAGACGGAAAAGACGTACATGGATAAGACCGTGCCGAACGTGACCGGTCTGTCCGTCGAGCAGGCGAAGGCCGCGCTCGAGGAGGTCGGCCTGCAGGCGCGCATCTACGGCGACGGCAACACGGTCACGGCGCAGCTTCCGGGCAGCGGCGCGGTCGTCGCCAGCGGCAGCACCATCCTGCTCTATGCGGGCAAGGAGCCCTCGGCCGACAAGGAGACCATGCCCGACCTGACCAATCTCAGCTATCAGACGGCCCGCGACCGCATGGCCGCGCTGGGTCTGTACATCAAGACCAACAGCTCCATCACGGACACCGCACAGATCGTCTCCGGCCAGACCGTGGCAGCCGGCACGCAGCTGGATCACGGCACGGTCGTGGAGGTCACGCTCGTGACGAGTGATTCGAGCATGCTGGGCAGATACTGACGAACAAACGGAGGTACCCTTATGAAACTCAAGCGACTGCTGTCCGTTCTGGATGTGCTGGAATGCACCGCCGATCCGGAGCTGGACGTTCGGGATATCAGCTTTGACTCGCGCACCACGCAGCCCGGCGACCTGTTTGCTGCTGTCTGCGGGTATGAGTCCGACGGCCACCGCTTCATCGGCGCAGCCGTCGCGCGCGGCGCGGCCGTCGTGCTCTGCCAGGAGAAGCCGGAGGTCGATATACCGTATATCCTCGTGGCCGACAGCCGTCTTGCGCTGTCACGCATCTGCTGCGAATTCTTCGGCAACCCGTCGCGTGAGCTGACCATGATCGGCGTGACCGGCACCAACGGCAAGACCACCGTCACCACGCTCATCAAGCACATGCTCGAGCAGTGCCTGCACACGAAGGTCGGCCTGATCGGCACGAACGCGAACATCATCGGCGACGAGGTGCTGCACACCGAGCACACCACGCCGGATACCTATGAGCTGCAAAAGCTCCTGCGCCGGATGGTCGATGCCGGCTGTACGCATGCGGTCATGGAGGTGTCGTCGCACTCGCTCGTGCTGCACCGCGTGGAGGGCATCCGCTTCCGCGTGGGCATCTTCACGAACCTGTCGCAGGATCACCTGGATTTCCATAAGACCATGGAGGCCTATGCAGAGGCCAAGGCGCTGCTGTTCGCGCAGAGCGACATCGGCATCGTCAACGCCGACGATGATTGGGCGCACGTCATGCTCGAGCGCGCCAAGTGCCCGATGCAGACCTACTCCGCCAAGCGCAACGACGCAGACCTTGTGGCCAAGGATATCCGCCTGAGCGCGTCCGGCGTGCGCTTTGTCGCCATGAGCGGCGATGCGATCGCGCGCATGCGCCTCGGCATCCCCGGCATGTTCTCCGTTTACAACGCGCTGAGCGTCATCGCCTGTGCGCGCGCGCTCGGCATCTCGCTCGATGACTGCGCGGCTGCGCTTGATACGGCAAAGCCCGTCAAGGGGCGCGCCGAGCCGCTCGAGACCGACGGGGACTATACCATCCTTATCGACTACGCCGTCACGCCCGACGCCATCGACAACATCCTCACGACGGTGCGCGAGTTTGCACCTGCACGGCTGGTGTTCCTCTTCGGCTGCGGCGGAGACCGCGACCGCGGCAAGCGCCCGAAGATGGGACGCATCGCAGGTCAGAAGGCGGATTTCGTCATCGTCACGAGCGACAACCCGCGCACGGAAGACCCGGAGGCGATCATTGCCGACATTCTCCCCGGTCTCAAGGAGACGCACACGCCCTATGTCGTGCGCCCCGACCGGCGTGAGGCCATCGCCTATGCGATCGAAAACCACTGCCCGGGCGATGTGATCATCCTCTGCGGCAAAGGGCACGAGGATTACCAGATCATCGGCAAGACGAAGGTGCACATGGATGAGCGCGAGATCGTCGCCGAAATACTCGACAAGAGGAAGAGAGAGAAAGAAAAATGACACTGAAGCTGATACTGGCGTTCGTCATCGCGTTTGCGGTGTCGGCCGTCGTCGGATTTTTCCTGGTCCCGTATCTCAAGCGCATCAAGGCGGGGCAGAGCATTAAAGAAAACGGTCCCACGTGGCATATGTCCAAGCAGGGCACGCCGACCATGGGCGGGCTGATGTTCATTGCTGCGATCGCGGTCGTGTGCCTGTCGGTCGGCTTTGATTGCATGGCCGAGGGCGAATACGGGCACCTGTTTTGTCTGGCGTTCGCGCTCGTGTTCGGCGCGATCGGCTTTCTGGACGACTATGAAAAGCTCAAGAAAAAGCAGAACCTCGGTCTGACGGCCGGCAAGAAGATCCTGCTGCAGCTGGCGGCGGCCGTGGCGTTCATTTTCCTCATGCGCCGCTTTGGCTATGTCGCGCTCGACAGTCTCTACATCCCGTTCTGGAACACGACCGTGGCCATCTCCGAGCCGCTGTATGTGATCTTCGCCGCCTTCGTCATCGTCGGCACGGTCAACTCCGTGAACCTCACCGACGGCGTGGACGGTCTCGCCGCGAGCACGACGATGCCGGTGTGCATCTTTTTTGCCGTGCTGTCCATTCTCTGGGGCGAGCGGTTTTTGTCCCTCGGCGTGTTCGCCTCCGGCATCGCCGGCGGCCTGCTGGGCTTTTTGATCTATAACTTCAATCCGGCCAAGGTGTTCATGGGCGACACGGGCTCGCTCTTTCTCGGCGGCGCAGTCGCGGCGCTGGCCTTCGCCTACGATATGCCGCTCATCCTCGTGACGGTCGGCATCATGTACATCGTCGAGGCGCTCTCGGACATCATTCAGGTCGGCTATTTCAAGCTCACGCACGGCAAGCGCGTGTTTAAGATGTCCCCGTTCCACCACCATCTGGAGATGGGCGGCTGGACGGGTCACAAGTGGAAGGAAAAGCAGATCGTGGCGCTGTTTGCCGGCGTGACGGTGCTGTTTGCAGTTTTGTCGTTTATCGGCGTGTTCCATCGCTACGGCGTGTGAGCGCGCCGCAGCGCAGGGAGGTGCGTTCATGAATATATCCGGTTTGAGACTTCCTGCGCGCCGGACAGGGGCGGCTGCCGGGGCAAAGCGCGGCAGCTTTGACCTGCCGTTTTTCGTGCTCACGCTGCTGCTGCTGGCGATCGGCGTCATCATGGTGCTCTCGTCGAGCTTTGCCCGCGCCTATGCGCAGGGCAAGTCGCCGACGTATTATTTCGTCCGGCAGGCAGGCTTCGCCGTGGCCGGCGTGGTGGGTATGATTTTGTTTTCCAACGTGCGCATGGCGACGTACCGCCGCTGGTCGCTGCTGCTTTTGGGCGTGAGCATTTTCCTGCTCGCCATCGTCTGGATCCCGCACATCGGCGTGGTCGGCGGCGGCGCGCGCCGGTGGCTGAGCCTCGGCTTTACGACGTTTCAGCCGTCGGAGATCGCAAAGATCGCGGTCGTGCTGTTTTTCTCGAGCATGATCTGCACATACAAAGACCAGATGCAGACGATCCGCTACGGCGTCGTGCCGTTCATGGTCATCACCGGCGGCATCGTCATCCTGCTCATGCTCGAGCCGCATCTGTCGGCGTCGATCATCATCATGGCGCTGGCGATCGTGATGATGTTTGTCGGCGGCATCAAGCTCTCGTACCTGCTCATCGGCATGGGCGGCGCGGGCGCGCTGCTGCTGATCGCGGGCAAGTTCGTGCCCTATGTGCACAAGCGCATCGTGTCGTGGCGCGATCCGTTCGCTGACACGAGCGCTGCCGGCTATCAGATCGTGCAGTCGCTGTATTCCATCGGTTCGGGCGGCTTTCTTGGGCTCGGCCTCGGCCAGAGCCGGCAGAAATACCTCTACCTGCCGGAGGAGCACAACGACTACATCTTTTCCATCGTCTGTGAAGAGCTTGGCTATGTCGGCGCGGTCGCGATCCTGATCCTGTTCGCGCTGCTCATCTGCCGCGGCTATTGGATCGCCGCGCACTCGCCCGACCGCTACAGCTTCCTCGTCGGCGTCGGCATCACGACGCTGCTGTCGATCCAGGTGTTTCTGAACATCGCGGTCGTCACGAATCTCATCCCATGCACCGGCATCTCGCTGCCGTTTTTCAGCTACGGCGGTACGGCGCTGCTGATGCAGCTCGGTGAAATGGGCATTATTTTGAGCATATCGCGCGACATTCCGACGAAAAAAGCGCGGTAGCATCCGAACTTTGCAAGCTGTCTCGGCGGCGCACGCCGCCTGAGTTTCGATATTCCGGGAGGGACTGACTATGAATTTTCTCTTTACCTGCGGCGGTACCGCAGGCCACATCAACCCCGCGCTTGCGGTCGCGGGCGTTCTGCGCGAACGGATGCCCGACTGCGGCATCCTCTTCGTCGGCGCAAACGGCAAGATGGAGACGGACCTCGTTCCGCGTGCGGGCTATGATATCGTGACCGTGGAGGTCACGAATATCCACCGCAGCCTCAAGCCCTCGGAGATCGCGTACAACTTCCGCTCGCTGCACAATGCGCGGCAGGCGACGAAGGACGCGCGCAAGATCATCGAGGACTTCAAGCCCGACGTTGCCATCGGCACAGGCGGCTATGTGTGCTACCCCGTGCTCAAGGCGGCGGCGCAGCTCGGCATCCCGGCCATCGTGCATGAGTCCAACGCCGTACCCGGCCTGACGACGAAGATGCTCGCCGGAGCGGTCGACCGTATTCTGGTCGGCTTCGAGGAGAGCAAGCAGCACTACAGCGAGCAGGACAAGGTCGTCGTCACCGGAACACCGGTGCGCGGCGCGTTCACGGTCTGCTCCAAGGCGGAGGCCAAGCGCCAGCTCGGGCTCGATCCCGAAAAGCCGCTGGTCGTGTCCGTGTGGGGATCGCTCGGCGCGTCATACATGAATGAGATCATGACGGCCTTCATCACCCGCGCCGCCGTGACGGGCGCACCGTTTTCGCTCATCCACTCGGCGGGGCGCAACGGCTATGAGAAGATGCACACGGCGCTGCTGGAAAAGTGCCCGGCCGATCTCGCGGCACACGGCATGGATGTGCGGCCGTACATCTACGATATGCCGCTGGTGATGGACGCGGCCGATCTTGTGCTGTGCCGCGCAGGCGCGTCCACGCTTGCCGAGCTCACGTGCATCGGAAAGCCCGCCGTGCTCATCCCGTCGCCGAACGTCACGAACAACCATCAGGAGCGCAACGCGCGCGTGCTCGAGCGCGCCGGCGGCGCAAAGGTGCTGCTCGAAGGGTCGTTCACGGCGGACGACCTGTATAACCTCGTCAGCGACCTGCTCGCAGACTCCGCACAGCTTGCGCAGATGGCGGACAATATGCGCGCCGCCGGCGTGAGTGATGCCGCCGAGCGCATTGCCGATCTGGTGCTTGAACTGGCGGACCGGCATACAAAATGACAACTTCGCGTTTCTCTGCATAGGATGGCATGAATTTGCTGTGCGGAGGAAAGATCATGAGCATATGGCACATTTACGGCGGAAACAGGCTGACCGGGAGTACGCGGGTGCAGGGCGCCAAGAATGCGGTGCTGCCGATCATGGCGGCGTCGGTGCTCTCCGGCGGTGAGACAGTTCTGCACAACGTGCCCGATCTGCGGGACGTGATGACCACGCTGCGCATCCTGCAGCATCTCGGCTGCACGGCGGTGCGCGACGGGGACACGGTACGCATCGATTCGCGCGGGATGCACTGCGATTTCATCCCGCACGCACTCATGCGGGAGCTGCGCTCGTCGGTCATCTTTCTCGGCGCGATCCTCGCGCGCTTCGGCACGGCGCGCCTGTCCATGCCGGGCGGGTGCGAGCTCGGACCGCGGCCG
>OLNX01003803.1_pt1 | contig 9895 bp, 9 predicted proteins | sample 1672611 | NCBI WGS metagenome assembly OLNX01 (sample SAMEA3136705, study PRJEB25190) | human gut metagenome
AGCACGTTGGCCTCGCGGCCCAGCTTGGCGGGGGAATGCGCGTCGGAGTTGGAGACCAGAAGGTAGCGGTCCAGCATGGAAAGGCGGCGGTTCATGGGCGGGTCGGAGGAAAGGCCGGTTTCCAGCGCGTGGATATGGCCGGACAGGTCGCCATAGCATTCTTCCAGCGTGGAAAAATCCGAAAACGCCCCGAAGAGCGAAAAGTGCGGCGTCCAGATATGGGCGGGAATGAAAATGGCCTGCGGGCAGCAGTCCAGCGTGATTTCCAGCAGGTCGCGGCTGTCCAGCCCCAGAATGGGCCGTCCGTCGGAATGGAGATTGCCGATGGCCTCCAGCCGGTGGGAGAGGGCTTCGGCGGCTTCCAGCCCCGGCAGGAGGATGACATGATGCACCTTGCGCGTTTTTCCACCGCGTTTATAGATGGTGCTGATCTCGCCAGACACCACGAAGCGCGGCGTATCGCCGGCGGTTTCGCAGGGCAGGCGGTATTCGTCCCTGAGGCGGTAGAACCCTTCCTCCGCCTCCTCCAGCATTTCGGTCAGCTCGGCCCGCCACGCCGGGTGCGTAAAATCGCCCGTGCCCAGCAGCCCGATGCCCTTGCGCCGGGCCCACAGGTCCAGATGCGGCGCGTCACCGTCGCGGCTGGTGGCGCGGGAATACTTGGAATGAATATGCAGATCGGCAATGTACATCAGAAAACCTCCGTTGTGCGTATGCCCTGATTATAGCGCGCAGGGAGGTGCTTGACAACCCGGTTTGCTTTTTCCATCCGTATATGGTTTAATAGGCACAGATGATGCGGAGGGGAGCGGTGTGCTTTGCGGCGCATGCAGGAAGCAATCGGCGCCTGCCGGGACGAAATCAAGGGCGCGGCCATCCTGTGGGTGGTGTTTTTTCACGCGCAGCTGGGCCTTGGCGGGCTTTTGTACGATGTGCAGAAGATCGGCTACGGCGGGGTGGACATGTTTCTGTTCCTGTCCGGATTCGGCCTTTACCACTCGCTGAGCCGGGACGCGGACGCGGAGCGGATTCTGGAAAAAACGCGGACCAAGCTGCCGGGGCTGAAAAAGCGGCGGCCGGTCGGCCTTGTGCTGATCGCAGCGGCGGCCGTCGCCGTTTTGTGCGGCGCGGCGGCGATCGTACATTACGCGTCGGTCCGGGACGGTGCGGGAAGCTACATCATGCCGGACACGCTCCGCTATGACGAGGAAAACAAAAAGACGATTCTGGTGGACACGCCGTTTGAGTGGAACAACCCCATCAGCTTCGATACCGAGGGCCGGACAAAGGGAAAGGTCTGCGGTATGCGGCTCGGTTGGCTGCCGGAGGGCTGGGGCACGGGCTACACCCAAACGGCCTATGACGTGATCGCCCAGCGGGACGCCGAACAGGCGCAGAGTCTGCCGCAGGACGAGCGCGAGCTGGTGGTCTATACCTACGACCTCTTTGCCGTGCAGGACGTGCGGAAGGACTACAGCGTGCAGTGTATGTCCGCCAACACGGTCGCCGGGTGCGACTTCCTCTGCGGCGGTACGCGGACGGAGATCACAAAGCAGGGGACGATCGGCCCCTACGACGCGTCATGGGTCGAGACACACTGGCAGCGTTCAAGTCCGGGCTCCGACGCGCCGGAGGAGTGGACCACGCAGATGCTTCTGCTGTACGACCGGGAGAAGCTCTGCGTCGTCATTATCAGCGCCGACTGGGACGATGCGGAACGGATCGCGGCGAATCTGGAGATTGTGGAGACCTCCGTTGACGCCCCGCAGCCCGATCTGACGAACGGCAGAGGGTTCCGCTGGATCGGCGGCGTCGGATAGTCGGAAACGGCCTTGCCGGAACGAGGCCTGCGATAAGCCAAAAGCCTCCTCTTACCGCGCGGGACGCGGCAAGAGGAGGCTTTGAGGGGACTGCGGCGAATCTGTACTGCCTTGCAAATTTCAAACGCAAAGCGTTTTCACCGCAGATATTGAATCGCAGCTGCTTGCAAATTCGGTGTACCGTAACAGGCGGCGCGTACCATAGCGCCCGTAGGGTGAGTATGTGTGCTCGCAGCGACTATAAAGCGGGTGCTTGCATGAACTGCACCCGCAGGATGCACCAAACGTAATCCAGCGCCCCTTTTCTTCCCCATCTTTTCCGGCAAGGCGGAAAAGATGGGGCCGCCGGAGGCATTGGTGCTCACGGGCCGTGATGCACGGAAGCTTGACAAATCTCCCGTTTGCAGGTAAAATGTAGACCCTTCCATACGGACGAATGCCGCAGGAAGGCGCTTTATCACAAACAAGGAGATACTGTTATGAAAAAGAATCAACTTCTTGCCCTGCTGCTGGCGGCTGTGATGCTGCTGGCCGTCCTGACCGGCTGCGCCTCCAAGACAGAGCCCGCTCCGGTTGAGCCTGCACAGACCGAGACGGCTCCGGAAGCAGAGACCGCCACGCCCGAAGAAGATCCGGCTCCCGCGGAAGAGCCGGAAGCGGAGGACGCCTCCCCCGCCGTCACGCTGACCGACATGACCGGCCGCGAGATCACGCTGGACGCGCCCGCAGAGCGCGTCGTCGCGCTGACGGCCTCCGACTGTGAGATCCTCTACGCGCTGGGCGCGGGCGATCTGCTGGTCGGCCGCGGCGAATACTGCGACTATCCGGCGGAGGTCCTGGACGTTCCCTCCGTCCAGTCCGGCTACGACACGAACATCGAGCAGATCATCGCGCTCGAGCCGCAGGTGCTGCTCATGAGCACCATGGCCCAGACCGACGAGCAGGTGCAGCAGCTGGAGGCCGCCGGCGTCCGCGTCGTCGTGAGCGACGCGCAGGACATCGAGGGTACCTATACCGCCATCAGCATGATCGGCGAGCTGGTTGGCCGGCAGGCCGAGGCCTCTTCCATTGTCGAGAGTATGCAGAAGACCTTCGACGAGATCAAGGCAAACGCCGGCGACGGCACAAAGAGCATCTATTTTGAGGTCTCCCCGCTGCAATACGGCCTCTGGACGGCCGGCTCCGGCACGTTCATGGACGAGATCGCCAATATGCTGGGCCTGACGAACTGCTTTGCCGACGTGACCGGCTGGGGCGAGATCTCCGAAGAGCAGGTGCTTGAGCGCAACCCGGATTATATCGTGACCATCTCCATGTACTATGGCGAAGGCCCGACGCCGGAGGAGGAGATCCTCTCCCGCACCGGCTGGGAGAACGTCACGGCTGTCAAGGACGGCAAGATCCTCAATCTGCCGAACAACGAGCTGTCCCGCCCGGCCCCGCGTCTGGCCGACGGCGCGAAGGCTCTGTATGACTTTGTCTACGGCGAATAATCCGGAAATACCACTCTGAAAACAGGAGGCACAGCATGCGCCGGTATCACGAAACGTTCAGGCTCTGGGAATACCTGCTCTTTACGCTCGTGACGCTGGCCGTGCTGTGCCTCTGCGTCTGCGTGGGGAGCGTCCGCATCCCGCTTGCGGACACGCTTGCCTATTTTGCGGCGAAGCTCACGGGCGGCGAGACGCCCGTGGGTCTTGTTTCGTCCATTCTGCCCATCCGCCTGCCGCGTGTTCTGTGCGTGGCACTGACGGGGGCGGCTTTGTCTCTGGCGGGCGCGGCAATGCAGGGACTGCTCAAAAACCCGCTGGCAGACGGCTCGACGCTCGGCGTTTCGTCCGGCGCGTCGCTCGGCGCGGTCATTGCCATTGCCTTCGGCGTGACGCTGCCGGGTCTGCCGTTCGCGGGGACAATGGGTATGGCGATCTTGTTCGCGTTCTTATCGCTGCTTGTCATTCTCGGCCTTTCCTATAAGCTCGACCGTTCTCTGTCGACGAACACGATCATCCTGATCGGCGTGATCTTCTCCATGTTCGTCTCCAGCATTATGAGCATCGTCATTACCTTCGCTGCCGACAAGGTCCAGCGCATCACGTTCTGGACGATGGGATCCCTGAGCGGCAGCACATATCAGAATGCCGCCGTGCTGGCAGGCGCGCTTTTGATCTGCGGCACGGTCATCCTGCTGCACGCGCAGATCCTCAACGCCTTTGCCGTTGGGGAGGACAACGCCCGGCAGGTCGGCGTGGACGTGAAGCGGGCCAAGCTCGTGCTGCTCATTATGGTTTCCATGCTCATCGGCGTGTGCGTGTCCATCGGCGGGACGATCGGCTTTGTCGGCCTTGTTACGCCGCATATGGCGCGGATGCTGGTCGGGCCGAACCACAAGCGGCTGCTTCCGGCGGCGATGTTCGGCGGAGCGGTCTTTCTGATGCTGGCCGATCTCATTGCGCGCATTCTATTGAATCCGCTGGAGCTGCCCATCGGCGTGGTCACGAGCTTTGTGGGCGCGATCGTATTCGTGGTGATCTTCTATCAGTCGAGAAAGGAGCACTGATATGCCGATGCTGGATGTCGACCGTCTTTCGGTGCGGTACGGGACAAAGCAGATCGTCGACGCGCTCTCCTTTTCCGTTTCCGAGGGGCAGTGGCTCATGATCGCAGGCCCGAACGGGGCAGGCAAATCGACAGCGCTTGCCGCCATCACGCAGGGGACGCCGTATACGGGCCGCGTGCTGTTTGAAGGACAGAATGTAAGGAGCATGAAGCCCGCGCTTCGCGCGCGGGCCATCGGCGTTCTGGCGCAGAACCACTTTGTCGGCTACGGCTTCACAGTCGAGGAGGTCGTGCGCCTTGGGCGCTTCGCCTATGCAGGAGGCGTGTTCGGCCGCAGCCAGGAGGACGACGCCGGGCACGTCGAGCAGGCGCTGACGCTCACCGGCCTGCAGGACAAGCGGCGGCAGTCGGTTCTGACGCTCTCCGGCGGCGAGCTGCAGCGCACGTTCCTCGCGCAGGTTCTGGCGCAGGACCCGAAGCTCCTGCTGCTCGACGAGCCGACGAACCATCTCGATCTCATTTATCAGAAGCAGATCTTCGCCCTGATCGGCCAGTGGCTGCAAACGCCGGGCCGCGCTGTGGTGAGCGTGGTGCACGATCTGTCTCTTGCGCGGGCCTTTGGCACGGATGCGCTGCTGATGGACAGCGGCCGCAAGATCGCACTGGGCCGGGCGAACGACGTCCTGACCCCCGCAAATCTTGACCGGGTCTACGGTATGGATGTTGCCGCGTGGATGCGCGGATTGTACAGCCAGTGGGCCGAATAAGCCGCTGGCACCGTATGGAGAATGCTGCCGACAGGAAAAAAACGCCGCCCAGCCGGGCGGCGTTTTTTGAATTTTGATTACTCGTCCTCTTCGGAGTCCTCGTCTTCCATGTCGAACTCCAGCTCTTCGCCGCAGTTCGGGCAGGTCGTCGCGCCCTCGTCGAGCATTTCCTCGTCGATGGTGATGACTTCGCCGCAGGTGGGGCACTTGACCTCATAGAGCGTTTCGCTGCCAAAGTCGTACTCGTTCTGATCGTCGTCGTCCTCGTCGTCTTCGTAGTCCTCGTCTTCGTCGTAGTCGTCATACTCGTCGTCATCGTCGTCCATCAGGTAATCGTCGATGTTGTCGAGATCCTCTTCGATGCAGTCGAGCTCATCGGAAATGCAGTCCACGACTTCTTCCAGATCGGAAACATTCTCAGCCACGTCCTGAAGCATACTGATGATCTCAGAGATCAGTTTGCCCTCGTTAGTTTCGGTGTCGAGCTTCATGCCCTCCATCAGGCCCTTGAGATATGCGGATTTTTCAGAAAGCGTCATCGTAAAATCTCCTTTCCGGCGGTTTGCCTTTCGCTGACGTTTGGATTAACCCTTGACTCGGCCCAGATATTCGCCCGTGCGGGTGTCAATCTGGATCTTTTCGCCCTCGTTGATGAACAGGGGAACCTTGATCTCCGCGCCCGTCTCGACGGTCGCGGGCTTGGTGACGTTGGTAGCGGTATCGCCCTTGACGCCCGGGTCAGCCTTGGTCACGACGAGCTCGACGAAGTTCGGCGTCTCAATGCCGAAGACGTTGCCCTTGTAGCTCAGGAGCTTGACCGGGGTGTTTTCCTTGATGAACTTGAAGGAGTCGTCGAGCATATCCTTGCTGACGGGAACCATGTCGTACGTCTCCTGATCCATGAAGTAGTACAGATCGCCGTCGTTGTAGCTGTACTCATAATCCTTGCGCTCGATGAAAGCCTCTTCGAACTTTGCAGTCGGGTTGAAAGAGGTCTCGGTCACGGCGCCGGTCACGACGTTCTTCATCTTCGTGCGGACGAATGCAGCGCCCTTGCCGGGCTTGACGTGCTGGAACTCCACGACCTGCATGATCTTGCCGTCCATCTCAAATGTTTTACCGTTTCTGAAATCGCCAGCGGTAATAGTAGCCATAAAAATATTCCTCCAATATACGTGTAGAATACACCAACAAATAAAATAGCGTTTTGATTTTACACTATTTTGCTCGGCTTTTCAAGATATTTTATAAAATAATCAAATTTTTCGGGCTCTTCGTCAGGATCTCGCAGCCGGTTTCGGTGATGACGGTCACATCCTCGATGCGCACGCCGAATTCGTCCGGGATATAGATGCCCGGCTCTGCCGATACGACCGCGCCTGCGGGCATGGGCTTGTCGTTGCGCGTGTTGGCATACGGCCCCTCATGGATGAGAAGGCCGAGGCTGTGACCGTAGCTGTGGCCGAACAGCCCCTCAAAGCCTGCGGCGTTGATCACATTCCGCGCGGCTGCGTCCATTTCCCTGCCGGCCACGCCCGCCTTCGTTGCGGCGATGCCCGCCAGCTGCGCTTCAAGCACGGTATGGTAGACCTTGTCCATCTTCTCGGACACGTAGCCCAGCGCGATGGTGCGGGTCATGTCGGAGCAGTAGCCGTGGTACAGGCAGCCGAAATCCATGGTGACGAAATCGCCGTACTGCAGAACGCGCTCGGACGGAACGCCGTGCGGCAGGCTGGTATTCGGGCCGGAGACGGTGATGGGGTCGAACGACGGGCCTTCGGAGCCGTATTTGTAGAGCCGGTAGATGAGCTCCGCGCACAGCTCCTTTTCCGTCATGCCCGGATGGATGACGTTCAGCAGATCGTCAAAGGTGCGGTCAGTGATCTCCTGCGCCTTTTTCATGTATTCGATCTCCCACGGCTCCTTGCTTGCGCGCGGAGCGTTGATCTCGGCGGCGTAGGGATGCAGGACGGCGTTGAGCTTCGTGTTGTAGAGCGTATATTCCTCCACGGTCAGCGTATCGTCCTCAAAGCCGATGGTCTTGACAGTATTGTCGGAAATGGCCTCGTTGATCAGCTTTGTGTACGGGTGCTCCGTATCGACCATCTTCACGGCAAAGCCCGGCAGGTTTTTCTGTGCCGACTCAATATAGCGGAAGTCGGTGAAATAATAGCTCTGCGTCTTGCAGATGACGGCGACGCCCTCTGCGATGCAGTATTCCGCGGCATACTGCCGGTTGTGCTTCGAGGTCAGCAGCAGCGCGTCGACCTCGCCCTTTGCGATGAGCTTCTGGTACTTTTCAATGTTTTTCATGTTGGATCCTCCATTTTCCGATTGCAATAAAGGGAAGCTCGGCCACGTGCCGGAGCTTCAGCCATATGGTATGGTTATGAATTGCCGAGATCAGGATCGACTGCACCCCCGCGCAGTTTGCGCCCAGTACGTCCGTGTAGATCTGATCGCCCACGAGCGCGCAGCGGGCCGGTTCCAGCGAAAAGCGCGCCAGACACGCGCGGATGCCGCGCGAAAAGGGCTTTTTCGCGTGCGTGATGCAGTCCAGCCCGTATTTCTCACAGAAGGTCACAACGCGCGGCTTTCTGCTGTTTGACACGACGCAAAGGCCGATCCCGGAGGCCTGCATGGCTCCCAGCCATGCGGCCATTTCCGGCGTCGGTTCGCTCGTCGTGTAGGGGACGATGGTGTTGTCAAAATCCAGCATCAGGAACGAGACGCCGCGCGCGGTCAGATCCTCGGCGCGCACGTCGGTCAGATGCGGGTAGATCATGCGGGGCAAAAATGAAAACGGCATAGCTTTTCCTGCAATCTCATAGTTTTATACATAGCATTATATCACAGGAAAGGCGGCTTGTCCATGATTCTGTATCCATTTCCGCCCGGTTCTGCCTTGAAATGCGGCATTGCGGGCTTTGATGAAGAAAAAAGAGAACCCGCCGCGGAGCTGTACCTGCTCGCGCCGGGCGCTGTGCCGCCTGCGGAATTTGACGGCGGATATCTGTTCTGCGAAGCGCCGGGCTGTCGCGACACGCGGCTTCTGCAGCCCGTACAGACTGCCGCGCCGGATGCGCCCGCCGTCTGGTGCGACACGCAGGTCTCCGGCGGCAGTCTGGAGGGATACCTGCGCGGGCTGCTCCCGGTCTGGGGGGACCGGCTCTGGGTATATCTCGCGCCCATCCGGATGCTGTTCCCCGTCCCATGCCCCTCCGGTGTCGGAACGCCGCTTGACGAAACGGCGGCGGACGCGCTGACCGCGCGGCACCCATCGCATTTCTCCCCGGAGCTTGTCTGCCGCTACTGCTTTTTCCGGGACGAAGACGGGGACGCGCACGTCTTCCTGTACGACACGGAGGAGACCTGCCGGGAAAAGCTGAACCTCCTGCGAAGGCTCGGTGTGAGCCGGGTATTTGGGGAGATTCCGCAGACATAAGGAAACCCTGACCAAAATCAGAAGCAGCCGGTAGGGGCAGACACTGAAAATCCGGCATAAATGGATTTGAATAAACAAATAAGGCTCCCCCGCCTAAATAGGAGAGGGGAGCCTTTGAAGCCTGAACCCGCGCTTACTGCGCCGTTTCCGACAATTCGAGGCCGGGGTTGCGTTTGAGGATGAAGTTGATCGACCATTGCGAGGCGAAGACCAGCAGGCTCCGGCCGCGGTAGTCCTCGAGAAGCTCCGCGTCGGTGGACAGGTACAGATCCTTGAGATCCGTGACCGGCGCTTTGGTGATGAACCGCAGCTGCTCATACGGCAGCTGCTGCATACGCAGGTCGACGCCGTATTCGGCCTTCATGCGGTACTGGAAAACGTCGAACTGCAGCGTGCCGACGACGCCGACGATGACCTCCTCCATGCCGGAATTCGGCACCTTGAAGATCTGGATCGCGCCCTCCTGCGCGATCTGCTCGGTTCCCTTGAGGAACTGCTTGCGCTTCATGGAGTCCTTGGCGCTGACGCGCGCGAAATGCTCCGGCGCGAAGGTCGGGATGCCGCCGAATTTGAACTTTTTGCCCGGCACGGTGATGGTATCGCCGATGGAGAAAATGCCGGGGTCGAACACGCCGATGATATCGCCCGCGTAGGCCTCGTCGACGATCTCGCGTTCGGAGGCCATGAGCTGCTGCGGCTGCGACAGGCGCATTTTCTTGCCGCTCTGCACGTGATAATATTCCGCGTCGCGCTGGAACTGGCCGGAGCAGATGCGCATGAAGGCCAGCCGGTCGCGGTGGGCCTTGTTCATGTTGGCCTGAATTTTGAACACGAACGCGGAAAAATCCGGGCTGAACGTGTCGATCACGCCGCAGTCCGCCTCGCGCGGCAGGGGGCTCGGCGTCATGCGCAGGAATTCCTCCAGAAACGGCTCTACGCCGAAATTGGTCAGGGCCGAGCCGAAGAACACCGGTGAAAGCCGGCCCGCGCGCACCTCGTCCAGATCAAATTCCCGGCCCGCGCCGAGCAGCTCCACATCGTCGATCAGCTGCTGATGGCGGCGCTCGCCGATGAGCTGCGCGACCTGCGGGTCGTACAGATCAATTTCCATCTTGTCCGCGCGGTTCTTGCCGGACACGCCGGAGAAAAAGATCAGCTGGCTGGAACGGCGGTCGTACACGCCCTGAAACTCCCGGCCGGAGCCCATGGGCCAGTTGCAGGCGTAGGTTTCAATGCCGAGCTCGTTTTCCAGCTCGTCCAGCAGCTCAAACGGGTCGCGGGCCTCGCGGTCCATTTTGTTGATAAAG
>OLNX01003807.1_pt1 | contig 9889 bp, 10 predicted proteins | sample 1672611 | NCBI WGS metagenome assembly OLNX01 (sample SAMEA3136705, study PRJEB25190) | human gut metagenome
GGATGCTGCCGATGTGGTCCTCGTGGCCGTGGGTGATGAGCAGGCCCTTGATCTTCTCCTTATTCTGCACCACAAAGGTAAAGTCGGGGATGACCATGTCCACGCCGTACATCTCACTGTCCGGGAATACAAGGCCGCAGTCCACAATGATCATATCCCCGTTGCACTCATACACGGTCATGTTCTTGCCCACTTCGCCCAGACCGCCCAGCGGGTAGATGTGGATGGGCACAGCGGCCTCCTTGGGCTGCTGAGAACGGCGGGGCCGCCGGTTATAATAAGGGCGGCGGGTGCGGGTACGCTTTTCCCCGCCGGATTCACCGTTTCTGTTCGGATTGTTCTGAGCCTGAGCCGGGTTCTGTTCTTTGACCTGTGCCATGCGGTACCTCCAAAATCAATTACAAAACGCAGGCACACCCCTTTGCGAGCGGCCTGTCTGCTGTGAAGGAGCAGCAAACACACCGCCGCTCCCATCGAAACCATCGTATAGAATTTTTCGCTTCCATGCCCGTTTTCGGCACTGGGATGACCGGAACGGAGTAATTTCTGCCCTGTCAGTCCATCTGTTCGATGCGACCGCGGCGCAGCCGTGCAGCCCCTGAGCGCACCCCTCCGGTGCACCCCTATACGCATTTTGTTACAAACAGTATAGTATTTCTCACCCTTTTTGTCAATTCCAAGGTTGGGCCGCGCGGCAGCAAATTATGCGTCCCCCTCTTGACAGAAACGGAAAAATGGCTCTAAATAGAAGCATCTACAACAACACACCGGGAGAACCACATGAAACAAGTTGAAGTTTACACCGACGGCGCATGCAGCGGCAACCCCGGCCCCGGCGGCTGGGGTGCGGTGCTGCGCTACCGCTTCAACGGCAAGGTCTATGAAAAGGAGCTCAGCGGCGGCGATGCTTCCACCACCAACAACCGGATGGAGCTGACCGCCTTTATCGAGGCCCTGCGCCAGCTCAAGGAGCCCTGTGAGGTGCGGCTGTGCTCTGACAGCCAGTACGTCATCAATGGGCTGGAAAAGGGCTGGGCCAGGGGCTGGAAGCGCCGAGGCTGGAAAAAGTCCGACGGCTCCCCTGCCCTGAACCCCGACCTGTGGGAACAGGCATTGGAGCAGGAAGCCCGGCACAAGATCACCTATGTCTGGGTCAAGGGCCACGCAGGCCACCCGGAAAACGAACGCTGCGACCAGCTGGCCGTGGCACAAAGTCAGGCACACGGAGGGAGACAGGGACGATGAGCGATACGTTTTTGCCCGGCAGCGGGTTCGACACCTACGAAGAACAGGATAAGGTCCTGGTGGGCCTGTGCGGCGGCACGGGCTGCAAAGCAGCTGTCCGCATTTTACAGCAGCAGGGCTTTGCGGTGATGGGCGCTGTGGTGCGTCTGTGCACCGATGACCCCGTTGTGGATGCCGCCAAGGAAGCCGCCAAGGCTCTGGGCATCGAGTGCATCACCCTGAATGCCAGCGAACTGGCCAGCCAGCTGGCTGAGGAGACCGCTGCCCCGGCCGACCTGCGCTTCCCCGCCCTGCTGGCGGCGGCTGACCGGCTGGGCATCCAGTACATTGCCACCGGCCACCGCGCTCGGGTAGAGACCGGTGCGGACGGCGTGCACGTCCTCTGCCCTGCCGAAATTGCGGACGAGAGTGCCCGGCTTGCCGCCCTGCCGCAGGAAACGCTGGGCCGGCTCATCCTGCCCCTGGGCGATTTCAGCCCCGCGGATGTGGCTGAGATGGCAGCAGAATAAAAAAACAAAAGAGATGCACCCTGCTCCCTGAACCGGTTTCAGGAAGGCGGGGTGCATCTCTTTTTGCTCTGTTTTATTTCATCGTACAACGCTCAATGAAAGTCATCCGCTTACTTTGCGAAGATCTGGATCCAGTTGTGGCCCCACTGAGAATTGGCATCGTAGTTGTAGCCAAGGCACATATATTTGGCGGCGGGGTCCATGATATTGACACGGTGGCCTTCCGAAGCCATCCAGTCTGCAACGACTTTTTCGGGCGTGGTCTCGCCCCAGGCGGCATTCTCGCCGGTGGCGGTATCAGACACACCGTACTCCTTCAGCACGGTGAAGCAGTTGGTGCCATCGGGGCGGGTGTGGGAAGCGACCTTTGCCACTTCCTTTGCGCGCTCATCGGCGGCGGCCTGCAGCTTGGCATCGCCCATGGCCAGAGGTGCCAGATTTTCCTTTGCGCGCTCAGCGTTGACCAGCGCCAGCACTTCCTGTGCGAAACCGTTCTCTCTGGTGCCGCGGGCGTAGGTGAAGATCATCACCCAGTAATTGCCGTACTCGCCGCCCTCGTAGTAGCCAATGCCAACGGAGGTGGCATCCTTGTCCAGCATCCGCTCCTTGAAGAAATCGTAGCGATTCCAGGCGGCGACCACATCCGAAGCATTCTCAGCAGCTGCCCAGTAGTTCTCGCCCACAGACACATCGTCCACACCGTACTCCGGCAGGATGGTGAACTCACGGCTGCCATTGGGGCGGTTGTAGGAGTAATTGACGGTAAGTTCTTTTGCACGGGCCTGTGCAGCGGCATTCAGTGCGCTGCTGCCCATGCTCAGAGGAGCCACACCAGCCTGTGCACGCTCTGCGTTGACGAGCTGCAGCAGCTCATCGGCCTTGGAAGCTGCGTGTGCGGGCATTGCCAGAACAAACATCAGGCAGATGAATGCGGCGCAGCAGACCAGATTCTTCAGGACTTTCATCGAAGCGTTACGCATGGTGTTGAACCTCTTTTGTGTTACCCCATGAAAAAAGGTGTCGATTGCTGGTATACTCGGCAATCGACACCTGATGCTTCAGATGAAGGTCACTCAACACCCAATCTCCGCTGTGGAGACCCTCAGGTGATGAGAAGCAACTGGCTGCCATTTTACAGGCCCTATAGCTTTGCGTCACAGCCTTTCGACTGCTTTGCCGAGGATATTCAGTTTTGCGTGCCTTTCTTCTTTTGGGAAGAAATTTGAGAACGAAAAAAGGTGTTGTTCTGCAATACACTCAGCAAAACAACACCTAGAAAATCTAAGCAGGTCGCCCAAAGAAAGATTTCTTTGAGAAGCAGCTGGCTGCCATTTTACAGGCCCTGTAGCTTTGCGTCACAGCCTTTCGACTGTTTTGCCGAGAATATTCAATTCACCTTGAGGAGCCGTTTCCATTTCCTCGACGCTATCCTACCACATCGGACAGAACCTGTCAACTGTTTTGGAGCAGCTTTCTCAAAAAATCTGCTTTTTGAAGAGTTCTTCCGTTATGCCTGCACCTCTGCTGCCTTTTTGCGCAGCTGGTCGAGGTCTGCGGCATCCGGGTGAGCCAGCGCCTTGTCAAAATTCTCGATCAGCATTTCGAGATTGGGCGCATGGTTGGGCTGCTGCAGCATCTTTTCGTACTGCTGGCGCACAGTCATGGGCATCTTGCCCTGGCACATATAAGTTCCAATGACCGTGTTGCTCTCATCCAGCGATTTCTGCACAGCCGCCAGGATCTGCCCGAAATATTCCGCACTGCCGCCAAAGCCTGCGGTACCGAACAAAAAGATTCGCTTCCCCTTCAGGGTCTGCAAAAAGGCGGTGAGGGTGTCATCGGCATGGCCCTTGTCCGTCCAGAAGCCGATGTAAAGGGTCTCAGCCTCCAGTGCCTCCGGGGCCGGTGCTCCGAAGTAGGTGCACTCATTCTGGGGCAAGCTTGCGCGAAGGGTGTCGGCCAGCAGGCGGGTGTTGCCGGTCTTGCTGCTGAAAACGATGGCGTAGCTCATGGTCATTCTCCTTTATTCTCTTTGATATCAGATGCTGCCCTGTTCTTTTGCGTTCAGGGCATCATAGACACAGCGGGTGCCCTGATGGGCGATCAGGCCGCCCAGGCACTTTTTGTTGCAGCGGACACAGCGGTGGATCTTTGCCCCATTGCCGCTCTGCAGTTTGTTGACCCAGTTGGGGTCGGCCAGCAGCTGGCGGCACATTGCCGCGCACTGGATGCGGCCGCTGGCAAGCTGCTGCTCCACAAAATCGGGGTCGTTCAGGCCGCCCACACCGCAGAGCGGCACACTGGTATACCGGCGCACCTCATCGCAGAACTTGAGGAAGCAGCCGGTCTCCTTGAACTCGGGGTGGCTGGCCGGCGGGATGGTGTTTTCCAGCGCAGAGTGGTTGGCCAGTGTCACATGGAAGCTGGTCACGCCTGCCTGCACCAGCAGGGGCACGAACACGGCCAGTTCCTCCTCCACCACACCGGCGTTGCCGTAATGGGGATTCTCCTGCCGGACAGCCAGCTTGTAGTCAATGGCCATGCCGGGCACAGCGGCGTGCACTGCCTTGACAGCTTCCACGGCAAAGCGGGCGCGGCGCTCGGCACTGCCGCCGTATTCATCGGTGCGGTGGTTGAAGATGGCGGAAGAGAAGCTGCCGCACATCCGGTCGCCGTGCACCTGCACCATGTCAAAGCCCGCCTGCTTTGCCAGCACAGCAGCCTTGCCAAAGCCATCGATGATCTGATGGATCTTTTTCTGGGACATCTTGGTGATGTAGGGACCCACGGCATCGTTCATCCGCTCCCGCAGCTGATCGGGGGTGATCTTTTTCATCAGCATCCCCGGGATGCACTTGATGATGGACATCATGTCGGTATCGGTCTGGTGGAGCTGGGCGCAGACCTTGCAGTCGTATTTGTGGGCAGTCTCGCAGATCTGCTGATAGAAGGCAAAGCCCTTTTTGTCAAACAGGGACTTCTCAAACCGGCTCTTGGCCACCGGCACGTCGCCGATGATGATCATGGCGCAGCCGCCCTTGGCCAGCCGCTCCATCTCTGCCAGATATTCCTCGTCCGAAAGGCCGAAGGTGGTGGGGGCAAAGATGATGCGGTTCTTCAGCTGCATTCCACCGTAATCAATGGGGCTCAGGATGGTGTCGTACATGTTACACACTCTCTTTCCTCGTCCGTGCTGCCTTTTGCAGCAGGCTCAGGAGCTGGTGCTGTTCCTCTTCGGTCAGCCCGCTCAAGTTTTGTGCATCCCAATCGAAAAATACCTGGTGGCAGGTCCGGAATGCTCTCTCACCCGCCGGGGTCAGCCCCAAATGATAACTACGGCCCTGCTTTTCCCGGGTCATAAAGCCATCTTCCACCAGCTTGATCACGCTGCGCTGGCAGTGGCCCCAGTCCAGGTGCAGGTTTTTGGTCATCTCAGCCGGGGTGCAGCCGGGATGTTTGCCCACGTAGATCACAAAATACATCATGCCAAAGCTCAGGCCAAACTCCTGCAGCTGCTGGGTGGTGTAGGCTGCGAACTGCTTGTAAAACTCCATCACGTAGAAGGATATGGTCGATTGGATCACTCTTTGCATCTCCTTTACTTGACAAGGTCTAGTATAATCACATCACTTGATAAAGTCAAGTACTTTTTTCAAAAAATTTCTCCCTGCTCCGTATTTCTGTTTCGGGAGCAGGGAGAAAACGATTCTTTTGCCTCAGACCAGCGGCATGATATTTTCCGGGGCGGCAGCCAGGCAGGCGGGTGCTTTTGGCGGCGGGGCCGCCAGTGTCTCCTTGGACACCTTCCACCACAGGCGGGCCTCACCGCCGGGCAGGGTGAAGATCATGTTCCAGTCAAATGGATTCTCACTGGTGGAGACAGCCTGCACCGGCAGGCTGTTGGGGGTGCCGGGAGCGCAGGGCGCAAAATCATGGGCGCGGATGCCCACGGCACGGCAGCCCTCGGGCACCGGCAGAGCCACGGTCAACAGCTGTTCCCAGCCCGCCAGATGAACGGTATGCTCCCCCACCCGGGTGCAGGGCAGAATGTTCTTGCAGCCGGTCAGGCGGGCGGCGGCACGGGTGCGGGGGTCGGCAAAGACCTCCTTGGTCGTGCCTGTCCGGAGCACCTCGCCGCTGTCCATCACGATCATCTCCCTGCACAGGCGGTAGGCCTCGTCCCGGTTGTGGGTCACCAGCAGGGCTGTGCCCGCAAATCCGGCCAGCAGGCTGCCCACTTCCCCCTCTACCTCCTCGCGCAGGTAGCTGTCCAGCGCACTGAACGGCTCGTCCAGCATCAGGATGCGGGGTTTGGCCGCCAGGATGCGGGCCAGGGCGGCACGCTGCTGCTGCCCGCCCGAAAGCGCGCCGGGCAGGCGCTTGGCCAGTTCCTCCAGCCGCATGGCCCGCAATGCCTCGGCACAGGCAGCCCTGCGGGCGGCAGGGTCCTTTTCCTTTTTCAGGGCACAGAGGATATTCTGTTCCACGGTCATGTTGGGGAACAGGGCGTAGTTCTGGAACAGCAGACCCACATTGCGCTGCTGGGGCGGCAGATCGATGCCCTGAGCGCTGTCGAACAGCACCCGGCCATCCAGCACGATGCGCCCCTCGTCCGGCCGGACGATGCCTGCAATGCAGCGCAGGGTCATGCTTTTGCCGCAGCCGGACGCACCCAGAAGGGCGGTGGCAGTATCCCCCGCCGTGAACGCAGCGTGGAGGGTAAAACCATCAAACCGCTTGGTCACATTTACTTCCAGGCTCATGCGCGCTTTCCTCCCTGCTTCTGCCTGCGTTCCAGCAGGTTCACTGCCAGCAGCACCACCGCCGAGATAACGATATCCACCAGCACCCACTGCATGGCCCCGGCTTCATCGTTGGTGCGCCAGAGCTGGTAGACCGTGGTTGCAATGGTGGCCGTCTTGCCCGGCGTGTAGCCTGCGATCATGCTGGTGGCACCATATTCGCCCAGCGCACGGGCAAAGGCCAGCACCGTACCGGCCAGAATGCCCTGACGGCAGCAGGGCATCCGCACCCGCCAGAAGATCCAGGTGTTGGAAAGTCCCAGCGTCTGTGCCGACCAGGCCAGCGTTTCGTCAAAACTCTCAAAGGCACCGCGGGCCGTGCGGTACATCAGCGGAAAGGCCACCACGATGGAAGCAAAGATGGCGCTGTACCAGTTCATCACCAGCTTCACGCCGAAATGTTCCATGAAAAATATGCCCAGCGGCCTTTTTGCGCCGAACAGCAGCAGCAGGAAATATCCCACGACCGTGGGCGGCAGCACCATGGGCAGGGTGAGCACCACATCCAGCACGCCTTTGAGCACGCGCGGGAGCTTTGCAATGTAGTAGGCCGCAAAGATGCCTAAAAAGAACACTGCTGCGCAGCTGATCAGCGCAATGCGCAGGCTGTTCCATAAGGGATACCAGTCCATACCATCCCCCCAGCGGATGCTTACAGTGCGGTGAAGCCGACGCTCTCGAACACGGTCGCAGCCTTATCGGTGCGCAGGTAAGCCAGGAACTCCTTGGCAGCCTCGGCATGGAGGGCGTTCTTCATCACAGCGGCAGGGTAGATGACCTGACCGCACATTTCCTTGGTAGCCTCGTCCACGGGGGTCAGACCGGCGCTGTACGCATCGGTGCAGTAAACGACACCGGCATCCACGCTGGCCTCGCTGACCTGGGTGGTGACTTCCTTGACGTTGGAGCCGTAGGTGATGACACCGGCAGCAGCCAGAGCTGCCTCATCCAGATCATAGTAAGCCAGGATCTTCTGGGTGTACTGACCCACGGGCACATCACTGTTGCCCATGCAGAACAGGATATCCTCTGCCTTCAGGTGCTCGGCCAGGCTGTCGAAGCTGTCAATGCCCTTGTCGCTGCCCTCAGGCACACAGAGCACGACCTTGTTCTCCAGCAGATCCACACGGCTTTCGGCATCCACAAAGTCCAGGCCCTCGGTGTTCACCTCAGCGGAAGCGGTGCTGTCCAGCTGGTTCATCTGCTTCTGACCTGCCGAAAGGAACAGGTCGCAGTCTGCGCCCTCCTGGATCTGGGTCTTCAGGGTGCCGGAAGAGTCGAAGTTGAAGCGGAAGGTCACGCCGGGGTTCTCCGCCGAATAGGTCTCGGCGATGGCGTTCAGCGTCTCGGTCAGGGACGCTGCAGCGAAGACGATCAGCTCGACGGACTCGCCCGAAGCAGCCTCCGAAGAGGCGGCGGCAGAGCCTGCCACGGAGGAAACGGAGCTGCTGGAGCCGCCGCAGGCGGTCAGGGCAGCAGATGCGGACGCGATGCCGGCAGCGCACAGAAAGCCGCGGCGGGAGATCTGGGCATTCATGGTCATTTCTCCTTACGTTGTTCTCATAGATTGATCGTTTACAGTGTCTCCCGCAGGGCGGGGCTGTAAAGGCAGCATTACTTCCGGGCACACTCGCCGTCCAGCCCGGCGGCGATGCGGATGCCGTGTTCGAGGCTGGGCAGGATGTACTCCAGATTCTCCTGCACGGCCTTGGGGCTGCCCGGCAGGTTGACGATGAGGGTCTTGCCGCGCAGGACGCTGGCGGCGCGGCTGAGCATCCCGCGCGGGGTGATGCTCAGGCTGTGGTACCGCATGGCCTCGGCGATGCCGGGCGCGTTGCGGTCGGCCACGGCAAGGGTGGCCTCCGGGGTGATATCCCGGGGCGAAAAGCCGGTGCCGCCGGTGGTGAGGATCAGGTTGACCTGACGGCCGTCGGCCAGCCGGATGAGCTGGGCTTTCAGGGCAGCTGCCTCGTCGGGCAGAAGCAGTGTCTCTTCCACCTTGTAGCCTGCGGCGGCGAGCATTTTGACGATGAGCGGGCCGCTTTTGTCCTCCCGTTCACCGCGGCTGCCCTTGTCGGAAAGGGTGATGACGGCAGCGCGCAGGGGCGGGTTTTCCGGCGGGGGCAGCAGGGTCACCTCGTCCCCCACATGGATCTCACCGCCGGTGAGCACCCGGGCAAACACGCCCTCCCGGGGCATGATGCACTCGCCGGTCTGCTGCTTGATGACGCAGTCGTTGTGGCACTCTTTGCCGATCTGGGTCATTTCCAGCACCACGTCCCCGATGGCGAAGCGGCTGGTCACGGGCAGATTGCGGAAATCGTAGCCCTCCACCACCAGATTCTCGCCAAAGGCACCGTAGTCCACCCAGATCTTCTTGCGGAAGTTCTCGATCTTTTCGGCGCTGAGCAGGCTGACCTGACGGTGCCAGTTTCCGCCGTGGGCGTCGGTCTCAATGCCCCATTCCGGGGTCAGGGTGGCTTCGGGCACCTCGGTCTTGACGGTGCCGCGCTTCGGGCTGGTGCAAATGGCCAGGATCTTTCCCATATTATCCTCCGATCCGATACATCCCGCGCGTAGCCGGGACATCCTGTTTCAATTCAAAGTGGTGCTCCTGGGGCTTTTCCCAGATGGTGGTGCGGATGGCGCTGAGCAGCTCTTCGTCCGACGCGCCGCTGCGCAGGAGCGTTTTCAGGTCGCATCCCGCCTCGCTGGCAAGGCAGGGCCGCAGAAAGCCCTGGCTCGTGAGCCGGACCCGGTTGCAGGAAGCGCAGAACTTGCCGTGCACGGCTGCAATGAAGCCCACGCTCCCCTGCCAGCCCGGCGCAGTGTAGTAGACTGCCGGGCCGTCGCCGATGCCTGCCGTTTCCTGACGGGAAAGCGGGGCCAGCTCCGGCCAACGCTTCCGGAAGCGGGCCAGCAGGTCCGGCCCGGAGATACAGGGCATCGCGGCTCCATAGCCAATGGGCATCATCTCGATGAAGCGCACCTGCAAAAGCTTTGTCTCCGCCAGAGCAGCCAGCGCTTCCAGCTCTCCCTCGTTGACGCCCACCTGCGGCACGCAGTTCAGCTTGACAGGCAGGCCGCTTTCCAGCGCGGCCCGGATGCCCGCCATCACGTCCGCAAAGGCGTCCCGCGCGGTGATGCGGGCGAACACTTCCGGTGAAAGGGTGTCCAGGCTGATGTTCACGCTGTCCAGCCCGGCGGCAAGCAGGGCGGGCAGCTGCTGCGCCAGCAGCACCCCATTGGTGGTCATGGTGACACGGCGGATGCCTGGGATGGCTTTCAGCTGCACAACCAGATGGTCCACGCCTTTGCGGACCAGCGGCTCGC
>OLNX01003808.1_pt1 | contig 9885 bp, 10 predicted proteins | sample 1672611 | NCBI WGS metagenome assembly OLNX01 (sample SAMEA3136705, study PRJEB25190) | human gut metagenome
CGTAGCAACGAATTGCCCCTCCGGCGAGGAGCGGACGAGCGATGCTCGCCCCTACGATGTTGGGATTAGAAAGAGCGTTATTAAGAGCGCGAGTGTAAAATAGATTAATTTTAGTCTCACCGGTCGAGATACCGCGATAACGACTATTTGAAGCGTAGCAACGAAAGGGAAAAAGGAAAAATATGAAGTATGTATTTGTAACGGGCGGCGTGGTGTCGGGGCTTGGCAAGGGTATCTGCGCGGCGTCGCTGGGCAGGCTGCTCAAGCAGCGCGGCCTGAGAGTTAAGAACCAGAAATTCGACCCATACCTCAACGTCGACCCGGGCACGATGAGCCCGTATCAGCACGGCGAGGTGTTCGTCACTGACGACGGCGCGGAGACAGACCTCGACCTCGGCCACTACGAGCGCTTCGTTGACGAGAGCCTTAGCGGCAGCTCATCGGTGTCGGCGGGCAGGATATACTGGAACGTGCTCAACCGCGAGCGCCAGGGCGGCTATCTCGGCGGCACGGTGCAGATAATCCCCCACGTCACGGACGAGATAAAAAGCTGCATCTACGCCATGGACGACGGCAAAACCGATGTGCTCATCTGCGAGATAGGCGGAACCGTCGGAGATATCGAGAGCCAGCCCTTCCTTGAGGCGATACGTCAGGTCGCTGTGGAAAAGGGACGGGAGAACGTGGTTTTCATCCACGTCCCGCTGATAGTCCAGATCCCCGGCAGCGGCGAGCTAAAGAGCAAGCCGACGCAGCACTCTGTCAAGGAGCTGCTGTCGGTTGGCATCCAGCCGGATATCCTCGTGTGCAGAACAGACTCCGCCATAACCGAGGAGCTGCGCCGCAAGATAGCGCTGTTTTGCAACGTAAAAAGCGACTGCGTTATCCAGAACGCGACAGCCTCCACACTGTACGAAGCGCCGCTGCTTTTAGAGCGCGAGGGCCTTTCCGACGCCGTGTGCCGCTCTCTGCGGCTCGAGTGCCCGAAACCCGATCTTGCCGAGTGGACGGCGATGGTCGAGCGGATAAAAACAGCGCACAAAAGCGTGAGCATCGCGCTCGTGGGCAAATATGTCGAGCTGCACGACGCGTATCTTTCCGTCGCGGAATCGCTGTTTCACGCGGGCTGTGCGCTCGGCGCGGTCGTCAGCATAAAATGGGTCGATTCCGAGACGCTGACGGAGGATAACGCCGATAGCATCCTCGGCGGCTGCCAGGGCATACTCGTGCCCGGCGGCTTCGGCGACCGCGGCATAGAGGGCATGATCGTCGCCGCGCGGTATGCGCGTGAACGCGACGTGCCGTATCTCGGCATATGCCTTGGCATGCAGATCGCGGTGATCGAGTTCGCCCGCAACGTTTTGGGCTGGCGCGACGCAAGCTCGGCCGAATTTTCCGCCGAAACGGAGCACCCCGTCATCGCACTCATGCCCGAGCAGCAGGGCGTCACCGCCAAAGGCGGCACGATGCGCCTTGGCAAATACCCCTGCGTGCTGACCCCCGACAGTAAGGCCGGCAGGCTCTACGGCAGGGAGCTTATTTACGAGCGCCACCGCCACAGATACGAGGTCAATAACGACTTCCGCGAGGCGATAAGAGAGCACGGCCTGATACCCGTCGGGCTGTCGCCGGACGGCAGGCTCGTGGAGCTGGTGGAGAATCCCGCGTGCCGCTGGTTTGTCGCGTCGCAGTTTCACCCGGAGTTTAAAAGCCGTCCCAACAAGCCGCACCCGCTGTTTTTCGGATTCGTCGAGGCCGCGTTAGCTGACGCTTGACATATTTTTTGACCGTGGTAAACTTGAGCATAAATGAGTATGCGAACCTCTGCCGTCACCTCATCCGTCATCGTTCTGATTAAGTGCGCCATTCAACCAACACGCGGACGAGCGATGCTCGCCCCTACAATTGCCATTGAGGCAATTCGGATTCAAATTATAGCTTGTTGAGACTTCGTCAGCACGACCGTAGAGAATGAATATTTTCGTTATATTCCAATGCTTATAATCGGGCTGACGCAAAAGAGATTCTTTTAAGCCTTAACGCGAATCGCTCTGCGGCAGCCGCCGCCTTGCGTTTCTTTTGTAACTTTTCTTTGGCAACACAAAGAAAAGTTTGAAGAAAGGTCTGTATTAATATCTATTGAGATTGCGAGTAGAAACGCATTAAAAACAGATAGGAGTTCGACTTATACTCAAGCATATGTTTTGAAACAGGAGACTTGGAGTATGAAAACACGGGACATGACATATATCGCGCTTATGGCGGTGCTCATATCGGTCTGCTCATGGCTGTCGGTGCCGTCAGTGATACCGTTTACGATGCAGACCTTCGGAGTGTTCGCGGCTCTGCTTCTGCTCGGCGGCAAACGCGGGAGCATAGCCGTGGCGCTGTATATTCTCATGGGCGCTGTGGGCCTGCCGGTGTTTTCAAACTTCACAGGCGGCGTCGGAAAGCTCATGGGGCCGAGCGGCGGATATATATTCGGATTTTTGCTCACCGGGCTGTGCTACTGGTTGATGACCGCGTTTCTCGGCGACAGGCTGTGGATAAAAATTCTCGCGCTCACGGCGGGGCTTGTCCTGTGCTACGCATTCGGAACGCTGTGGTTTGTCGAGGTGTATTCGCGCTCCGAGCCTATCGGGATAATGAGCGCACTCAGCATGTGCGTGTTCCCGTTCATGGTCCCGGACGCGATAAAAATGGCGCTCGCCCTCGCTGTGGAAAAGCTGCTGAAGAATAAAATCAAAATATGAGACGGACGTTCCGACATATTTTGCGGAACGCCCTTCTTTTTGTTTGCAAAAATTGCGGGAATGATATATAATTTCAGTTTGTATGTTGGTTTTTTACGGGAGAGGATCAAGAATGAACGCGATTGGATTTGACAATGAAAAATATGTGCGCGAGCAGTCGCGCAATATCCGCGACAGGATAGCGCAGTTCGGCGGCAAGCTGTACCTTGAGTTCGGCGGCAAGCTGTTCGACGATTACCACGCGTCCCGCGTGCTGCCGGGCTTCGAGCCGGACAGCAAGGTGAAAATGCTGCTCGAGATGAAGGACGAGGCGGAGATAGTCATCGCGATATCCGCCGACGATATCGAGCGCAACAAGCGGCGCGGCGACCTGGGCATCACATATGACGAGGACACCCTGCGCCTTATCGACGCTTTTCGCGGCATCGGCCTTTACGTCGGCAGCGTGGTAATTACCCACTACCGCAGCCAGCCCGCGGCGGAGCTTTTCCAGAAGCGGCTCGAGCGGCTCGGCGTCAAGGTCTACCGCCACTATATAATCCCCGATTACCCCTCCAACGTGGAGCTCATCGTGTCCGAGGACGGCTTCGGCAAAAACGACTACATAGAAACGAGCCACAGCCTCGTCGTCGTCACGGCGCCCGGCCCCGGCAGCGGAAAAATGGCGACCTGCCTGAGCCAGCTCTACCATGAGCACCGCCGCGGCGTAAGGGCGGGCTACGCGAAGTTCGAGACCTTCCCGATATGGAACGTGCCGCTCAAGCACCCGATAAACCTCGCTTACGAGGCCGCGACCGCGGATCTGGACGATGTGAACATGATAGACCCCTTCCACCTTGAGGCCTACGGCGTCACGACGGTAAACTACAACCGCGATGTGGAGATATTCCCCGTGCTCAACGCGATACTCACCCGCATTTACGGCGAGAGCGCCTACAAAAGCCCCACGGATATGGGCGTGAATATGGCGGGCTTCTGCATAACCGACGACGAGGCTTGCAGCCGCGCATCGAAGATTGAGATCATTCGCCGCTATTACTCGGCCGCCTGCGCGCTGCGCCAGGGTCTGGGCACCGCCGAGGAGCTGCGCAAAATTGAGCTTATCATGAAATCGGCGGGCATATCCACCGCCGACCGTCCCGTCGCGGCGGCAGCCGTGGCAAGGGCGGAGGAAACCGGTGCTCCGGCAGTCTCTATAGAGCTTCCCGACGGCAGCATCGTCACCGGCAAGACCAGCTCCCTGCTGGGCGCGTCAAGCGCATGCCTGATGAACGCGCTCAAAAAGCTCGCGGGCATAAACAAGGAGCTGCTGCTCATCGCGCCGAGCGTTATAGCGCCGATACAGCACCTCAAGGTCGAGCACCTCGGCAACCACAACCCGCGCCTGCACACCGATGAGCTGCTTATCGCGCTGTCCATATGCGCCGTGACAAACCCGCTTGCGGAGCTTGCCATCGACCAGCTCAACAAGCTGCGCGGCTGTGAGGCGCACTCGTCGGTCATTCTCTCAAGGGTGGACGAGAATCTGTTCTCGAAGCTCGGCGTGAACATGACCTACGAGCCGAAATATCAGGCCAAGAAACTCTACCACGCGAAGTGAGGGGCCATGGATAAGATAATAAACGTGCCTTACCTCGACCAGAGCAATGCCGCGCCGACAGGCTGCGAGAGCGTGACGGCGGTCATGCTGCTGCAATACTTGGGCGTGGATATCGGCATAAACGAGTTTATAGATAAGTATCTTGACAAAGCGCCGTTTGAGCAGCGCTCCGGCGAGCTTTACGGGCCCGACCCGCGCGAGTGCTTTGCCGGCGACCCCTACGACCCGGAGGCCATGGGCTGCTACGCACCGGTGATAAAAAAGGCGCTCGAGCGCGTGATAGGCGAGAAGTACGAGGTCATCGACGAGACGGGACGCGAGATCGACGAGCTTGTCGAGGAATATATAATCGGCGAGGGACTGCCGGTCGTGCTGTGGGCGACGATAAACCTGCGTCCGGCGATCGACGGGCCGAGCTGGAAGCTTTACGGCAGCGGCGAGGAGTTTATGTGGCGCTCAAACGAGCATTGCATGCTTCTCGTCGGCACCGAGGGCGACAGCTATGTTATAAACGACCCGTGGGATAACAACGGCGTCGTGCGCTGCGACAAATCTCTTGTCCGCCGCCGCCACCGCGAGCAGTATATGCAGGCCGTCTGCCTGCGGCGCCGACTGGCGCAAAGCGATTCGCGTTGAGATTGGCAGTAATCGTTACTGCACCAGCCCGGTTATGAACATTGTAGTATAACGAAAAATGGAAGCAATCATTTGACTGCTTCCGTTTTTATATCGTTGTAACGTTTCAAATAGCCTTTCTTGCAGTAGCCCGACCGGTGATATTGGAATAACACGAACAACGGAGGCAGTCTAATGATTGCCTCCGAAATTTTTATACGCACTAATTGTAGGGGTGGCCATTGGCCGTCCGGCGGCGACTGCCGCTGAGCAATTCGCGTTGAGACTTCAAGTAATCGTTTTTGCCGGTGCCCGACCGGTGAGATTGGCAATAAACTATATTGCACCCGCGCTCTTAATTACACCGCACCCGTAGGGGCGAGCATCGCTCGTCCGTTTTCTCCGTTGTTGCATCGCGGAAAAACAGGCGCTATTGCCAAAATTCACGTTCTAATTTTCATGAGTCAATTGACCAACAATCGGACGGCCAATGGCCGCCCCTACGGGTGCGATGCAAGATTTTAATTCATATAATTCAGCGCGCGAGTGCAAAAAAAGATTAGCTGAAATCTCTATAATCGGGCTGACGCAAAAACGATTAATGCCATTTTTAATCCGAATTGCCACTCCGGCGGCGGATGCTCCGCATTTAAAATAATCACTCCTGCGTCAGCAACGCCTCGGCCGCGAGCCTTGTTCCAAGGCAGAAGCCGTTGCAGAACGACTGTTCACAGAGCACGGTTATGTACTCCTCTATGCAATTGAAGTATTTTTCAAATAGTGCTTTTCCCTTTTCGTCAAGGCATTCTTCAAGCCTGTTGCCGTTGCGCTGTAATAAACGCTCAAGCTGCATTAGCTCGGGATCGTTCATCCCCGTATAACTGGACGGCTCAAGCTCCCCGTGCCAGAGACGAATTATTGTATTTGTCATATTTTCACCCCAATTAGTTTTGCTTTTTCTGACAATCATCAGTATCATAAGGCCAAATTTTACTTGCGATATATCGTATTTTTAGTATAACAAAATTCACAATTAATCGTGTGGGATATATCGCAAATTTACCACGTTCACACTACAATTGCGATATGTCCTCATATCCGCTTTGCCGTGTCATGGCGCAACAACTGGATGCTGAAGCAGTCGGACTATGTGGTGACGTATATTACACACTCGTGGGGTGGTGCTGCGCAATTTGCGGAGAAAGCAGCAAGGCAGAAGAAAACGGTTATTAATATCGCAGCGTACCCGTAGGGGCAATGAGAAAAACAACGGAGACAATCATTTAGATTGCCTCCGAAATTTTTATGTGCACTAATTCAGCGCGCGAGTGCAAAAGGGGCTACTGCCAGTGTCTCTGCTCGGGCACGGGCAAAAAAGATTACTGCCAGCCTTAACGCGATTTAAAAACAGGTTGGAGCTGTCGGCCGGCGAGTGCGGCGGTGACGGTGTCGGATATGAGAGAGAAGTCCGAGGCGAGGGAGTTCGGCTTTTTCTCAAAGTCATCCTGCCCGAACGGCACAAAATACACGTTCTTGCGGTTTAAAAGCCCCGCTATGTTCGCCGCCGAGCCGGACAGCCCGTCGTTTGTCGAAAACGCGATGACAAGCGGCTTGCCGTTGCGCAGATGCGCTTTCGCCGCCATGGTGACGGCGGTGTCGGTTATGCCGTGGTTGAGCTTCGCCATGGTGTTGCCGGTGCAGGGCGCTATCACGAGCGCGTCCATCGGCTTTGCCGGGCCGAGCGGCTCGGCATCCCGTATGCTGCAAACTGGCTCGCAGCCGCAAATATCCCTCAGCCGCGCCTTGAAATCTTCAGACGTGCCGAAGCGCGTGTCAGTTGAAGCCGCCGTCTCGCTCATTATCGGCACAAGCTCAAACCGCTCGGCAAGCCCACCGAGCACGCCGAACAGCTTTTCATATGTGCAGTACGAACCGCAGAGCGCTATGCCCACCCTCGGTTTATTCATATATCCCACACTCCTTGAATATGTTATTGACCGCGCCGAAAATCAGCTCCGCCGCCGATACCGGCGCGTACTTTCCCGGAAGCCCGGGCGCGGCGATGTACTCCATGCCCCGCTCGCGCGCTTTCTGCGCATCGAAGCCGCCCGGCGTGGACGCAAGCTCAAGCAGTATGCAGCTATCGCGCAACGCGCTCAGCTCGCCCAACACCGGCGCGGGCGCCGTGTTTATCACCGCGTCGAAGCTGCTCATGAGAGCATTGCCGCAATCCGGCGCGAGCGCCTCATAGCCCATGGCACCCGCCAGTGCGCGCGCCTCGGGATTTTTCGACATCAGGCACGGCCTTGTACCGAGACCGCGCAGCTTTTGCAGCAGCAGCTTGCCGATGCGCCCCCAGCCTATCACCAGCACCCGCATATCCTGCACCGCCTTATCCGACGCATTCATCAGCCGCGAGAGCGCGCCCTCGGCCGTGACCGCGGCGTTGCCGGCTGTAAACTCCGGCCGCTGCATGATATCGAACACCCTCTGCCCGTTTGAGATCGCCGTCTCTTTGAATTTCGCGCCGAGCTTGCCGCCGATAACGATCGGCGTATCGCGCGCAGCATCCAGAACCTCAATCGCGCTCAGACGAGAGCGCGCGAAGGGCGCGTTCAGCTCGCCGCCGGCCTTTTCGACGGGGACGGGGAATATCGCGGCGTCGCAGCGCTCAGGCGCGCTTATACGGCGCACACCGTCCGGCAGCTCGGCTCTATCCAGACCAAAGCAGCAGACCTCGTGCCCCGCTGCGCCGAGCTGCCCCGACAGCAGCACGATGCGCTCGTCGCCGCCGCATATGAGAATTTTCATGGCATCACCTCCAAAGCAATTTATAATATTCCGTTGCGTGCTTTGGGGTGAATGTGATACAATGACTTTATTAATGTATAAGGCGGTGCCATATGAGCAGAGCAGACGAAATTTTTATAGCAAATTGCAGGGACATACTCGATAACGGCGTATGGGATACGGACTTGGCGGTCAGACCGCGCTGGGACGACGGTACGCCCGCGCACACGGTCAAAAAGTTCGGTATAATAAACCGCTACGACCTGTCCAAAGAGTTCCCGATACTGACGATACGCCGCACCTACTGGAAGTCGGCAATAGACGAGCTGCTGTGGATATGGCAGGCAAAGAGCAACAACGTAAACGAGCTGCGCACCCGCGTGTGGGACGCGTGGGCAGACGAGAACGGCTCCATCGGCAAGGCCTACGGCTATCAGCTCGGCATAAAGCACCACTATCCGGAGGGTGATATGGATCAGGTGGACAAGGTCATCTGGGACCTTAAAAACAACCCCGCCTCGCGCCGGATAATAACCAATATCTACAACCACACCGACCTGAGCGAAATGGCGCTCTACCCCTGCGCCTACTCCATGACCTTCAACGTCAGCGGCGGCAGGCTCAACGCGATATTAAACCAGCGCTCGCAGGACATGCTGGCGGCAAATAACTGGAACGTCGTGCAGTATTCGGTGCTCACCTGCATGATGGCGCAGGTGGCACATCTCGAGCCGGGCGAGTTTATCCACGTCATCGCCGACGCGCATATCTACGACCGCCACGTCCCGCTCATCGAGGAGATAATCAAAAACGAGCCTAAACCGGCGCCGAAGTTTGTCATAGACCCCGATATCGACGATTTCTATAAATTCACGCGCGACAGCTTCAAAATGGAGGGCTACGAGTGCTCCGAATTTAAAGAGAAGATACCCGTGGCGCTTTGAGAGGTGGAAGAATGGACGCAATAGTTGCAGTATACTCGGACTGGGGCATCGGCAGCGACGGAACGCAGCCGGTTGTCCTCAAGGCGGACAGGTCGCATTTCGTTGAGCTGACACGCGGCAGAACCGTCATCGTCGGCAGGCGCACGCTTGCCGATTTCCCCGGCGGCAGGCCGCTCAAATACCGCCGCAACATAGTGATAACCCGCCAGAATATCGAGATCGAGGGCGCGGAGATCGTGCACGGCGCCGACGCGGCGATAAGCCTGTGCCGGGGCGACGCGATGGTGCTCGGCGGGGCGAGCGTGTTCAAGGAATTTTTCCGCTTTTTGGACAGGGTGTTTGTCACGAAGATCGACTGCTGCCCGGAATCGGACTGCTTTTTCCCGAACCTCGACGACGACCCGGATTGGGTGCTCACAGATTGCGGTGAAACGCTGCACGAGGGCGATATTGCCTACAGATTCCTGCGCTACGAAAGGAAATGAGCTATGAAAAAGACCATACTTGCCGCGCTTTTGCTCTGCGCCCTGCTGCTGTCAGGCTGCGGAGATGACGGCGGCGACAGCGCCGCCGAGCCGGAAGCGACCGGGACCGTTATCAGCTCCGGCGACTGCTTCAAGGTGACCGAAGAGACATCGGACGGCGTCACGCGCTACAGCTACAGCGTCACCGATAAAAACGGCGAAACGCTCGAGAGCGCGCTCTGCGCCGAGCAGCCCAAGGTCGCGGTCATAAGCCCCGACCTCATCGGCATCCGCTTCACCTCCGATGACCATGTGTTCTGCCGCTACTACGATCTGAAAAACGGCATCGTGTCCGAGTCGTACTTCAACGCCTTTTGGGACGACGGCAAGCTCGTCGCGTACAACGACTATGAAAACGGCCACAAGATGGTCGTTCGCAGTATCTTCGACTCCGGCAGCTACTATTACGAGACGGAGGTTGACTGCCCGTCGTGGAAGCTGACCGTCGTTTCGTGCGAGCAGAATGAGCAGACGGGCGAGCTGACCGTGGGCTATGTGTACGGCGAGGATAACAGCAGCACCGGCACCGTAAAGCTCCCCACCCGCTGACGCGGCGGCTGCCGCGAAGCGATTCGCGTTAAGGCTTAAAAGAATCTCTTTTGCCTCAGCCCGATTATAAGCATTGGAATATAACGAAAATATTCATTCTCTACGGTCGT